>ERZ1027094.72-NODE-72-length-81078-cov-16.122385_pt1 | contig 81078 bp, 73 predicted proteins | sample MGYA00519410_ERZ1027094 | MGnify/ENA primary metagenome ERZ1027094 (study PRJEB26926, sample SAMN06164647) | human gut metagenome | biome: ENVO:00009003; feature: ENVO:2100002; material: ENVO:00002003 | host: Homo sapiens | place: USA | collected 2012 ...
CATACAAAGTTTGCGGTTTTGCCAAGGGCTCCCCCTTTGGGGGAGCTGTCGAGCACATGCGAGACTGAGAGGGCAAGCCCGTCAATCTGTTATAACTTCCTCTTTCAGCCGGGCAATGAGCCGTTCCATCAGGGCGATGCGGTTGAAGGGGGTCATCAGGTAGAAGCCATCTGCATAGGGCGCTGTGGCCTGTGCAGCCTTTACCGAGACTTCCAGTCCCAGCTCTTCGCCCTGTGCACGGTCCAGCCCGGCAAAGCGCTCGATGATCTCAGCGTCCACATGGATGCCGTTGACCTCGTTCTCCATGAAGATGGCGTTGCGCTGGCTCACCACCGGCATGATGCCCGCCAGGATCTTTGCCCTGCTGCCCAGCGCTTCCCGGGTCTTTTTCAGGTTTTCCACCGCCTGTGCCGAGAGCACCGGCTGGGTGAGGAAGCCGCTCATGCCGTTTTCCAGCTTTTCCTGTGCACGGCGCAGCTCCACATCAAAGTTGCGGGCGTTCAGGTTCAGCGCACCGAACACGGTGAGGGGCGAGGGCATTTCCCGGCCCTCGCCTGCCAGCGAGACGATGTACTGCGCCAGCTTGCGGGAGTTGAACTGGTACACGTTCTTCACCTCGTCCCGCTCTGCAGTGGGGATGGGGTCGCCGGTGATGGCCAGCACCTCCCGCACGCCCTCGGCATACAGGCCCAGCAGCAGGGCCTTGGTGGCGTTCAGGTTGCGGTCGCGGCAGGTCATGTGGGGCAGCACGTTCAGCCCCAGCTCCCGGTGCACCCGGCAGGCCACCAGCGAAGAATCCATCCGTGCCCGGGCAATGGGGCAGTCTGCAATGGTCAGAAGATCGGTCCCGGCAGCCTGCAGGCGGCGGGCCCCCTCCAGATAGCCCGTCAGGTCGGCGTCCTTGGGGGAGTCCAGCTCAATGGCAATCACCTTTTTGCCCGCGTTCAGCTTGCGCAGAAAGGCATCGTCCGTTTCCACTACCGGCTTTGCAGTGACAGGTACCGGCGCTGCCGCTGCCACCGGCAGCTGCTCCGGCAGCGCATCCAGCGCCGTGCGCAGGGCCGCAATGTGGGCGGGCGTAGTGCCGCAGCAGCCGCCCAGAATGCGCACACCTTCGGCAGCAAGGCCGACCAGCTCCCGGGCAAAATATTCCGGCCTGCCCTGATACTGCACCCGGGTGCGGGTGACCACCGGGTAGCCCGCGTTGGGCATGACAGACAGGGGCAGCTCTGTTCTGCCCAGCTGCTGCACCAGTGTGCGCATGGCACCGGGAGCAGAAACGCAGTTCAGGCCCACGGCATCCACTGCACCGCAGGCGGTCATGCTGCGCACCAGCTGGGTGCAGTGCCGTCCCTCACGGGTGTAACCGTCCGGCAGCACCGCAAAGGACACCAGCACAAAGGCGTCCGGCACTGCTTCTTTGATCTGCTTCGCGGCTTCGGCCACACCGGCGTCGCTGCTCAGCGTCTCAAACAAAAAGTTCTTTGCACCCAATGCGGCAAACCGCTCGGCAAGGGACGTATAGATCTGTGCCGCCGGGAGCGATTCCGTATCCGGGGCCGGGCCAAGATCGGCGAACACGGCAGCGCCGGTCTTTGCAGCGGCCTGTGCGGCCAGCCTCCATCCCTCGTCTGTCAGGGCCTCCCACAGCGGATTCCCCGCCGCCGCCATCCGCGGCAGACCAAAGGTGTTGGTCTTGATGGCATCGGCACCCGCTTCCAGATACGCGCCATGCACGGCCAGAACTCCTTCCGGGTCCAGCAGGTTCGCCTGCTCACACTCCTGCCCGGGCTTTGCTTTATAATAGGTGCCCATGCCGCCATCGAACAGCAGCGGGCGCTTTTTCAAGATCTCACGCACATCACTCATGGAGAGTTCTCCTTTTCCCACAAAAACACTTGGCTTTTAGTTTAATGCACAAAAGCAGTCTGGTCAAGCGTTTTTTCGCGGCGGCGCTTGCAGGAACGCCAAATTTGTGCTATCCTATGCATACTTTATAAAATAGGGAGGTGTGTGCCATGCGCCACGCCGGAACGCAGGAGCTTGAGACTGACCGGCTTTTTCTGCGCCGCCTGCTGCCGGAGGATGCCGACATGATGTACGCAAACTGGGCGTCCGACCCGCAGGTGACCCGTTTTCTGCGGTGGGAGCCCCACAAAAACGCTTTGGAAACGCTGGGCCTGCTGGCGGCATGGGCCACACTCTACCCGAACCCGGACTACTACCAGTGGGCCATTGTGGAAAAGGCTTCCGGGCAGGTGTTTGGCAGCATCAGCATCTTCAATGCTCTGCTCGGTGACCCGGCACAGAAAGCGCTCTGGCCGCAACAGGACTGCACAGACGGCATCTGGGAAGCAGGCTACTGCATCGGACGGAGCTGGTGGAACAGAGGTCTTGCCACCGAAGCGCTGAAGGCGGTGACCGCGTACTGGTTCAGCCATACTGACGGGGACTGGCTGACCTGTTGCCATGCCAAGGCAAACCCCGCCAGCGGCCGGGTGATGGAAAAAGCCGGTTTTGTGTACCACCACGACACCGTTGATCACAAGTTTGACGGCACACCGGTGGAATGCAAAAGCTATTCATTGACGCGGGAGCGTTACGAACATAGAAAGGACTTACCGTGAGCGAACTTTACGATATCTTAGTGGAAACACCCCCGACGAAGGTCATTCTGCTGGCGCTGGATCAGGGCCTGTGGGACTGCGAGCGCAGTCTGGCAGAGCTTTCTGCCCTGTGTGAGGCTAACCACATGGAAGCCGTGGCGCAGGTGACCCAGAAGCGCCAGACCCCGGAGACCGGCATCGTGCTGGGCAGCGGCAAACTGGAGGAAGCCAGCCTTGCCGCCGAAAGTCTGGGTGCAGAATGCGCCGTATTTGACGGCGAACTGACCGGCAGCCAGATCCGCAACATCTCCAATGCGCTGGGCGGGCTGGAAGTGATCGACCGCACCATGCTCATTCTGGAAATTTTCCGCAGCCGCGCCGTCACCAACGAGGGCAAGCTGCAGACCGAGCTGGCCCTTCTGCGCTACCGTCTGCCCCGTCTGCAGGGCATGGGCGAGGCACTGAGCCGTCAGGGCGGTGGTGGTGGTGGCGGCGGCGGTGCCCGCCGTGGTGCCGGTGAGACCAAGCTGGAACTGGACCGCCGCCATGTGCACGCCCGCATCGATGCGCTGGCTGAAAAGCTGGCCGAAATGGAAAAGCGCCGGGGCGAGAGCCGCAAGGCTCGTGCCAAGACCGGTATGCCGGTAGTCAGCCTTGTAGGCTATACCAACGTGGGCAAATCCAGCCTGATGAATGCTCTGTGCGGCCCCAGCGTAGCCGAAGCGGACATGCTGTTCGCCACACTGGACCCCACCAGCCGCAAGCTGGTGCTGCCCAGCGGCATGGCCGTGCTGCTGGTGGATACGGTGGGCTTTGTGTCCCGCCTGCCCCACAATCTGGTGGAGGCCTTCAAGTCCACTCTGGAAGAAGCCGCATGGTCGGACGTCATCATCCGGGTGGCAGACGCAGGCGATGAGCAGCGGGAAGAGCAGCTGGCCGTTACCGACGAGGTTCTGGACGGGCTGGACTGCGCGGACATCCCCCGCCTGACCGTCTACAACAAATGCGACAAGCCGGGTGCCATGAGCTTTGACCCGGACATCCTGCTCACCAGCGCCAAGACCGGCTACGGTCTGGACACCCTGCTGGCAAAGCTGGACGAGGTGCTCAGCGACCGGGTGCACACCCTGCGGGTGCTGCTGCCCTACGATAAGCTGGGCCTTGCCGCCCCCATGCGGGAGCGGGGCAGCGTGCAGGTGGAAGAATACCGGGAGGACGGGCTGTATCTGGAGGGCATCGTCAAGACCGAAGACCTGCACTGCTTTGAGGGGTATCTGGTCTGATAGGCATACACGATTTAAATCGCCTCCACTGTGCTCCGGCTATCATCAGCGAAATAATATTTTGAGATAGAGCAAGCCCGGAAAGTCTGCGGACTTTCCGGGCTTGCATTTTTCACGGATGGGGTCGCAGCCGAAAGCAGCTGCTCTATGGGTCGAGTACATTGTCTGCCACTGCTTTTTTCAAAAAGGAAAAATCCCCAGCAAACACAAAAACCCGCCTGGCAGCGGGTTTTTGTGTATAGAGGGGTGGGAAAGTATATAAAGTAGTGAATCTCAAATCCAATCGGCAGGCACATTGTGCATCGCGCCGCCTTGCATGATGTATTATACCCCTTTTTGTTTTCTTGTCAAACAGATTTTTCCGGTTTTGCTTTAAATTAAGTCTTTACTTTTCCATCAAAACTTTATATAATTAACACAAACCCAAGCAAAAGCAAACCTTTTCAGCATTTGTATGTTTGCACCAACAATAAAACTTTACTTTCAAAAAATTTTATACAATCCAACATATTTTCAAAAAGGAGTATTCCCATGGACGATCTGGATCGCAAGATTCTCTCCCTGCTTGCCAAGAATGCCCGTATGCCGGTCAAGGAGATCGCCGAGCAGATATCGCTGACCAGCCCTGCGGTGTCCAGCCGTATCCACAAGCTGGAGACAGACGGCATCATCAGCGGCTACACCGTCACCCTGAACCGCCCCGCCGACCGCGTGTATGTGGACGCCCTCATCAGCCTTTCGGTGGCACCGTCCAAGCAGGACGCCTTTCTGGAGCTGCTGCAGAACAGCAAGGAGGTACTGCAGTGCTACCACGTCACCGGTGCCTACACCTTCCTTGTCAAGGTGAGCTGCGGCAGCATGCCCCAGCTGGAGCATCTGATCCTGCAGTTCCAGAAGCTGGGCACCACCAGCACCCAGATCATTCTCTCCACGCCCGTGAACCATGGCGAGCTGGACGCCCTGATGCTGTGAGCCGTTCATAAAAAGGTTACGTTTGCAGTGCAATCCTGCCGGGATGTGGTTCGTATTACGGATAGCAGGCGCAAAACGGCACACACTAATGCCAAGCCGCCGCACCTGTTTTCAGAAGCTGTTTTTACACAGGAAAGGAATGCATTTATGAAACGTATCATCGCCGCACTGCTTGCCGGTCTGTGCCTGTTTGCCCTTGTGGGCTGCTCTGCCGGCAGCAAGGCCGACTCTGCCGCCCCCAAAGACTACTCCCAGATCATCCACGACGCCCGCACCGACGAGGACAACGAGTACGATATGATCTTTACCAAGGGGGAAGACGGCAAATTCACCGCCATCGACGGCTACAGCGCCGAGTACGAGGCCGACCAGCTGAACGACGAGCTGAAAGACATCGTGTTCCCCCTGCTGGGCCTTGAGGACGGCAGCTACGAGAGCTTTGCCGCCTCGGTTTCCTCCATGATGGTTCGCAGCTACGCCATAGCCATCGTGAAGCCCGCCGAGGGCAAGACCGACGCTGTAAAGGCCGCACTGGAAGCCTATGTTCAGAGCGAACAGCAGTCCATGGAGCACTACCTTGAGGACCAGTATCAGGTTGCCAAGGCAGCCACCGTCACCGTAGCCCCCACCGGCGAGGTGATCCTGGTGTGTGCTGAGGATCACGACACAATTCTTTCCAACATCGAAAAAGCCCTTGCCGCGTAATTTCGCGTTCCGGAGACCGCATCCTGTCAGGATGCGGTTTCTTTTTGCGCCGGGATATGCTATACTGGCATTGTAATTGTGCACAGACTTAGGAGTGTCTTTATGTATAAAGCGACCATCGTGATCCCGAACATCAACGGCAAGGGCTGGCTCAAGGATTCCATCGAGTCGGTCTACGCCCAGACTGAGCAGAGCTTCCGGCTCATCGTAGTGGACAACGGCTCCACCGACGAAAGTCTGGAGCAGGCCCGCAGCTATTGCAGCCGCGAAAATTTCACCCTCATTGAAAACGGCACCAACACCGGCTTTTCCCACGCGGTGAATCAGGGCATTGCTCTGGCCGACAGCGAGTACGTGGTGCTGTTCAACAACGACGCCTTTGCCGAGCCCCAGTGGCTGGCCAAGCTCATCCGCACCGCCGAGACCGACCCGAAAATTTTTGCAGTGCAGAGCCTGATGATCCGTCACTTTGACCGGGAGCTGGCCGACGACGCGGGCGATTATGTCACATGGATGGGCTTTGCCTGCAAGACCGGTGATGGCCGCCGCGCCAGCCGCTACACAAAGTGCAGGCGCATCTTTTCTGCCTGCGGCGGTGCGGCGCTCTACCGCAAGAGCATTCTGGACGAGATCGGCAATTTTGACGAGAACTTCTTTGCCTACTTTGAGGATGTGGATCTGAGCTGGCGTGCCAACAATGCAGGCTATAAAAATCTGCTCTGCCCCACTGCCAGATGCTACCACATCTGCGGTGCCAGCACCGGCGCGGTGCGGTACAACGCTTTCAAAAGCCAGCAGAGCGGCCGCAACAGCATCCTTCTGCCCCTCAAGAATGAGCCGCTGCTGATGCTGGTACTCAACTTTATCCCTCTGGCTGCAGGCTACCTGCTCAAGTGCTACAAGTTCCACAAACAGGGCTTTGGGGAAAGCTGGGACAAGGGGATGCACGAGGCCTTTGCCCTGCTGAAAGCCGGAAAACTGGGCAAGCGGCCCTTCCGCCTGAGGGACCTGCCCAACTACATCCTGATGGAGCTGTGGATGATCTGGAACATGGTGCCGTATCTGTGGTACCGGCTGGTGGTGGTACGGTTCGATCTGAAATAACACACAGGCAGGAAGTCATCTTCCGCTGCGCCCCTGCCGTGAAGAAGCACCCCGGGAAAATCCGCAGATTTTCCCGGGGGAGCAAATATAAATAGTATTTCCGCTGAATATGGTCAAAACGCAAAAGGGACCGCTGCACCAAAACTATGCAGCGGTCCCTTTTGTATTTGTACTTTACCCTGCGGTGCTGGCGGCATCGTCCGCAGCAGGGGCTTCGGCCACGGCGCTGTCTGCGCCGTTTTCTGCCTGCGTCTCCGGCTCAACGGCAGAAGCCGCCGAATCTGCTGCATCCGAACCGGCTGTGGCAAGGATGGCATCCTGCACATCGCTTTCTGCCATGGGCTCCGGCAGGCTTGCGGCAGATGTGCTGTCGGTGCTCTCGGCCTTGGTCTCGCTCTCGGTCAGGCCGGTGAGATACCAGCTGCCGCTCTGACGCTCGAACAGATAATCCATGTACTTGGTGGGCGTATCCGAGGACACATTGATGATGCTGTCGTCGTTGCTTGCAGTGGGGATATAGCCCACCGTAACGTGCAGCTTGCCGCTGCGCTTGAACAGCTTGGTCACCACCGCACGGTAATAGCCCACGGTGCCGGTGACGGGAATCTTATAGCACTGGGTGGCATCGTCGAATTCGATGGTCATGTCCTCCATCTCAAAACTGCGGTGGGTCAGCTTGAAGCCCGGGCCCAGCAGCTTTGCAAGGTAGGCGTCCACATCCAGCGAGGGCAGCAGCAACTGTTCGGTGTCGGGGTCGGTATTGTAGTTGTCAAAACCGCCCTGCGTTTCCTGAATGCTGTAGATGCAGCCCCACACCGCTGCCTCGCGCAGGGTCAGGTCGTCGATGTTCTCAATGCCGTCAAAGGGCATGGGGTCAAACAGCACCAGCCCTTCCAGCTTATCCTCATATTCCTGCTTCTGTGCCGTATCGTCGAACAGGTTGGCCACAGCGCCCACACCGGCCCGCAGCACGGTAACAAAGCCAACGACCACCAGAATGGCGACCAGAAGGCCCAGTGCCTGACGCCCGCGGCGGCGCTGCACGCGTGCATGTTCTTCAGGGGTAATAGAATGTTTCATGTTTGTTGTATCTCCCAGGGTTGTCAAATGGTACAGTATTCAGTATACCACATACCGGCCCATTGTGCAAAACCATGCCCGTGGTTTTTTTGTGAAAGTACGCGGAGTGCGCCGAATGGACGCGGCTTGCATCATTCCCAGCTTTTCCAGACATCGGGCTGATAGCCCACGGTCGCCTGACGCCCATTGCGCACGATGGGCGTTAAAAACAGCTGCTGGTTTTCAAACAGCTTGTCCTCTTTCTGCCAGTCCACCAGTGCGTCCAGAAGCGCAAGGGTCTGCTTATCCTTGGCCTTGGGGTTCACCAGTTTTTCCCAGCCGCCCAGCGCCCGGGCCACGTTGTCGAACTCGCCGCGACTCATTTCTTTTTCCTTCAGGTCGATCATCTGGAATTTGACCCCCCGCTCCTTAAAATAGCGCTGGGCCTTTTTGGTATCAAAGCACTTGCTGGTGCCGAAGATCTGAATGTTCATGGTACTTCCCTCCTGAATGTCTATTTTACCACAGCTGCGGGCTGTTGCATAGGCATAATTCGCAGCCAGACGGGCCATACTGCCTGCAAGGCAAGATCACAAGGAGGTTTTTTCTATGAACGCATACGTTGATCCCGACCTTTGCATCGGCTGCACCCAGTGTGCCGGGCTGTGCCCCGCCGTGTTCCACATGGAGGGCGTTCTGGCAGTGGCCGAGCCCGGGCCGATCCCGCCGGAGGAGGTGCCGCAGGCTGTGGATGCCGCCAATGCCTGTCCGGTGAGCGCTATCCGGATCGAGGAGTAAACGCTCGACGATCCGGCAATAGTTTTTTACGTCCTCCCGGTGCTTGCCGGAGGGAAGCATGACCACCTGCACTTGCAGACAGCACCTCAACTGCCGCCTTTCCGGGCGGCAGTTTTCGTTTGACATCCTTTTTGCAAATTACAGTCAAAAGCGCCCGTGCTCCTGTTGCAGTTTTTTACGCAAAAATCCCCCGCTGGGTGCGGTTTTGTGCTATACTATAAGATGAGTAATAATGCAACGGAGGAACACGACTATGCGTTTACTGGTCATTGACGGCAACAGCATTGCCAACCGCGCCTTTTTCGGCATCAAGCTGCTGACCACCAAGGACGGACGATACACCAACGCCATCTATGGCTTTCTGAATATCCTGCTCTCCCTGCTCAAGGAGTGCGAACCCGACGAGGTGGCCGTGGCCTTTGACCTGAAGGCCCCCACCTTCCGCCACAAAATGTATGATGGCTACAAAGCCACCCGCCACGGCATGCCTGAAGAGCTGGCCCAGCAGATGCCGGTGCTCAAGGAGCTGCTGGCAGACCTTGGCTACCGCACCGTCACTGCCGAGGGCTGGGAGGCGGACGACATCCTTGGCACGCTGGCCGCTGCCTGTGCCGCCCGGAAGGACGACTGCTTCCTTGCCACGGGAGACCGGGACAGCCTGCAGCTGGTCAGTGACACCACCACTGTGCTGCTTGCCGCCACTGTCATGGGACGCAGCAAAACGGTGACGATGGATGTGGACGCCATTCAGGAAAAATACGGCATCCAGCCCAGACAGCTCATTGAGGTGAAGAGCCTGATGGGCGATGCCTCCGATAATATCCCGGGCGTGCGGGGCATCGGTGAAAAGACCGCTCTGTCTCTGGTGCAGAACTTCGGTTCGCTGGAGGGTGTATACGAGCACATCGACGACAAGCGCATCAAGCCCAAACAGCGGGAGCACCTTCTCGAATGCCGCGAAATGGCCGAGCTGAGCCACACGCTGGGCACCATCCGCACCGATGCGCCTATTGACACCGCCGAGGGTTCTTACAAGGTGGGCGAAGGCCGCAAGTCTGAGGCTGTGCGCCTTTTGCAGGAGCTGGAGATCCACTCCCTCATTCCCCGCTTTGGGCTGGCCGGCGTTGTCCCTGCCGCACCGGAAGGCGAGGACGGCATCGAACTTGCACAGGCAGAGCTGGAAGCCCTGCCGCTGGCTCCTTCCGGTACCTATCTGGTCGCCTCCCGCCCCGCCGTCATGGGCAAGCAGGGCACCCGCAATGTGGTGCTGCAGCCGGAAAGCTGGTACGCCGTGCAGGACTGCACCGTTTACCCGCTGGAGGACGCCGACCTTGTACGCCTGCTGGACAACGCAGACGTAACCCTGGAGGTGTTCAACTCCGCGCCGCTGTACGCCAAAGCCATGGCCGCAGGCGGCTGGGGCAGCAGCATCGTGTGGGACGGCAAGCTTGCCGCCTACCTGCTGGACGCTTCTGCCTCCAAATATCAGATCGGTGAACTGGTGTCCAGCTACCGCGCCTCGGCCGCCTTTACCTGCACCGATTACCCGGACGCAGGCCGCCTTGCCGATCTGTTCAGCAAGATGAAGGCCGAGATCACCGCCTGCGGAGAGGACGCCCTTTACAACGAGATCGAGTTCCCGCTGGCACAGGTGCTGGCCGATATGACCCGCACCGGCGTGCTGGTGGACAAAGACGGCATCGAGCAGTTCGGCGTAAAGCTGCGTACCGAGCTGGAGCAGGTGCTCACCCGCATCCATATGGAGACCGGCAGCGCCAGCTTCAACCCCAACAGCCCGAAGCAATTGGGCGAGATGCTGTTTGACACCATGGGCCTGCCCCATGGCAAAAAGACCCAGCGCGGCTGGTCCACCGATGCCGAAACGCTGGAAAGCCTGCGGGATTACCCGCTGGTGGAGGACATTCTGCAGTACCGCGCCTACCAGAAGCTGAACTCCACCTACGTGGAGGGCCTGCTCAAGGTGATCGGCGAGGACGGCCGCATCCACTCCACCTTCAACCAGACCGAGGCCCGCACCGGACGGCTCTCCTCCGACAACCCCAACCTGCAGAACATCCCCATCCGCACCGAGCTGGGCAGCCAGCTGCGCGCCTACTTTGTGGCAAAGCCGGGCTGTGTGCTGGTGGATGCCGACTACAGCCAGATCGAGCTGCGCATTCTGGCCCACATTACCGGTGATGAGCACATGCAGCAGGCATTTTTGAACGGTGAGGACATCCACCGCAGCACCGCCGCAAAAATTTACGGCATCCCGCAGGAAGAGGTCACCTCCCGTCTGCGCTCTTCTGCCAAGGCCATCAACTTTGGCATCATGTACGGCAAGGGTGCTTACAGCCTTGCCAAGGACATCGGCGTGACCGTGAAGGAAGCAGACGCCTTCCTCAAGAACTATCTGGCCGCCTTCCCCAAGGTGAGCGGCTACATGGACAAGACCATCGCGGACGCCAAGGCCGTGGGCTATGTATCCACCCTGTTCGGCCGCCGCCGCGCCTTGCCGGAGCTTTCCAGCTCCAACTTCAACGTCCGTTCCAGCGGCGAGCGGATGGCCCGCAACACCCCCATTCAGGGCACTGCGGCAGACGTCATCAAGCTGGCCATGGTGCGGGTATGGAAGCGGCTGCGGGACGAAAAGATGGAAAGCCGCCTGATCCTGACCGTCCACGATGAACTGATCGTGGAGGCCCCGCAGGCCGAAGCCGAAAAGGCTGCGCAGATCCTGCGGGAGGAAATGGAAGGCTGCGTGCAGTATGCCGTGCCCCTGAGCACCGATGTGCACGCAGGCAAAAACTGGCTGGAGGCCCATTGAAAAATGATCATCTTAGGAATTGAATCCACCTGCGACGAGACCGCCGCAGCGCTTGTGGAGGACGGGCGGCATCTGCTGAGCAATGTCATCTCCACCAGCGTAAAAGAACAGGCCCTTTACGGCGGCGTCGTGCCGGAGATCGCCAGCCGCCGCCACTGCGAATTTATCAGCGCCACGGTCAAAAAAGCTTTGCTGGACGCAGGCAAGACCATCGACGATGTGGACGCCGTAGCCGTCACCTTTGCGCCGGGGCTCATCGGTGCAGTGCTGGTGGGCGTGAACTTTGCCAAGGGTCTGGCCTACTCAGCGGGCAAGCCGCTGGTACCGGTGCACCATCTGCGGGGACACATCGCCGCACTCTACCTGACCCACCCGGAGCTGAAACCGCCCTTCCTCTGTCTGGTGGCCTCCGGCGGGCACAGCCACATCGTGGAGGTGCAGGACTACACCCACTACCACATCCTGGGCCACACGGTGGACGATGCCGCCGGTGAAGCCTTTGACAAGGTGGCCCGCACGCTGGGTCTGCCCTATCCCGGCGGCCCCAGCGTGGCCAACGCCGCCAAGACCGGCGACCCCAAGGCTTACCGCCTGCCGGTGCCCCATGTGGAGGGCAAATACAACGTGAGCTTTTCCGGCCTGAAGACCGCCGTGCTGAACGAGGTGAACAAGGCTCAGATGAAGGGCGAAGAAGTGAACGTACCCGACCTTGCCGCCAGCTTTCAGGAGCGCATTGCGGGCATTCTGGCCGAAAAGCTGCTGCTGGCTGCTGCAGATACCGGTGCAAAGCAGGTGTGTCTGGCAGGCGGCGTTGCCGCCAACGGACGGCTGCGCCAGCTGGTGAACGATGGCGCCCAGAAGCTGGGCGCCAAGGTCTACCTGCCGGAACTGAAATTCTGCGGTGACAACGGCGCTATGATCGCGGCGCAGGGGTATTACCAGTACATTGCGGGCCACACAGCGGGCCTTGAACTGAACGGCCTGCCTACTTTACCCATCGACTACGAATAAGCAGCAAAAAAAGACCTGCCTTTCCGGGTTCTCCGGAGGGACAGGCCTTTTTCTTATGCACACTTATGCAAAATATTCCTGCGCACGCTTTGCAGCGTTGTTGATGCAGGCCCGCAGCTCGTCCAGCGTATCAAACTTTTTGCTGGGGCTGAGGTAGGCGTGGAACTCCACCACCGGGTCGGTGCCGTAGAGGTCGCCGGAAAAGCCCGGGATAAAGGTCTCGCAGGTCACCTTGGTGGCATCGTCGTTGACGGTGGGGCGGCTGCCAAGGCCGGTGGCCGAAGGATACCATCTGCCGCCGATGAAGGTGCGGGTGATATAGATGCCGTTGCGGGGCAGCTGAAAGCCCTCGGGGTACAGCTGGTTGATGGTGGGTACCCCCAGCGTATGGCCCAGACCTGCACCGTGCTGCACCTCGAACCGGATGGCGTAGGGCATCCCCAGCATGGCGTTTGCTGCCGGGATGTCGCCGCCTTCCAGCGCGGTGCGGATGCGGGTGGAGGACACCGGCTTTTCCTCAAACTGCGCCATGGGCACCACGATCACCTTTACGCCCAGCGGCTCGCACAGGGTACGCAGCAGCTCCGGGTTTCCGGCAGCTTTGGCCCCAAAGGTAAAGTTTTCGCCGCAGACCAGTGCCCGGGCGCGGCAGTCCCGCACGATGCCCAGCACGAACTGCTCCGGCGTCAGGCCCTTGATCTCCTCAAAGTCCGGCGTGAGGTAATACTCCACGCCAAGGCTTGCCACCAGTGCGTGTTTATCTGCTGTGGAGAGCAGCCGTTTTCCCTTCATCTTGTTCACCACCGGCAGCCTGAAGGTGAACAGTGCCGGCGCTGCATCATTGGCTCCGGCCCACTGCACTGCCTCGTTGATCACTGCCCGGTGACCGATGTGGATACCGTCAAAAAAGCCCATTGCCACTGCGGTGCCTTTTTCCGGCTGCGCCAGCGGCAGCGGCGCAAACTGTGAAATGATCTGCATGGGTCTTGTTTCCTTTTCTTTCGGGATACGCCCTCACCCGCCCTTGCGAAGCTGACCGGTGAGGGTGTCAATTTCGTTCTATGAACAGCTTTTCTACCCGGAGCACGCCCTGCACGATGTTGGCAAGGCCCAAAAACTGTCCTGCCGCATTACGCACCCGGTAACGGCCATCTGCCGCCGGGTAGCGGCTGGTGGGACAGCCGTTGTACAAATGCTGCTCCACCCATGGCTCCACCACCAGCAGCGGCAGGCTCTCGAACACGCTCTCCACCGGCAGCATCAGCGCTTCCAGTGCGGGCAGACCCTGCTCTTTGGCGGCAAGGATCTCTTCCAGCGTGTGGGCGTCGGCTTCGGTGTACACCCCGGCCGAGGTGCGGCGCAGCGCGCTCATGGTGCCCTTCTGGCCCATGGCGGCAGCGATATCCTCCAGCAGCGTGCGGATATAGGTGCCCTTGGAGCACTGCACATCCAGCACATATTCATTCTCCGCCGGGCTGCCGCCGTAGGTGATGCGGTAGATCTCAATGGGCCGCGCCCTGCGTTCCACGGTCACGCCCTCACGGGCCAGCTTATACAGCGGCTGGCCGTTCAGCTTGATGGCCGAATACATGGGCGGCACCTGCATCTGCGGGCCGATGAACTGCGGCAGCACCGCCAGCAGTTCCTGCTCCCCGGCGGTGACGGGTGCGGTCTCCAGCACGGTGCCGGTCACATCGCCGGTATCCGTGCGTGCGCCCAGCCGGAGCACCGCGCGGTAGCTCTTATCGTGGTTCAGCTGCAGATCCACCGCCTTGCTGGCCCCACCGCAGAACACCGGCAGAACACCGGTGGCCATGGGATCCAGCGTGCCGCTGTGGCCCAGCTTGCGGGTGCCCAGCACGCCGCGCAGCTTTGCCACCACATCGAAGCTGGTCCAGTCCATGGGCTTGTCAACGATCAGGATGCCCTGCATTTATGCTTCCTCCTGCGGTGCGTCCAGCTCGGCTTCCACCTCTGCCAGAATTGCATTTTTTGCGTTTTCCAGATTGCCCAGCAGCTCACAGCCTGCAGCGCGGCTGTGACCGCCGCCGCCCAGACGCCGGGCGATGGCGCAGGCATCCACACCCTTTGCGGTGCGCACGCTGATACGGTAGCTGCCGCCGGGCTGCTGCCGCAGGGTCAGGCCTACCTTGACCCCTTCGATGCTCACGGGCAGGCTGGTCAATTCTTCCAGATCGGCCGGGTCCACCCCGCTCTGTTCGATCTCGTCCCGGGTGAGGTAGATGAGCGCGCACCGGCCGTCCAGATAGTATTCCAGATGGTTGCGTGCGATGCGCTCCGCTTCCATGCGCTCACGGGGCTTGGTATCGAACAGCAGGGTGTTCAGCTCCTCCACATGGCAGCCCGCCTCAATGAGCTTTGCCGCCACAAGGTGGGTGTTGGCCGTGGTGGAGGAAAAGCGGAAGCATCCCGTGTCGGTGGCAAGACCGGTGTACAGGCAGTCCGCAATGTGTGGGGTGATGGCCACGCCCATGGCGCAGATGACCTCGTACAGCAGCTCTGCCGCCGCTGCGGCGCTGCCATCCAGCAAGGTGAAGTCGGCATAGCCGCTGTTGCCCGAATGATGATCGATACACAGGTCCACATGACGTGAATACTGCGGCACGCCGTTGTTTTCGCCAAACAGCTGTACGCTGGCAACATCCACAGCCACCACCGTTTTGGGCTCAAACTCTCCTTTGAACATGTGCGCATTGGTGAACGCATACCGGGTGGGAATGGCATCGGAGCAGAGCACCGCCGCCTCCTTATCCAGCATTTTCAGGGCACAGTACAGGGCACTGCCGCAGCCAATGGTATCGCCGTCCGGGTTTTTGTGACACAGAATCAAAATGTTGTCCGCAGTCATCAGGCGCTGGGCCATCTGCTGCACATTTAACTGCTCTGTCATTCCATGATCCATCCTTTCCGCAGGCGGAATTATTCTTCGGTCTCCTCCGGTGCATCGGCTTCCGTACCAGCGTCGCCGTTCACGTTCAGCGTGCGGAGCAGCTCGTTGATGTGGGCTGCATAGGCGGCACCGTCATCCTCTACAAAGATAAACCGGGGAGCCTTGCGAATGTGCATTTTTTTGCTCACCTCGGTGCGCACATGACCGGCTGCGCGGTTCAGTGCCTCGATGGCGGGCTTAGGGCCGTCCTCGCGGCCCATGACGCTCACGTATACCTTGGCCACATCCAGGTCGGGGGTCACATCCAGACGGGTGACGGTCAAAAGACCGCCCTCCAGCCGGGGGTCCTTCAGTCGGCCGATGATGGCAATGACCTCGCGCTTCATGTCCTGCGCAAGGCGGCCCATATTTTTCTGAGACATAGTATTCTCCTTACAAAAGAAAACCCTCTCAGCCTCGCTTCGCTCGGCAGCTCTCCCGAGGGGCGAGCTTTTTGCGTGGATACGGCAAACGTTCCGTTTCTCAGCAAACCTCCCACCTCGGGGGAGGTGGCATTGCGTCAGCAATGACGGAGAGGGTTATTTCAGATCTTAGTCGCGGTACTCTTCCATCTTGAAGGCCTCGTACACGTCGCCTTCCTTGACGTCAGCAAACTTTGCCAGAGTAACGCCGCACTCGTAGCCCTCGGCCACTTCCTTGGCATCGTCCTTGAAGCGCTTCAGGGATGCGATCTCGTCCTCGGTGATCACGATGCCGTCACGCACCACGCGCACCTTGCTGTCGCGGGTGATCTTGCCGCTGGTCACACGGCAGCCTGCAACGGTGCCCACGTTGGAGATCTTGTACACCTGACGTACCTGCAGCTCGCCCAGAGACACCTCGCGGAATTTGGGAGCCAGCATGCCCTTCATAGCGTCGGTGACATCGTTGATAGCATCATAGATGACGCGGTACATACGCATTTCCACCTTGGTAGCAGCAGCTTCTTCCTTGGCCACGTTGTCGGGGCGGACGTTGAAGCCGATGATGATGGCGTTGGAGGCATCGGCCAGATCCACATCGGACTTGCTGATGGCACCGACACCGGCATGGATGACCCGCACGCGCACCTCTTCGTTGGAGATCTTCTCCAGACTCTGCTTCACAGCCTCGGCAGAGCCCTGCACATCGGCCTTGACCACGATGGCCAGTTCCTTCATGTCGTTCTGAGCCATCTGGCTGAACAGGTTATCCAGCGTGACCTTCTGGAAGGAGGAGAACTGCTTTTCCTTGGCGGCAGCAACGCGCTGTTCGGCCAACTCACGGGCCAGACGCTCGTCCTCAACAGCCTCGAACAGGTCGCCTGCTTCCGGCACTGCGGTCAGGCCGGTGATCTCCACAGGGGTAGAGGGGCCGGCATCGCTCAGCAGCTGGCCCTTGTCGCTGCGCATGGTGCGCACGCGGCCCACAGCGGTACCGGCAATGATGACGTCGCCGGAGTGCAGGGTGCCGTTCTGCACCAGAATGGTGGCAATGGGGCCCTGGCCCTTGTCCAGACGGGCCTCGACGACCGCACCCTTGGCGCGGCGGTTGGGGTTTGCCTTCAGCTCCATGACCTCAGCTTCCAGAGCGATGCGCTCCAGCAGGTCGTTGATGCCCATGCCGGTCAGGGCAGACACCGGGATGCAGGCCACATCGCCGCCCCAGTCCTCGGTGATGATGCCGTACTTGGTCAGGCCTTCCATCACGCGCTCGGGGTTTGCGGTGGGCTTATCCATCTTGTTCATTGCCACGATAATCTTGACATTTGCAGCCTTGGCGTGGTTGATGGACTCGATGGTCTGGGGCATGATGCCGTCGTCGGCAGCAACCACCAGAACTGCAATATCGGTCATGTTGGCACCGCGGGCACGCATGGAGGTGAATGCCTCATGGCCCGGGGTATCCAAGAAGGTGATGAGGCTGTCGTTGACCTTGACCTGATATGCACCGATGGCCTGCGTGATGCCGCCGGCCTCGCCTGCGGTGACGTTGGTCTTGCGGATGGCGTCCAGAATACTGGTCTTGCCGTGGTCAACGTGGCCCATGACGCAGACCACCGGGGGACGCTCCACCAGATCCTCCTGCGAATCCTCTTCCTGCGTGAACAGGCGCTCTTCGATGGTCACATGCACCTCGTGCTCGACCTTTGCGTGGAACTCCTCTGCCAGCAGGGAAGCGGTATCGAAATCGATCACGTCGTTGATGGCGTGCATCTCGCCCATCTGCATGAACTTGGCAATGACCTTGCCGGCCTGCTGCTTCAGGCGGGCAGCCAGCTCGCCCACGGTGATCTCGTCGGGGATCATCACCTTCAGCTGTGCGCTGCGGGCCTTTTCCAGCTGGATGCGCTGCAGACGCTCGAACTCGGTCTCGCGCTTGCCCTTCTGGAACTGCTGGCGCTGGCGCTGGCCGCGCTGAGTGAACTTCTGCTTGTTGCCCTGCGGCGTGGGCTTGCGGCGGTTCTCGGTGTTCTTGGTGGAAGCCAGATCATCGTAGCGGGCATCGAAACGATCCACGTTCATGTCCACGGTACGGGTATCCACGGTCACCTGATTGTCCTCACGGCGCACAGAAACAGCCTGTGCCGGAGCATTTGCAGCCTTGGCACCGGTCTCGCGGGCCAGCTCGCTCAGGGAAACGGTCTTCTCCTCGCGCTTCTTGTGCTGCTCGGGCTTTTTATCGTTGTGCTTATTGTTATTGTTGTTTTTGTTCTGCTGGGCAGGCTCAGCCTTCTTGGCAGCGGGCTGCTCCGATTTCTTTTCGGCTTTGGGGGCCTCGGGCTTCTTGTCTGCCTTCTTGTCTGCCTTCTTTTCAGCAGCCTTGGGCTCTTCCTTGGGAGCCTTGGCGCTGTTCAGGAACTCGTCCAGATCCTTCACGCTGCCGGCCTTGCTGAACTTCTCCAGCAGGTAGTTCAGCTCGTTCTCTTCCAGATTGGAGCTGTTCTTCTTGCCGGTGCTGCCCATGGCGTTCAGCTCATCCAGGACCTTCTTGGCAGAAACGTTCAGGTCCTTTGCAAAGTCACTCACTTTATATTTTACGATCATTCGCTCATATCCTCCTCATTTTTGATTGCTCCGCAGTCCGACAGGCGGTCAAAGCAGAGCTTTGCGAGGTTGCGGTCGGTCACCGCATAAACAGCCACAGGCTTGCGGCTGATATCGGCCAGCTTATCCTGCGTAAGCGGCATGGTGATCACATCCACCAGATCGCCCACAGAATAGTTGAGGCGCTGCACGGTCTTGGCGCTGGCATCGGATGCCACCATCACCAGCCATGCCTTGCTCTTGACGCAGGCATCTTCCACGGCGTCAAAGCCCATGGTCAGTGCGCCTGCCTTGCGGCACAGACTCAGTGCCTGAAACAGCGCTTCCTCCGGGGGCAGCTTGGGTTTTGCGGGGGTGTTATTCTTCTTTGCCATTGTCTGCTGCCTCCTTTGCGGCTTCGGCCAGCTGTGCGGCCAATGCCTCGTATACTTCGGCGGGAACCGGCTGCTCAAAGCAGCGCTCCAGCGCCTTTTTCTTTTTTGCCTTGGTCAGGCAGTCGGGGTTCGGGCAGAGATAGGCTCCGCGGCCCGGCTTTTTGCCGACCAGATCAATGCTGATCTCTCCGCTGGGTGCACGCACCACACGCACCAGCTCCTTTTTGGGGCGGCTGGTCATGCAGCCGATGCACTGGCGGGAAGGGATCTTTTTCTGTGCCATCCGGTTTCCCTCCTTTGGCCATCTGCGCCGGAATTACTCGGCGTCGGTCTCGGCTTCCTTCTTGGGCTCTTCCTCACCGTAGTAGCCGCTCTCGGGGCGGATATCGATGTTGTAGCCGGTCAGACGTGCGCACAGGCGGGCGTTCTGGCCCTTGTTGCCGATGGCAAGGCTCAGCTGCTGGTCGGGCACGGTGACGCGGCAGGAACGGGTCTCGCCGGGCAGCAGCTCCACCTTGACCACCTTGGCAGGGCTCAGGGCTGCGGAGATGAACTCGGAGATATCCTCGCTCCACTTCACGATATCGATCTTCTCGCCGCCCAGCTTCTCGACCACGGCAGCCACGCGGGCACCATGCTCACCGATGCAGGCAGAAACAGGGTTGACATTGGGATCCTTGCTCCACACAGCCATCTTGGTGCGGGCACCGGCCTCGCGGCTGATGGCCTTGACCTCCACAGTGCCGTCAAAGATCTCGGGCACTTCCAGCTCGAACAGGCGCTTGACAAGGCCGGGGTGGGTGCGGCTGATCATGACGCGGGGGCCGCGCTCGGTGCTGACCACGTCCACAACATAGACCTGCAGGGTCTCGCCCTCGGTATAGACCTCGCCGGGCACCTGCTCGTTGCGGGGCAGGACGGCCTCGCCGCCCTTGCCCAGATCCAGAGCAACGATGCCCTTCTCGGGGTCAACGCGGGTGACAGTGGCCTGCACGATGTCGTGTGCGCGGGACTGGATCTCGCTGAGCTGCTGGCTGCGCTCGGCCTCGCGGATGCCCTGACGGATGACGTGCTTTGCAGTCTGTGCAGCAATGCGGCCAAAGTCCTTGGTCTTGAGCGGGGTGATGATGCGGTCGCCCACCTCGTAGGTCTTGCGGATCTTCTGTGCCTCGGTGATGCCGATCTCAGAATGCTCGTCGTACCAGTCCTCATCAGCCACAACGTCCTGGATCAGGGCCACATCAAAGCGGCCTGCGGCGGGGTCGATATCCACCTTCACATGGTCTTCCTCCACCTCATAGTTCTTCTTGACGGCAATGATGATCGCCGCCTTGATCTTCTCGATCAGGTACTCTGCGGTGATGCCGCGCTCATGCTCCAGCATGGAGAGAGCTTCAAAAAATTCATTGTTCGCTGCTGCCATTTTTCGGGTTCCTCCTGTAATTTACTCTCTTATCTATGTTAATCAAACAGGTCTTCGTCGTCGCACAGGTTCACGCTGGCTGAGGCGTTCACCTCAAAGGTGACAGCGCCTGCATCAGTGTCCACCGTGACGGTGCTGCCCTCGCGGCCTGTCAGGATGCCGGCAAACTCGCGCACGCCGTCGGCGTTCGGGCGAATGAGCTTTACCCGGACTTTCTGGCCCTTGAGGGCCTCGTAGTGCTCCGGGCGGGTGAGCTTACGGCCAAGGCCGGGGCTGCCAACCTCCAGATAATAGCTCTGGTCGATGGGGTCTGCCTCATCCAGAATGGGGTCCAGCGCATGGGAGACATCCGCGCAGGTGTCCGTGTCCATGGTGCCGTCCTTATCGATGAGCACGCGGAGATACCAGTCCGGACCTTCCTTTTCAAAAACCACGTCCCACAGGCGCAGGCCCATGCCCTCCACGGTGGGGCGGACAAGCGCTTCGACTCTCTGGGCGGTGTTGCCGCCAGACTGCTTCGCCATAAAAAACCTCCATACAAACAAGAAACGCGGACCTTGCGGCCCACGTTTCAGGTTAAACTATATCGTACTACTAGAATATACCATACATCCCGCGATTATGCAAGCATTTTCGCAGATTTTTTTCGCCGCAGAGTCTTTTACAGCACCCAGACGCCGTCCCGGAACAGCTCCACAGTGCGGCCATCGCGGCATTTGCCGGTGATATGGCTGTCCTCGGCACCAATCATCACATCCTCATGCAGATGCGACTGGTTCATGCCGCGGGCCAACAGCTCCTCTTTGGAAAGCGCCGTGCCGCCCTTCGTGGTGCCGGGATAGCTGGCGCCAAAGGCGATATGACAGGCGGCGTTCTCGTCAAACAGAGTGCTGTAGAACAGCTTTCCGCTGCGGTTGATGGGGCTGCTTGCAGGCACCAGTGCCACCTCGCCGATGCTGCGGGAGCCCTCATCCCCGTCCAGCAGACGGCCCAGCAGCAGCTGTCCCTGCTCGGCGTGGTAGTCCACCACCCGGCCCTTCTCAAAGGTGACGCGGAAGTTCTTGATAAGCTGGCCGTTGAACACATAAGGCTTGGTGCCATAGACGACACCCTCCACCTTATCTTTATGGGGCGCAGTGAACACCTCTTCCGTCGGGATGTTGGGCAGGAACACCACACCCTTTTCGCTTTTGCTGGCGGCGCTTTCCCACACAGCCTGATCCGCAAGACCCACGGTCAGGTCGGTGCCGTTGCTGCTTTCAAAATGCACGCTTTCCAGATCCAGCGCATTCATTTTGTCGCGCAGAGCAGAGAGCCGCTCCATATGGGCCTGCCACTCGCCCACCGGGTCGCCGCCAGTGACTCGGCAGACGTCAAAGATCAGCTTCCACAAAGCTTCCATGGCGGCGTCTGCGTCCAGCTCCGGGAAGATCTTCTTTGCCCACGGCACGCTGGGCAGAGCCGCAATGGACCACTGCACCCGGTCGTTCATGGTGTATTCCTGCCACTCTTCCATAAAGGCGCGGCGGGCGGCATTTACCCGGCTGATCTTGTTGCCATCCAATCCGGCATACAGCTCCGGGTCGTCCGCAATGAGGTGCAGCACACACACGCCGCCCTCGCTTTCGGCATAGTCGAGATAGCGGCGCAGCTGCCATGGCTTGTGGTCGGTCAGCGCTTCCTCACTGCCCAACTCCATGCGGGCGCGGGCCACAGCGTCATCGCTCCAGTTCACCTGTACATCCCGGGCACCGGCTTCGTAGGCGCTGCGCACGCACAGCCGCGCCAGCGGCGCGCCCTCCAGCGGGCAGTTGATGATGAGGGTCTGACCGGGCTGCGGGTTCACCCCCACCCGGACGATGAAATCGGCATATTTTTTCAGCAGTTCGTCAAAGTTTTCCATGGTAGAACCTCCTGCGGTGTAGAAATCATGTTTTTCTGTTTTTCAGTATACCCGGTACAAGCCGTTCTGTCCAGTAAAAAGAAAACAGACACCTCCTGCTGTTGAAAAAGCAGGAAACGTCTGTTATACTGTCTTTTGAGAGTGCTGTCTACATACGGCAGGCGGTCTATGCCTTTTCGGCCCTGCGTCGGGAAGGCGAACATTTTTGTCGTACCCCGACGCTTTGCAGCGAAGGGGGTGATGCTTCATGACGCTTTTAGAAACTCTGGCTCTGCTCACATTGCTTGCAACCGTGAGCTTTGGCATTTTCGATATCGCGTGGAAGATCTTCAATAACAAAAAATGACCGCCCTCAGCGTCCAAACCTGAGCGGTCATCTTTTGATTATCGCGCCGGAAAGGTACTGACCGTTTGCCAGACAGCACTTTCTTTATTTGTATTATAGCACAGCCCCGCCGAAATTGCAACGGCGGGGCTGTTTTTTATCGCCTGAAAGCGAAATTTTCTCAGAACTCGATCTTACTCTCGATATAAGCTTTCAGCTCGGAGATAGGCATACGCACCTGCTCCATGGTGTCGCGGTCGCGGACGGTGACGCAGTTGTCGGCAGCAATGCCCTTGGCCTCGTCGCCCACGGTGTCAAAGTCCACGGTGATGCAGTACGGGGTGCCGATCTCGTCCTCGCGGCGGTAACGCTTGCCGATGGAACCGGTATCGTCGTAATCCACCATGAAGTACTTGCTCAGCTCGTTGCGGATCTCCATGGCCTTCTCGCCCAGCTTCTTGCTCAGGGGCAGCACGGCACACTTGTAGGGAGCCAGAGCCGGATGCAGGTGCAGCACGGTGCGGATATCCTCCTTGCCCTTGCTGTCGGTCAGGTGCTCCTCGTCGTAGGCCTCGCACAGGAAGGCCAGCGCCACACGGTCGCAGCCCAGAGAGGGCTCGATGACGTAGGGGATGTAGTGCTCGTTGGTCTCGCTGTCGAAGTACTCCAGGCTCTTGCCGGAGGCCTCCTGATGGCGGGTCAGGTCGTAGTTGGTACGGTCTGCAATGCCCCACAGCTCACCCCAGTCGGTGAACGGGAAGGCGTACTCGATATCGGTGGTAGCGCGGCTGTAGAAAGCCAGCTCTGCAGGCTCGTGGTCACGCAGGCGCAGATGCTCCTTCTTGATGCCAAGGCTCAGCAGCCAGTTCTCGCAGTAGTCCTTCCAGTAAGCGAACCATTCCAGATCGGTGCCGGGCTTGCAGAAGAACTCGCACTCCATCTGCTCAAACTCGCGGGTGCGGAAGGTGAAGTTGCCCGGGGTGATCTCATTGCGGAAGGCCTTGCCCACCTGACACACGCCGAAGGGCAGCTTGCGGCGGGTGGTGCGCTGGATGTTGGCAAAGTTGACAAAGATGCCCTGTGCGGTCTCGGGACGCAGATAGCAGGTGGAAGAGCTGTCCTCGGTAACACCGATGGCGGTCTTGAACATCAGGTTGAACTTGCGGATGGGGGTGAAGTCATGCTTGCCGCAGACGGGGCAGACGATGTCCTCATGCTCTGCGATGAAGGCATCCATCTCGTCAAAGCTCATGGCATCCACATTCACCTCGGGGTGCTCCTCACCGATCAGCTTGTCGGCGCGGTGGCGTGCCTTGCAGGCGCGGCAGTCCAGCAGGGGGTCCGAGAAACTGGACACATGGCCGGTGGTCACCCAGGTCTGGGGGTTCATGATGATGGCCGCATCCAGACCCACATTATAGGGGCTCTCCTGCACGAATTTCTTCAGCCATGCCTTTTTGACATTGTTCTTGAACTCGACGCCCAGCGGGCCGTAGTCCCAGCTGTTGGCCAGACCGCCGTAGATCTCGGAACCGGGGAACACATAACCACGGTTCTTGCAGAGATTGACGATCATATCAAGGGTCTTTTCGCTCTGTTCCATTGTAGTACATCCTTTCCGTCCGCGGCTGGTTTGCCGTGTCGTTGTTGTATCGTTCCGGCAGCTTTCCCCACTGCCGGGCGTGCTTTTCAAAGGGAAAGCACAGTATCTTTACTGTACCATGTTTTGCGCCGCTTGTAAAGCCGAAAACCGGCCTGCTTTGGGGAACAGACCGGTTTTTGCGCTTATTTATGGTATTTCATTCCTGCATTGATGGTGCAGGCACGGTAGATCTGTTCCGTGAGCACAAGGCGGGCCAGCTGGTGGGGCATGGTGATGCGTCCCATGCTGAACTTGAGTGCAGCGGCCTTTTTCACCTCATCAGACAGGCCGTGGGACGAGCCGATTACAAAGGCCACGTCTCCTGCCCCGCTGTTTGCGCGGTCCGCAAGGAACTGCGCCAGCTCGTCGGAGGAGATCTGCCTGCCTTCAATGCACATGGCCACGATGGCAGCACCCTTGCGCACGTTGGACAGGATGGCCTTGCCCTCCTTGTCCAGTGCCTTTTTTACCACGGCATCGGAAGCGTTTTTCTCCTCGATCTTCTCTTCCGGCAGTTCGATGATGCGGAAGGACGCGAAGGCGGCAAGGCGCTTCTGGTACTCCGCTACGCCCTCGGCGAAATATTTGGCATTCAGCTTGCCCACACAGATCAGGTCGATGTTTTGCATTGCAGTTTCCTCTTTTATATCGAAACGATTTAAAATTGTCTCCGCTTCGCTCTGGACGAGTTGTGGCACCCAGCGTCTGCTACGGCCCTTGAGCGGGCCTTGCATCCTGCTGGCCACGGCCCCAACAGCTCCTCCCTGCATTCCCTCTTTTGTCGCTATGCGACATCTTCCCCCGGCCGGGGGAAGTCTTTGGCCGCAGGCCGCAGTCGTCGCCGTTGCAATAACAGCGGAAATTCCATTTTTATTTTCGTGTTTGTCGCGGCCTGCGGGCCGTTCCAAACACATTTTCACGGGTGGGGTCGCTGCCGGAAAATGCATTTTTCCGCTGCGCGACGGCTGCAAGCCGACAGCAGCAAGATGCCGTTTGTCGTTGCGGCCTTTCTTGTGAAAAGGCAAATTGGAAAAATCCGCAGATTTTTCCAATTTGCAATCCTTAAAATCAACTTCCGCTAAGAATGGCAGAGCGCAGCGGAGCCATTTCTCAATAAAAAACGTTTTACAGCAGGCTCATCTGCTCGCCCTCGTCCTCGGCGCGAATCAGCGCGCCGGTGGCGGGCAGGCTGCGCACCCGGTAGCGGTGGGGGTTCGCCAGTTCCAGCGTGTCCGCCGGCACCACCGAAGCGATGGTCTGGTTCTTTTTCAGGGTGACCACCGCCACGCCCTGACTGTCGCGGGTGGCCTTTGCGGCGATCTGCGCCGTGCCCACCAACAGCATCCGGCTGGCACTGGTGCGGATGGCAAGCTCGGTCTCCTCCGGCAGGAACAGCAGCGTTGCCAGCGGTTCCTTGTCGCAGTAGGCCTTGAGCAGCTTGCGGCGGTTCTGTTTGGTGGCGTAGGAGCTGAGGGGAATCTTCGCGCACTTGCCGCTGGCAAAGAAGAACAGCATAAAGCCGCTGTAATCGCCGGTGATGACCATGCTCAGCACATTTTCGCCCTCATCCATGCCCAGACGGCCCGGGATGAAAATGCCCATCTGGGCCACCTTGCCGTCCTCCAGCTCAGCCAGACGCACCTTGTACACCTGCTGCTTGTCGGTAAAGAACAGCGCCTCCACATTGTTGCGGGTCTCTACCTGCTGGATGATCTCATCGCCTTCCTTCAGCTTGTGGGCACCGGCGGTGCGCAGGCTCTGGGGCGGGATCTTTTTAAAGTAGCCCTCCCGGGTAAAGAACACGGTCACGGGATAATCCGGCACAGCCTCTTCCTCGGCAGAGCCGTCCTCCTCCGGCAGGTCGTACAGGATCTCGCTGCGGCGGGGCTGGCCGTATTTTTTCGCTACATCGTTCAGTTCATTGATGATGATGCGGCGTATGCGGGCGGGCTTTGCCAGCACATCGTTCAGGTCGGCGATGTCCTTTTCCAGCTGTTCGATCTCGCCGGTGCGCTTGAGGATGTATTCCCGGTTCAGATGGCGCAGCTTGATCTCCGCCACATAGTCGGCCTGCACTTCATCGATGCCAAAGCCGATCATCAGGTTGGGCACCACCTCGGTCTCTTCCTCGGTGGTGCGGATAATTTTGATTGCCTTGTCGATATCCAGCAGGATGGCAGCAAGACCCTGCAGCAGGTGCAGGCGCTTTTCCTTGCCGTGCAGGTCATAATAGGTGCGGCGGCGCACGCATTCCACGCGGAAGGCCGTCCACTCCTTCAAAATTTCCCGCACGCCCATGACCCGGGGCTGACCGGACACCAGAATGTTGAAGTTTGCGCTGAAGCTGTCCTCCAGCGGGGTGGCCTTGAACAGCTTCGCCATCAGCTTGTCGGCGTCCACGCCGCGCTTGAGGTCCAGCGTCAGCTTCAGGCCGTTCAGGTCGGTCTCGTCACGCATGTCGCTGATCTCCTTGACCTTGCCAGTCTTGACCAGCTCTGCGATCTTGTCCATAATGGCCTCCACCGTGGTGGTGGGCGGGATCTGGGTCACCTCGATCATGTTTTCGCCGGGCACCACGTTGTAGCGGGCACGCACCTTTACGCTGCCGCGGCCGTTCTCGTAAATTTCACGCATCTGCGCTTCATCGTACAGGATCTGGCCGCCGCCCACAAAGTCCGGGGCAGGCATGGTGGTGGAGATGTCGTGCTTTTCATCCTTCATCAGGGCCACGGTGGTGGCGCACAGCTCTGCCAGATTGAAGGAGCAGATGTTGCAGGCCATGCCCACCGCGATGCCCAGCGTGTTGTTGGCCAGAATGGTGGGGAAGGTGACCGGCAGCAGGGTGGGCTCGGTGGTGGTGCTGTCGTAGTTGGGCACAAAGTCCACGGTCTCCTTGTCGATATCCCGGAACAGCTCCTCGCACACGCCTTCCAGCTTTGCCTCGGTGTAACGGGCAGCAGCGCAGGACATATCGCGGCTGTAGGCCTTGCCGAAGTTGCCCTTGCTGTCCACAAAGGGCACCAGCAGGCTCTCGTTGCCGCGGCCCATGCGCACCATGGTGTCGTAGATGGCGGCATCGCCGTGGGGGTTCAGGTGCATGGTGCTGCCCACGATGTTGGCAGACTTGGTGCGTGCGCCCTTGAGCAGGCCCATCTCGTACATGGTGTACAGCAACTTGCGGTGCGCCGGTTTGAAGCCGTCGATCTCCGGCAGTGCGCGGCTGACGATGACGCTCATGGCGTAGGGCATATAGTTGGTTTCCAGCGTGCGGGTGATGGGGTCCTCCAGCACGCTGCCTGCGTTCAGAATTTCAACGCCGTCGCCCAGCTGCGGGCGCACCGGCTTTAAGCTTTTCTTGGTCGATTTTCTAGGCATCTTCTAACCTCTTGACGATTTTAAATGGGCACCGCTCTCGCTCTGCCCATATTCAGCGGAAAATATTTTTTATTTTTGCAGCTCAGGATGGCCTGCGGGCCATCCTGAGCTGCTCTTTCACCGATGGAGCCGTTCCGGTTTTCTGCATTTTTCCCTTAAAATGCCGTGACCCGTTGGGGCCTTCTTCGTGAAAACGTGATTTGGAGCAGCCCGCAGGCTGCGACAAATCACCAAATTAAAATAACGTTACCTCTGTCATTGCCAGAGCGCAAGCGGAGGCAATTTAAAATCATCAGCTCACATCCAGATCGTCCAGATACTCTGCACCGTGCTGCGCAATGTGTTCCTTGCGGCCTGCAAGGTTATCACCCAGCAGGATGTCGAACACCTGCGCGGTCTGCACCACATCGGTAGGCATCACTTTAATAAGGCGGCGGCTTTCCGGGTTCATGGTGGTCAGCCACATCATCTCGGGGTCGTTCTCGCCCAGACCTTTGGAGCGCTGGATGGTATATTTTTTCTCTCCGATCTCTTCCAGAAAAGCGGCCTTTTCCGGTTCGGTATAGGCAAAATAGGTGCGTTCCTTCGTGGTGATCTCGTACAAAGGCGACTCGGCAATATACACATAGCCCTTCTCGATCAGGGTCGGCGTCAGGCGGTAGAGCATGGTCAGCACCAGCGTGCGGATCTGGTAGCCGTCCACGTCGGCATCGGTACAAATGACGATCTTATTGAACCGCAGGTTGTCGAGGTTAAAGGTCGCCAGCTCCTTGTTGTGCTTGCCGCCCAGCTCCACGCCGCAGCCCATCACCTTGATGAGGTCCACGATGACGTCCGACTTGAAGATGCGGGCATAGTCCGCCTTCAGGCAGTTCAGGATCTTGCCGCGGATGGGCATGATGGCCTGATACTCGCTGTCCCGGCTGGACTTGACCGCACCCATAGCGGAATCGCCCTCCACGATGTACAGCTCCCGGCGGGAGGCATCCTTGGTGCGGCAGTCCACGAACTTCTGCACCCGGTTGGCAAGGTCGATCTGGGTGGACAGCGTTTTTTTGATGCTCTGGCGCGTTTTTTCAGCATGTTCGCGGCTTTGTTTGTTCACCAGCACCTGCTGGCAGATCTTCTGGGCCTCCTCCGGTTTTTCCAGAAAATACACTTCCAGATAATGCTTGAGGAAGTCGGTCATGGCCTGCGAGACGAATTTGTTGGTGATGGCCTTTTTGGTCTGGTTCTCGTAGCTGGTGCGGGTGGAAAAGCTGGAGGACACATACACCAGACAGTCCTGCACGTCCTGAAAACTGATGGCGCTCTCGCCCTTTTTGTACAGATTCTTTTCCTTCAGGTACTTGTTGATCTGGTAAACAAAGGCGGTGCGCACCGCGTGCTCCGGGCTGCCGCCGTGCTCCAGCCAGGAGGAGTTGTGGTAGTATTCCAGCAGCTGCACCTTATTGGAAAAGCAGAAGGCGGCGCTCATGCGCACCTTATAGTCCGGCTGGTCCTCGCGGTCCCGGCCCACAGCCTCGCTCTCGCAGCTGAACACCGGGGTCAGGGTGTCCTCCCCGGCGGTTTCGGCTACATAGTCCGCAATACCGTTCTGGTAGCACCAGCTCTCCTTCCAGGGCTTGCCGGTGGCAGGGTCTTTTTCCTTTTCATCGGTAAAGTTGAGGGTAAGTCCTGCATTGACCACGGCCTGACGGCGCAGCACATCCTTATAGTAACTGCCGGGCACATCGATGTCGGTGAACACCTCATCGTCCGGCTTCCAGTGGATGATGCTGCCGGTGCGGCGGCCCTTGTATTCTTCTTTGTGCAGGCCGCCCACGTTCTCGCCCTTTTTAAAATCAAGGTGATAGTGGCAGCCGTCACGGTAGATATCCGCCGTCATCCACGCAGAAGCATACTGGGTAGCACACAGACCCAGACCGTTCAGGCCAAGGCTGAACTCATAGTTATCCTCGCCTTCGCCGTACTTGCCGCCTGCATACATCTCACAGAACAGCAGCTCCCAGTTGTAGCGGCCCTCGCCGTTGTTCCAGTCCACAGGCATGCCGCGGCCAAAGTCCTCCACGATGACGCTGCCATCCCTGCAGCGGGTGACGTTGATGGTGTCGCCGTGGCCGTCCCGGGCTTCATCGATGGAGTTGGAGACGATCTCAAAGATGGAGTGGGCACAGCCCTCCACGCCGTCCGAACCAAAGATGACGGCCGGGCGCTTGCGCACACGGTCGGCACCTTTCAGAGAAGTGATGCTCTCGTTGCCATATTCCTGTTTTTTTGCCATGCTGCTCCTCCCGGCCCCACCCTTTTTTTAAAAAACGGAGCCGTCTTGCTTCAAATCAAAACGCCTTTGCTCTTTTTGCTTATATATAAGTATACGCAAGAGTAAAGAGCAAAAGCGCCTGTGTTCTTTTTCTATTATTAAACCATAGGTTGTTAATCTTGTCAAATGTTCTTTGCGCATCCTTTTGCTCTCCTTTCTGTTCAAAAAAGTCGTTCTTATTTTGTGCGATAAAGCGACCAAAATCAAGAAAGTTTTAATTTTCTTGAAAAAATTTGAATTTACCCCTTTACAAAATCGAAATTTCAGGTATAATAATCATCGTCCGGTGCGCCTCTGTAGCTCAGTCGGTAGAGCAGGGGACTGAAAATCCCCGTGTCATTGGTTCGATTCCGATCGGAGGCACCAGTCAAGGAAACCCAGTAGGGTTTCCGAATATGCGGCCGTAGCTCATCTGGTAGAGCGCCACCTTGCCAAGGTGGAGGTAGCGAGTTCGAGCCTCGTCGGCCGCTCCAACACGAAGCCATCATCAATGCAGTAATGCAAAGATGATGGCTTTTTTGCTGTTGTTTCCCATTGCATCTCCTTCCTGTGAAAAAGCAAAGCCGGAAAATCCGCAGATTTTCCGGCTTTGCAAATATAAAAATAATTATTCCGCTGATATTGTCGGAGAGCACCCTGTGTGCGGAGACAATTTTAAATCGTTTCTTACAGGATCACATTTTTGATGAGCAGAGAAATGCTGCCGTCGTCGCTGTGCAGAAACTCTACTTCATTTTCCGAGTTCAGCAGCTCGGTGGGGATCTTCACCTCAATGCCGTTTGCAGTGTGGATGCTGCGGCTCTCCATGCGGCGGATGCGCGCAGGGGTCACGGTCACGGGCTGCTCAGGCGCTTCCAGCACATCGCTCTTTTCTACGTAGTCGTCAAAGGGCACGGCGGCAAGGGGATATTCCTCCTCCAGCTGCTGGCGCACCTGCTGGATGGACACCTGATTGTCGTTGTCAGCGGCCTGATTCGCAATCAGCATCGCGACCTGAGCCTCTACGTGGGGCTGATCGGCATAGTTTTCCTGCACGGCCTGAACAGCGGCTTCCTGAATGGCCTGCAGCTTCTTTTTCTCCGGCTGAGCGGTGGTGTACTGGAACACCACGGTGGAAAGATAAAAATCCTTGTGCCCGTCGATGTCAAATTTCTTTTCCAGCAGCTTCATGGAGTAATCGGTGAGGTTCACGAGTGCGCCTTCCTCTACTTTGCCGCTCTGGCTGGGCAGACAGGCCCGCTGCTGTATGATGGAGTTCACCGGGGCACCTTCTACGGTCTCGGTGTAGTGGGTGTAGCCGTTTTTGTAGTTCAGCTTCAGGATGCCCAGCCACGGCTCGCCATCGCGGGTAAAATCCACCACCGCAAGGTCTGCCCCCGGGATGGTGGTGTGGGCGTGCATGTAGTCGAACAGCACCCCGGCAATGCGGCAGGAAAGGTCCACAAAATCGTGATTGTGTTCCAGCTCATTTTTAAAGGCGGAATCCGGCAGCGGGCGGCACTGGCGGATATCGTCGCTGGCAAGCAGCTTCTCGATGTGATACTGAAAATAGGCGGTCTTTTCAGCGGTCATTTCCATGCCGCCGCCGCTCAGCACAGGGGCGTCCATGGTGGTGTCCAGCACATGCAGGATAGCCTGATGAATAATGATCTCCACGGGTACAAAACCTCATTTCGTACAAAATCTTTTTTTGCATACAGTATAGCACAGCATGACGCAAAAGGCGAGACCGCATCTTGTAAACAGCAGGCGGGAATGCTACAATAAAAGTAGAAAACTACCAAGGAAAGGGGACAAAAACCATGGAATTCCGTGATAAACCAATGGAAAACCTCATCCGCCTTCAGGAAAAGGATATCTGCAAAAATGCCCGCGCACTGCTTCTGGACGGCGAGAGTGTCGTGGGCGCCTACAAGACGGTGCGCGATCAGGTGATCTTTACCACCCACCGCATCATCATGGTGGATATGCAGGGCGTCACCGGTACCCGGCAGCAGATCTTTGTGCTGCCGTACCGCAAGGTGCTGCATTTTGGCATTCAGACGGCAGGCTTTGGCGACCCGGTGCAGGCATCGCAGCTGACGGTCTGCTTTGCGGACGCACACGAGGCAAAGTTCGGCTTTATCGGCCAGCAGGAACTGTTTGCGGTCGCCAATGCCATCAGCCGGTGCATCCTGTAAATAACTCCTCTTAAAACAGCAGGCTCCCCGCCCGAGACCGGACAGGGAGCCTTTTGCTGTATATGAAATGGGAGAATGGCAGAATTAGCAGCGGCTTGTTTTGCGCACCAGCTGTTCGTGCATGAACACCATGAACACCAGCAGTGCCAGCAGATAAAATGGGAACAGCGCAGGAGTGATATTGTTTGCCATCAGCCCGAACAGCGGCGGCATGGCCAGATTGCCCACATAGGCGCTTGCCATCTGGATGCCAATGACCGCCTGCGATCTGTCTGCACCGAAGTGCTCCGGCGTGGAGTGGATGATGCTGGGATAGATGGGCGCACAGCCCAGCCCCACCAGAACAAGACCGCACAGGGCAAGCACCTGCGGCCCGGGCAGCAGCAAAGCCAGCACGCCTGCGGCCAGAATACACTGACCCATGCGGATCATCTGCGTATCGTTGAATTTCAGGGTCAAAAAGCCGCAGGCGGCGCGCCCGGCAGTGATGCCGATGTAGAACAGGCTGGCAAAGCTGGCGGCAGTGCCGGCGGCAACGCCTTTCGTCAGCGTGAGGTAGCTGCTGGCCCACAGACCGGCCGTGGTCTCCAATGCACAGTAGCAGAAGAAACACAGCATCACCTCTCTGGCACCCGGCAGACGGAATACCTGTCCAAGGCTCAGCGCCTGCGTCGAAGCAGTTTCGGTATCGGTGCCTGCAGTACAGCTCTGCCATAGCGGCAAACTGAAAAAGAGCACTGCGCTCAGCAGGATCTGGAACAGGGCAATGTACCGGTAGCCGGATGTCCACGGCCCGCCGCCTGCCAGCACCCGGCCCATGACCATGGGGCTGATCATGGTGCCGATGCCCCACATGCAGTGCAGCCAGCTCATATGGCGGCTTTTATAATGTAAGGCAACATAGTTGTTCAGAGCCGCGTCCACGCTGCCTGCGCCCAGCCCGTAGGGCACGGCCCACAGGCAGAGCATCCAGAACTGTGTGGAGACCGAAAAGCCGAACAGCGCGGCAGCCGTCATGCCCACACTGAGGGCGGTCACTTTTCCAGTGCCCAGCGCACGGGTGAGCCGGTCGCTGTTCAGGCTGGAAACGATGGTGCCGAAGGAGATGATCATGGAGATCAGCCCCGCATAGGACATCGGCACACCGAGCGCCGGATACATGGAAGGCCACGCCGACCCCAATAGGGAATCCGGCAGGCCCAGACTGATGAACGAGATGTAAATGATCGGAAGCAGAAGCTGTACCATAAATCTTGAGTTCCTCCGGGAAGCATGTTATACTTGCAATGCATCTTGTGCTTTGCTGATGTAATAATATCACACATCAGGGCTGAATGTTAGGATAAAAACGCCCGATTGATACAACAAAACCGGCGCGGATGCAGATGTGTGACCTTGACGGAAAGGAGATGGCGGATCGTGGCATTTCAGACCAGCTGTGCAGCAGCGGGCGGTTTCAACTGCCCGCCGGATATTGTGGCGGATAGCGAGGGCAGGGAGCTGGTGCAGCACGGCAGCGCACTGTTTCCCATTGCCTGCTATGCAGAAGACCTCAAAAGCTATTCGGTAGCATGGCACTGGCATGAAGAGTTTGAATACATCCTTGCCGTAAAAGGCCCGCTGGCGGTGGACGTGAACAAAGCCCGTCTGATTTTGCAGACCGGGCAGGGCGTGTTTGTCAATTCCGGAGTGTTCCATGCGGTGGAGCAGGCGGAGACCGGGGATGCTTTGCTGCATTCCGGGGTATTCCATCCGCGCCTGATCGGCGGCATGGACACCATCTTCTGGCAAAAGCTCGTGCATCCGCTGCTTCAGCCGGGAGCACCGGCCTTCTTTCTGCTGGACGAGGCAGACGACGGGCAGAAGGCCGTGCTCTGCCATTTGCGGGAAGTCTGGGACGCAGTGGCCCAAGAGGTCTTTGACTATGAGAATCAGGCGCGGTACCATCTTTCGGCGGCGGTGCATCTGCTGGGAATGCAGTGCGAGGGTGGAAAAACAAAGGTCTCTCAGCAGGAGCAGATCGCGGCCCGGCGGATGAAGCAGATGCTGCGCTTTGTGGAGGAGCACTACGCAAAGGAGCTGAACGTGGAGCGCATTTCCGACTGCGTGGCCCTGAGCGAGAGCGCCTGCCTGCGCAGCTTCCGGCAGCTGCTGGGGATCACTCCCATCCAGTATGTCAAGCAGTACCGCATTGAAAAGGCCGCCGAGCTGCTGCTTTCCACCAGCATGAAGATCGGCGAGATCGGTGCCGAGTGCGGGTTTTCGGATACCAGCTACTTTACAAAGACCTTCCGGGAGATCAAGCACTGCACGCCCAGAGAGTACCGCCAGAAGTTTGCAGGAAGAGAGCAGTCTCTTTCAAGGCGGGACGGCGGCAGAGCCGGTGCACCGGCTGAGACAGCGTTATAAAAAGGAGAATCGGGAACAATGCAGCGTAGTCTGACAAAAGGTCTCATCTCCAGCAGCATTTTGCTGTTTGCCCTGCCGCTGATGCTGGGCAATCTGCTGCAGCAGATGTATAACATTGCGGATACATGGGTGGTAGGCCGCTTTCTCGGCGCAGACGCGCTGGCGGCATTGGGTACTACCTGAAAAAGAAGCGCTAAAAAAGCAAATAGCACAAAAACAGAAACCCGGAACCTTCTTGAGCCGTTTGGCTCGGAACAGGTTCCGGGTTTTGTGCAGTATCTTTGCAGAAAGCTGCTTTGCAGCAAAGGGGCAGGGGACAGCAAAATACAGATTACCGCTTGATATCGTAATTCATGTTCATCAGGTTGCGGATGGTGCTCACATCATCGGTGATGTTGGCATCGCCGTGGATGGTGTGCTTGATGGCGCTGCTTGCCACCGCAAAGTTGATCATGTCCATAGCCTTGTAATCGTGCAGCATGGCGTAGATCAGGCCGCTGGCGAAAGCATCGCCGCCGCCCACACGGTCCAGAATATTAAAGGTGAACAGCTTGCTCTCAAAGGTGTGGCCATCGTACCACATAAAGGCCTTCAGACTGTTCTCGCTGCCGCTGTGGGCATAGCGCACATGGCGGGCGATACACTTCAGGTTGGGATAACGCTCGATGAAATGCTGGAAGATCTCGTCCTGCTGCTCATAGCTGGGCTGCAGGGGCACGCCATCCTTCCAGTCGCCCTTGCTGTGGTCGTTCTCGTCCTTCCACAGGTGGTAGGGCTCAATGCCCAGCAGAACATCCACATAGGGCAGGCATTCGGTGCAGAAGTCACGGGCTTCTTCCCAGCTCCACAGGGTGGAGCGGAAATTGCCATCGAAGCTGACGGTCAGGCCCTTTTTCTTGGCGACCTTGAGCATGTCCAGGATCAGGGTGCGGCAGTTGGGAGCCAGAGCCGGAGTGATGCCGCTCAGATGCAGCCAGTCAAAGCCCTCCAGCAAAGCGTCCAGATCGACCTGCGAGAAATCGTACTCGGTGATGGCACTGTGCTTGCGGTCGTAGATGACCTTGGACGGGCGGATGCCGTAGCCGGTCTCCAGATAATAGGTGCCCAGACGGTTGGACTGCGTCTCGTTCGGCTCGGTAAGGATCATGGGGGTGCAGTGCACATCATTGGAACGCAGCCAGCGCACGGCGCTCTTGCCAAGGCTGTTGTTGGGCACCACGCTGAAGAAGGTGCTGTCCACACCAAGGTTAGCCAGTGCCAGTGCAATGTTGGCCTCGCTGCCGCCGTAGCTGGCCTCAAAGCCGGATGCCATACGGATCTTCTCGTAGTTCGGCGGGGTCAGGCGCAGCATGATCTCGCCGCAGGTGATGAATTTCTGGCCGGGGGTATCGTTGCCAAGGATCGGGTTGAAATGTTCCATAACGCTCCTCCTGATATTTACAGCTCATCAGAGCCCTGTTAACACATCGTTGTATCCATTATAATCCGACACAAGAGGGATTGCAAGCGCTTCCACGGAAATGCAAGAAAAAATAATTGCTGATTTTTGGAAGATTTGACGAAAAGTGTGCTGACGGCCAGCCTGTCGGGAACTTTCTCCTCAGACACGAGATACGGGTTGCGGCACCCAGCATCTGCTTCGCTACCGCTCGCATCTTGCTGGCCGCTGCCCCAACAGCAGTTCCCTGTTTCCGCCGCAGGCGGCGGTCACTGTTGTTGCGAGCCATTCCATCGCCTGCCCCACCGGCCCATGTAAATGCCGCTTATCGTTACGTCCCCATGCCGTGAAAATGTGTATGGAGCACTCCAAACGCGAAAAATAAATTTTCCGCTGATGATAGCCAGAGCGAAGCGGGGGCGATTCTGAATCGTTTTTACACGCCGGTCAGATCGAACGAAGGCGTATACTCTTCCTTTGCGCTGCTCTTCTGCTGCATGTATCCCTGCGCAAGCCCCTTGTCCATGGCGTAGTTCACCACCCGGCGGTACTCGTAGGTGGTGATGCGCCGTCCGATGCCGTGCTCTGCGGCCTTATAGAAAGGGGTATACTGGCTCATGACACTGGGAATGAAGCACCCCGGGTCGGCATCGTTCCACGCGGCCATCTGATCCAGAACAGCAAAGCTGTCATCGATGTGGCCGGGCAGGGCGAGATGCCGCAGAATGACCCCCTTTTGCAGGATGCCCTCTGCATCGAACGCCGGATGTCCGGCCTGTGCCATCATGGCTTCAATGGCGGGCTTTGCCTGTGCAAAGTAGTCCGGCGCAGAGGAAAGCTCTGCCGACAGGGCAGAGGATACATATTTCAGATCGGCCAGCCAGATGTCGATGTACCCGCGCCAGGCTTCCACGCTCTCCACCGTCTCGTAACCGCCGGTATTGCACAGGATAGGCAGGTGCAGACCCTTTGCGCGCGCAATGTCCAGCGCGGCAATGATCCAGGGCTGCCACTGCCCCGGCGTGACCAGATTGATGTTGTGGGCACCCTGAGACTGCAGGTCCAGAAAGATCTCTGCCAGATGTTCAACGGTGATCTCCCTGCCGAGGCCTTCGGCGCTGATGGGATAGTTCTGGCAGAAGCAGCATTTGAGGGTGCAGCCGGAGAAAAACACCGTGCCGCTGCCCCTTGTACCGCTGATGCAGGGCTCTTCCCAGTAGTGCAGGGCCGCACGGGCGGCTTTCAGGGTGCTGCCTGCACCGCAGAAGCCGGTGCGTCCGGCAGCACGGTCGGCCCCGCAGCGGCGCGGACAGAGCGTGCAGGAAGAGGGAATGGAAACAAGATCAGTTTTCGGCATAATATCCAAAGTCCTTTGCAGAAAGTTTGTCAGCTTCAGTATACCACTTTTCAACCGGACGTGCTATACTATAAGACGTGGAAAGAATAATATATATCAGAAGCAACATTTTTGCATAATGTGGCCGAAATGACGGGCTGCGGCAGAGAAATGACCATGATGGAGGAAATCATGCGCACCGAAACCGATGAAATCCGCGATAACCTGAAGTATCTGACCTTGCTTTCCCGGGACTACCCCTCGCAGGCGGCAGCGGCCAGTGAGATCATCAGCACGCAGGCGCTGCTCAAGCTGCCCAAGGGCACCGAGCATTTCATGAGTGATCTGCACGGCGAAAATGAGGCCTTTGTGCATATCCTGAACTCGGCCTCCGGTGTGATCCGTGAAAAGGTGGATCAGGTGCTGGGCGATACCGTGCCGGAAAATGCCCGCGCCGAGCTGGCAACATTGATCTATTACCCCAACGAAAAGCTGCCCCAGCTCAAGGCCCGCTGCGCCAGCGAGGAGGCGCTGGATCAGTGGTATACCGAGACACTGCTCCGGCTCATCGATATCTGCCGGCTGGTGTCCTCCAAACATACGCGGGAGCATGTGCGCAGCTGCCTGCCCGCCAGCTGCGGTTACATTCTGGACGAGCTGCTCCACGCTCACTTTGAAGACCACGATAAAGACCTTTACTATGGTCAGATCGTGGGCAGCATTATTGAAAATGGCCGTGCAGATCGCTTCATCGTGCGGCTGTGCGAGCTGATCAAGCATCTGGCCGTGGACAAGCTGCATATCGTAGGCGACCTGTTCGACCGCGGCCCGCGCCCGGACATCATTCTGGATCTGCTCATGCGCCACCACAATGTGGATATCCAGTGGGGCAACCATGATGTGGTGTGGATGGGAGCCGCCGCAGGCAGCCCCATCTGCATCTGCACGGTGCTCAAGACCACGCTGGCCTATCATAATCACGGAATGCTGGAAGACTGCTATGGCATCAATCTGCGCCATTTGCAGCGTATGGCCGAGCAGTTTTACGGCGAGGACGATCTGAGCATCTGGATGCCCCATACCGACGCGGCCCGCGGCCCCTACACCGAAGGAATGCTGCACCGCTGTGCTGTGATGCACAAGGCCATCAGCATCCTGATGTTCAAGCTGGAATGTCAGGTGATCGACCGCAACCCGGACTTCCAGATGCAGGGCCGGGATTATCTGCGTCGCATCGACTGGTCGAAGCATACGGTCAGGATCGGGGAAAAGGAGTATCCGCTGTGGGATACCTCGTTCCCCACCGTAGACCCTGCCGCCCCGGCGGCACTGAACCCGGATGAGCAGCTGGTGCTGACCAAGCTGGTACAGTCCTTCCGCCAGAGCGAAAAAATGCAGCAGCATGTGGAGTTCCTCTATGCCAAGGGCAGCGTGTACCACATCGAGAACGGCAACCTGCTCTACCACGGTGCAGTGCCCATGACCGGCCGGGGCACCTTTGCCACGGAACGCTTTGAGGGCCGCCTCTACTCCGGACGTGCCCTGATGGACTACTGCGACGCCCGGGCACGCCGTGGCTATTACGCGCCCGAGGGCAGTGCCGCACGTCAGAGCGGACAGGACTTTTTGTGGTATCTGTGGTGCGGCAAACTCTCACCGCTGTTCGGCCGCAGCGCCATGACCACCTTTGAACGGCTTTATGTCGCAGACAGCTCCACCCACACCGAGGTGAAAGACCCTTATTATACATGGTATAATGACGAAGCCGTATGCCGCCGCATTCTGGCAGAGTTCGGCCTGCCGGGCAGCAGCCATATCGTCAACGGCCATGTGCCGGTGCGGGAAAAGAACGGCGAAAGTCCCATCAAGGGCGGCGGCAGGCTGGTGGTCATCGATGGCGGCTTCTGCCGTGCGTACCACGAAAAGACCGGCATTGCGGGCTACACGCTGGTGTATTCCAGCCGCACCATGTCCCTGCGCACGCACCAGCCCTTTGAAAGCGCGGAAAAGGCTGTGAAGGAAAATCTGGACATCATCTCGCAAAAGAATATCCTGGAAACCGAAAATCATCGCATCCTTGTGGAGGACACCGACGAGGGTGAGGTGCTGCGGGAGCGGGTGCACGACCTCAAACAGCTGGTGACAGCCTACCAGCTGGGCTGGATCACCGAGGCCCGCTGCGAGGACCATATCTGGTAAAGTGCAACAATTCGTACACCATTTTTCTGTAAAATACCTGAAAAAGAAATCAAAATTTTGGAATATTCTGCATGAAAATGGGCAAAACAGAAAATAATAGAACATCACTAAGCGGGGCTTTGCTTTTTTGTGAAAGTTGTGTATAATAAGATAGCTGTAGTAGTACGGCATTGTTTATTGCACGGCTGCAGCAGCTTTTATGGAGAATGCTTTCAGGAACCTTAACAGGCCTGAAATAACGGGCCTTTGACAAGGAGATCATAAAATTGGAGAAATTTGTTATTACGGGCGGTAAGCCCCTGCGTGGCGAAGTTACCATTTCGGGTGCGAAGAATGCGGCGGTAGGCATCCTGCCTGCAACCATTCTGGCAGCGGATGTCTGCGTGGTCGAGAACCTGCCGGATATCAGTGATGTGGCGGTGAGCCTGAAGATTCTCAGCGTTCTGGGCGCACAGATCAGAATGCTGGACCGCAACACCTATGAGATCGATACCACCCACCTTACCGGGACCAACGTCCCGGACGATCTGTCCCGTCAGATGCGCGCCAGCTATTATTTTCTGGGCGCGCTGCTGTCCCGCTTTGGCAAAGCACAGGTGGCCATGCCCGGCGGCTGCAATCTGGGCCCCCGCCCCATCGATCAGCATCTGAAGGTGTTTAGTGCGCTGGGCGCTGAGGACAGCGTGGATTATGGCATGATCACGGTGCGTGCCAAGGAGCTGAACGGTGCGCATATCTTCTTTGATAAGGTCAGTGTGGGCGCTACCATGAACGGTATGCTCTCCGCTGTCATGGCCAAGGGCCAGACCATTCTGGAAAACTGTGCCAAGGAGCCCCATGTGGTGGATCTGGCAAACTTCCTGAATATGTGCGGCGCGGATGTGCGCGGTGCAGGCACCGATGTCATCAAGGTGCGCGGTGTGGAAAAGATGCACGGCTGCACCTACAGCATCATTCCGGATCAGATCGAAGCCGGCAGCTACATGGTGGCTGCTGCGGCTACGGGCGGGGATGTGCTGGTGAAGAATGTTACCCCCAAGCATTTGGAGCCGATCACCGAAAAGCTGCGCCGTGCAGGCGTGGAGGTGGAAGAGTTCGACGATGCAGTGCGCGTGCGCCGCGCCGGCGATATTCTGCCGCTGAAGATCAACACCATGCCGCACCCCGGCTTCCCCACCGATATGCAGCCTTTGATGGGTGTGCTGCTGAGTGTGGCCAAGGGCACCAGCACCGTTACCGAGAGCGTGTGGGACAACCGCTTCCGCTATGTGGACGAGCTGCGCAAGATGGGCGCAAACGTACAGGTGGACGGTCAGGTGGCCGTATTTGAGGGCGTGGACAAGCTCAGCCCTGCGCCGCTGCGTGCGCTGGATCTGCGTGCGGGCGCTGCCATGGTGGTGGCTGCTCTGATGGCAGACGGCACCAGCGAGATCGAGGAGATCGGCCATATTGAGCGCGGCTACGAGAATATCGTGGAAAAGCTGCGCGGTCTGGGTGCCGATATCAAAAAGGTGGAACGGATGCCTGCCGCACTGGATCAGGCACTGTAACGTATCAGAAAACAAACAGCCTGCTGCATATGCGGCGGGCTGTTTTTGAGTGTATCAGAGGTTTTTCATGGCAGAATTTATCTCATTGTATTCCGGCTCTTCCGGCAACAGCAGCGTGGTGCGCTGCGGTGAGCACTACCTCATCGTGGATATGGGCAAGGGCGTGCGCACCACCACAGCGGCGCTCAAGGCGCTGGGCCTTACCGTCAGCGACTGCGACGGCATCCTTGTCACGCACGAGCACAGCGATCATGTGAAGGGGCTTTCCACCTTTCTCAAAAAGAACCCGCTGCCGGTGTATGGCGCGGCAGCTACACTGGATTTTCTGGATGCCAATGGGATCGTCCCGGCAGCCTGTGAGCTGCACGAGCTGGAGGGCAGGGAAGAGAACGTGGGCGCATTCGGCGTGCGGGCATTCCCCACCAGTCACGACGTGCCCTGTGTAGGCTACCGCATCCACACGCCGGACGGTAAGACAATGAGCATCGCCACGGACCTTGGTACGCTCACCCCGCCGGTGCATGAAGCGCTGACCGGCTGCGACCTTGTGGCACTGGAAAGCAATTACGACTTGCACATGCTGCGCAGCGGGCCGTACCCCTATTACTTACGGGCCCGGATCGAGAGCACCCGGGGCCATCTTTCCAACGATGAGTGCGCTGCAAAGCTGCTGGAGCTCATTCAGGAGGGGTGCAAAAAGTTTGCACTGTGCCATCTCTCGCAGGAGAACAATACACCCTCCCTTGCGCTGCAGACCGTATTCAATACGCTGGGCGCAGCAGGCGTAGTGCCGGACAGGGACTGCATCGTGCAGGCACAGCGCCGCAGCGAAGTCAGCCCTGCATTGGAATTTTGAGTAAAAGAAAAAAGCAACGCTTTTGCGTTGCTTTTTTCTTTTACTCGTTCGCTTTCTGAACGCGGATATCGTTGCCGAAGAACTTGATCTGGACGAAACCGGCAAGGCGGCTGGAGATCTTTTCGGTGTAAAGCTTTTCCAGCAAAGCACCATCTGTGACATTGGTGGTGACGATGGTGGGCAGCTTTGCGCCCAGCCGGTTGTTCAGCAGGCTGTACAGATTGGTGAGAAAGAAGCTGGAATTGAACTCGGTGCCAAGATCATCGAGAATCAGCAGGTCGGCATTGGATGCAGTCTGGAACAGCGCTTCTTCCTCGCCGTTCGGGTCGGAGCCGAAATGCAGCGCTTCCAGCTTACCAAAGAAATCCGGGCAGGAGACATAAATTACATCATAGTTCTGCCGGAGCACCTCTCCGGCAATGGCCAGCGCCGCATGGGTCTTGCCAAGACCGGCATTTCCCAGCAGCAGCAGGCTCTCGCGGGTGGCGGGTGAAAAATCGGCTGCATAATCGCGCAGATCGGCCAGAACCTCTGCCATATAGGTGCGGATGCTTTCGCCGACCTCGGGATCTGCAACAGAGGGGTAATATTCCAGTTTCATAGTGTCAAAGCTGGAAATGGACAGGCTGGACAGCGCTTCGATCTCCTGACGGCGCAGCTGCTGCATCACCTTGTGGACGCAGGTGCAGGTGCGGCCGTTCACACTGCCGGTATCCTGACATTTCGGACAGGTGAAGTGCGGTTCCAGCGCATTGGCAGGGCGTCCGCTTTCGGCCAGCAGGGCCGTCAGCTTCTGCCGGGCATCGGCCAGCGCGGCGGCGGCTTCGGTGCGGTCTTTGCCCGCAGCACCGGCCAGCGCACAGCGGATGCCCCGCACCCGCACCTCTTCTTCTGCATGACGCAGGGCGGGAATGGCAGCTTCGGCCTGTGCCTGTGCATCCTGCGCCAGAGCCCGGGCGGTCTGCCGCCGTAGGGCAACGGTGCGGAGAGCTTCCTGATACAGTTCATTTTTGGTACGCATAGCGGCTCCTTATTCAGGCTTTTTGATGAGGGAACGGCGGCGGGTGGCGTTTTTCAGGATATCGTTTCCGCTGGGGGCTGCACGATCCACCCGGATGTTCCGGCTTGCGCCCGCAGCAGCTACCGGGCTGCGCACATCGTGTACGGTGCGCAGTCCCTTGGCGTTCCATGTCTTGAGGATGCTGTTCCAGTACCACAGATCGCGCTTGGGCCCGGCCTGCACGGCAGCTTCCTGCACCATGGCGTCGTCATAGCCATAGACTTCGTACCATCGTGCAATGGCCTTGCGCCCGCCCAGAGTCAGTTCGTCCGGAGCAATGTCCAGCAGGTTGCTGACATACTGCTCACGGCTCTGGCGCAGAGCCAGCAGCTTGAGGTGGGCGTCTGCCTGTTCACCGGTCTCCACGCCCTCGGTGCGCCACACCTTCAGCTCATGCACCACGGCGGCTATGGTGCGCCGGCCGGTGCTGGCAACGTAAGCGGTGCACAGCATCACGGTCTCGGGCGCAAAGCCCTCCTGCACATAAAGATTGACCAGCTTTTCCATTTCCTTGTGGGTCAGCGGGCGGGCAAAGCCGGTCTGTGCGCAGTCGATGAGGCTGGAGATCATGGGGTCGGTGCGGCTTGCGGCAGCAATTTCAGCCCATGTCATAGGCGTCGGGGCGCTGGGCTCCTCGCCCGGTGCAGCGTTTTCTTCATAGCGCTCCAGCAGGCCCGCACCTGCCCAGAAGGCCAGTGCGCTCTCGGCACTGATGCGGCTGCGCAGTTTGAGGTCGGCGCAGATCTTGTCCGGGTCAGTGACGCCGGTGGCCAGCACATACAGCGCCACGCGTACGTTGTATTCCTCTGCGATGCCGAGCTTGGAAAAGATCAGCTGCGGCACGGCGATGGTATCACCTTTGAGCTCTTTTAAACGGTAGATCATCTTTTATTCCTTTGGTTCGTCCGGTTCATCTTCGGCAGCTGGCTCCCAGGGATCACAGTCCATCATGCTGGGACAGCTTTTCCAGCGCTCCGGCTCTGCATTGAAAGCGTCCTGCAAAAAGGCGGCGGCAGCCTCGCGGCCCTCGTCGGACAGCGGAAACACCTTCTGCACCCGCAGGGCAGGGTCAGTCTTTTCAATGGTCCAGGGGTCGGGCCAGTAATCCACAGTGAGGATGCTTTCTTCCTTTGCAGCACCTTCGCCGCCATCCGGATCCGGTACGGTGCGCTTGCCGGGGATCATCCGGTACCGCAGGCCGTATTCGTTGCCGCTGTAGGAATTTTTGCATTTGAAATAATGCAGCAGGGGAACAAAGATCATGATAGAGTCCTTTCCTGCGGCAGGCTGAGCACCGCATGCTTGATCCTATTATAAGAAACACCCGGAAAAATTGCAACGATTTGTGAGATTAAGGGCAGAAAAACGTGATAGTGAAAACAAAAAAGAAAAACGGCAAACCGATATTTCACGGTTCACCGTTTGTTTTGGAGCAGGGTACGGGACCCGAACCCGCCGCCTGCTGCTTGGGAAGCAGCCGCTCTACCGGATGAGCTAACCCTGCATTGCTCACTTATTGTAGCAAAGCAGAGCAGGATTGTCAAGAGCTGAAGCGTGTCAGTTTTTTGTAGTATAGGTCAGATCCAGCACCGGAGTGAACGGGTCAAACACCAGTCCTTTGATGCCGTCTGCCACCAGCAAACGCTTTTGCTGGCCCAGCAGCGGCACCACGGTGCAGCCTTCCAGCAGCTGACGTTCGCATTCGGCCAGCAGGGCACAGCGGGCGCGGCCGGTCTGCTGTGCGCTTTCTGCCAGACGTTCGGTGTACAGCGGGTCAGAGTAACCGGTCAAACCACCGCTCTCGGCAGTGAACTGCTGGAGCATCTGGTATACGCTGCCGCCCTCGGCACAGATGGGAGCCAGTGCGATGGTGTAATCGCCCGCCGCAAGGCGCTTGTCAAACTCTTCCTGCGGCACCTCCTCCACTGAGAAGAAGAGGGAACAGTCCTTCTGCCATGCGCCGTTGATCTGCTCGGCCAGTTCGGTGAGCCCGGCTTCCTTGGGCAGCAGGATGGTCACACCGGAAAAATCAGAGCTGGCCATGCCCTGCCGTGCTTCCAGATACAGTGCACGCGGGTCCGGGATCACAGGCATGGGATCCCCGGCAGTGTCGCGGTAGGCGATGCCGTCTACAGTCAGCCCTGCAGGCACAAGGCCCTCGGCGGCGGTGTACAGGCCGGAAGAAGGCACTGCTGCATTTTCCCGGGCAATGCCGGCCAGTGCCTGCCGCAGTGCCTGATTCTCAAAGACAGAGCCCTCGGCGCTGTTGAACAGCAGGGCCCAGGTGGTATCGGAGTAGGAAACAGCCCGCAGCGCGGTCGCTTCGCCGGTGTCGTCCAGCGCGGCAGAGCATTTCTCGTCCGCGATGAGCTGAGCGGCACTCTTGCCGGTGCTGCCGGTGTTCTGCACCAGACGCAGGCTGCCGATCAGGGGCGCAGAGACATCGCGCCGCAGGAACAGGCCGCTGGCGGTCCAGTTGTACAGATAGAAACTGCCGCTGGAAAGGGTGGTCTTTGCCGTCAGGCCGTAGGTGCCGCGGGTGCTGTTGAAGAACTCCTCGTCGCAGGGCATGGCACCGGGCAGGGTGAGCTTTGCGAGGAAGTTGTCGTCCTTTTCACTCAGGCGGAACACCAGCGTCAGCGGACCGGAAGCCGAAACCCCCAGCGTACTGGGATCCGCCGTGCCGTCCAGCACAGCGGCGCTGTTTTCAATGGCAGAAAACTCTACCGCATAGGGAGAGCCCGTCTGTGCCTGAAAGATGCGCCGGAACGCAAACACAAAGTCCTCGGCGGTGATGGAATAATCTGTGGCGGTTCCCTTGACGGCGGTGTAGGTCAGGCCGTCTTTTATGGCAAAGGTGTAGGTGCGGCCATCCGGGGAGACGGTCCAGCTTTCGCACAGGTTAGGTACGATCTCGCCGTCGGCGTTTTTGCGCACAAGGCCGCCGTAAAGATTCTCGCAGGCAATGACGTCTGGCGCGGCAGACACGACCTGTGGGTCAAGATTTGCGGGGATGGTATCCACAAACCATGTAAAGCTGGCTGCACCGGAGCCGCCGCTGCAGCCGGTAAGGGCAAACAGGAACGCAGCGGCAAGCACCGCTGCGGTGATACGCAGAAACTGTTTCAAGGAAATGACCTCATTCTATGGTATTTGCTGGGAGTGTATATGGATACAAAAAGCACTCTGCTTCGACAAGTGTAGCAGAAATGAAGGTAAAATACAATTGAGGAATTGTGAATTTCCTTTGCTTTTTGGGGCAAAAGGGCGTTTTTCCGTTGCCAATTGCGGCCAAATGGACTATAATGGTACAGCGAATGTTTCAGCGCCCCTTTGCGGCGCGTTCGATACGATATTACTTATTGAGGAGGAACTGTTTTTATGCAGAAGGATCAGCAGAAACTGGCCGAGCTCATCAAGGGCAAAAAAGTTGCCTTCATCGGCGCAGGCGTCAGCCATAAGACGCTCATCAGGGAGTTCGTGGAGCTGGGAGCACACGTCACCCTGTGTGACCAGAAGAAGAGTGTAGAGGACTTTGGCGATTATGCCGCCACCATCCGGGAGCTGGGCATTGACCTGAGCCTGGGCGAAAACTATCTGGACGGCTTCAAGGGCCAGGACATCATCATGCGCACGCCGGGCTTTGTGGGCTACTTTGAAAAGCCCTTGCAGGATGCCATGGCCGCAGGCACCATGGTGACCAGCGAGGTGGAACTGTTCTTTGATTTCTGCCCCTGCGAGATCGTGGCTGTGACCGGCTCCGACGGAAAGACCACCACCACGACCCTGATCTCCAAGTTCTACGAAGCGGCTGGCCGCAAAGTGCATCTGGGCGGCAACATCGGCGCAGCTCTGCTGCCCATGCTGCCCGAGGTGGCCCCCGAGGATGTGGCTGTTGTGGAGCTTTCCAGCTTCCAGCTCATCAGCATGCATTCCAGCCCCAACATCGCCGTTGTGACCAACGTCACCCCCAACCATCTGGATCATCACAAGGATATGCAGGAGTACATCGACGCCAAGCGCAACATCCTGCTGTATCAGAAGCAGCCCTGCCGTGCCGTTCTGGGCTACGAGAACGAGATCAGCCGCAGCATGCAGTCCGACTGCAAGGGCAAGCAGGTGTGGTTCACCCGCCTGCACGACACCGACAACGGTGCCTTCCTGCGCAAGGAAGATCACATGCTCTGCATGGCGGAGGACGGCGTTGTGACCCCGTTCCTGGCACAGAAGGACGTGAAACTGCGCGGTCTGCACAACATCGAGAACCTGCTGGCCGCTGCCGCTGCCGTGTGGGGTGAGGTGCCTGTGGAGGCGATCCGGCAGGTGGGCAGCACCTTTACCGGCGTGGAGCACCGCATCGAGCCGGTGCGTACGCTGGACGGTGTGCTGTACTACAACGACTCCATCGGCACCAGTCCTACCCGCACCATTGCCGGTCTGCGCAGCTTTAACCAGAAGGTCATTCTGATCGCTGGCGGCTACGACAAGCACATTCCCTATGAGCCGCTGGCACCGGAAGTGGTGGCCCACGTGAAGAACCTTGTGCTGATGGGTGCCACCGGCCCCCGCATCGAAAAGGCTGTGCGCGAGGACCCGAATTTCAACGAAGCAGAGCTGCCCATCCAGCATGCGGACAACATGCAGCACGCTGTGGAGCTGGCCCGTGCCTGCGCAAAGCCCGGCGATATCATCATCCTGTCTCCGGCCAGCGCATCCTTTGACCTGTACCCCAACTTTGAGGTGCGCGGCCGTGAGTTCAAGAAGATCGTCAACGAGCTGAAGTGATCGCACAGGTCGATACAAAGCGGCGGCGTGCCCGCTTTGCCAATGCCTGCCGGGGCCGGTGGGTGCTGGGGGCAGTGCTTCCGCTGGACCTTGCTCTCTTCGACAAAAGCCAGCCGTGGCGGTTCTACGCCGGGCCCACGCTGGCGCTGGAGATCAGCGGCAGCACTGCATGGGCCGCCGGAAGCGCGAATCCCGAGGAACTGGCCGGCTTTCTGACCTTCTGCGGGTGTGAGAGCGTCATTCTGGACGAAGCCGGATGTCTGCCGCCCACCGGCTGGCACCGGGCTGAGACACTGACCGTGTTCGGTCTTGCTCCCGGCAGGGCGCTGCCGCTGCCTGCCGCAGACGAAGCTCTCTGGGCACAGCTGGACCTTGACCGGGAACCTGCGGCTATGGACGTGGCCCGGGCATTGTACCCGGAAGATACGGCCAGACAGGAGGATCTTTATTCTGAACTGTGCACCAAGCGTATCCGGGGCAAGGCGCTTGTCTGGACGCTGAGACAGGGCAGGGAAGCGGTCTGCACGGTGGGAGCCTATGCCCTTGCAAATGGGCAGGCGTATATGGCCTGCGGGCAGACAGAAAGCTCCCTGCGCGGCAAAGGCATCGGCGGGCGGCTCATTGTGCAGGTGGCAAACGAGCTTTCCGCAGAGGGGCAGCGCCCGGTGTTCCTCTGCAGCCCGGAGCGGGTGCATTTTTATACCCGGCTCGGCTTTGAAAAGCTGGGGGAGTATATTCGTTATGTGCCATCGTAGTTTGTCGGCTGACACGTCGGAAGTTTCTCTGAGGACCGTCCGCTGGGGTGGGACCCTGTTGCCCGTAGGGCAATAGGGCGGGCGATGGAATGGCCTGCAACAACAGTGACCGCCGCCTGCGGCGGAAACAGGGAACTGCTGTTGGGGCAGCGGCCAGCAAGATGCGAGCGGTAGCGAAGCAGATGCTGGGTGCCGCAACCCGTATCTCGTATCCGAGGAGAAAGCTGCCGACGCGTCAGTTCATGTGAGATTTATCCCAAATCATAAATTAAGGAACCATTATAATGTCAATCTTAAATCACTTTTTTGATTATAAACCCGAAGTTCTGGCGCTGGACGAAAAGGCCATGGAGCTGTGCCAGCCCTATTTCCGTCATATGGAAGAGATCCGGGACTTCAACCAGCTCAAGATGCTGAAAGCCTTTGCGGATACACAGATGTCCTCTACTGATATGCTGGGCACCACCGGCTACGGCCTGTGGGATACCGGCCGCGCAAAGCTGGAACAGATCTTTGCCGAGGTGATGGGAGCGGAGGATGCGCTTGTGCGCAGCCAGTTCCAGAGCGGCACCCACACGCTGGCAGTGGCACTGTTCGGTCTGCTGCGGGCAGGGGATACGCTGCTGGCTGCCACCGGCCGTCCCTACGATACGCTGGAAGGCGTCATTGGTCTGGACGGGAAGGGAAAGGGAACCGGCACCCTGATGGATTACGGTGTTCAGTATGATGAAGCACCCCTCAAGGCCGATTTTACCCCGGACTACGACCTCATTGCAAAAAAGGCTCCGGGGGCCAAGGTGTGCCATATTCAGCGCAGCCGCGGCTATCTGCAGCGCAATGCCTTTGATTTGGAAACGATCCGTAAAATTGCGGATACCGCCCGTGCGGCAAACCCCGATATCATCATTTTTGTGGATAACTGCTACGGCGAGTTCACCCAGACGCAGGAGCCCTGTCAGGTGGGTGCAGATATCGCTGTGGGCAGTCTCATCAAGAACCCCGGCGGCGGCATTGCCCCCACCGGCGGCTACATTGTGGGCCGCAGGGATCTGGTGGAGCTGTGCGCATACCGTCTGAATGCCCCCGGCCTCGGCAAGGAGCTGGGCTGCACGCTGGAAACGCCCCGTGATATGTATCTGGGCTTTTATTACGCTCCCGGCGTGGTGTGCGAGGCCATCAAGACGGCCATCTATGCACAGTGTATGCTGGAACTGCTGGGCAAGAACCCGGTGCCGCGCTACTGCGATGACCACAACGACATTGTTACCTGCTTTGATGCAGGCACTGCAGACGCCCTGATCGGCTTCTGTCAGGGCATTCAGGCTGCAAGTCCGGTGGACAGCTATGCTGCCCCGGAACCTTCTCCGGAGCCGGGCTATACCGACGAGGTGGTCATGGCAAGCGGCAGCTTTACGCAGGGCAGCACCATCGAGCTTTCCTGCGATGGCCCGCTGCGTGAACCCTATACCTGCTACCTGCAGGGCGGCCTGAACTTTGCCGCAAGCCGCGCAGGCGTGCTGCTGGCCATCCAGAAGGCGTATTTTAAGGATTGAACAGGAGAGGAAAGCACATGCCTGTTTTAAGTGACCGTGTGGGCACCTTTACGGATTCTGTCATCCGCCGCATGACTCGCATCAATAATCAGTATAACTCCATCAACCTGTCTCAGGGCTTTCCGGATTTTGACCCGCCGAAGCAGCTGCTGGACGCGCTGGCAAGGACAGCCTATGCCGGCCCGCACCAGTACGCTGTGACCTTTGGTGCACAGAACTTCCGCGAGGCGCTGGCCAAAAAGACCAGTCCCGCCCTGCACCACACTGTGGACCCCAACACCGAGATCTGCGTGACCTGCGGCGGCACCGAGGCCATGATGGCAGCCATGATGACCATTTGCAACCCCGGCGACAAGGTGATGATCTTCTCACCGTTCTACGAGAACTATGGCGCAGACGCCATCCTTTCCGGCGCGGAGCCGATCTATATCCCTCTGGTGCCGCCCACCTATGAGTTTGATATCTCCCTGATCGAAAAGGGCTTTGCGGAGGGAGCCAAGGCACTGATCCTGTGCAATCCCTCCAACCCCTGCGGCAAGGTGTTCCGCCGGGACGAGCTGGAGGCCATTGCCGCCCTTGCCATCCGGTACGATGCCTTTGTGGTAACAGATGAGGTGTACGAGCATATCGTCTACGCTCCGGCAGAGCATATCTGCATGGCAAGCCTGCCCGGCATGTTTGAGCATACCATCACCTGCAACTCGCTCTCCAAGACCTACTCCATTACAGGCTGGCGTCTGGGCTATCTCATCGGCCCGGCAGAGGTGATCGAGGGTGCCCGCAAGGTGCACGATTTCCTTACTGTGGGTGCAGCTGCACCGCTGCAGGAAGCCGCTGTGGCCGGTCTGGAACTGCCGGCAAGCTACTACAAAGACCTGCAGGCCCTTTACACCGCAAAGCGCGACCACTTTCTTGCCGGGCTGGACCGTGTGGGCCTGAAGCACAATCTGCCGCAGGGGACCTATTTTGTGATGATCGATATTTCGGAATTTCTCGCTCTGCCGCAGTTTGAGGGATGGACAGATCTGGAATTCTGCGAGTGGATGATCCGGGAGATCGGCGTGGCAGCTGTGCCGGGTTCCAGCTTCTTCCGGGAACCGGTGAACCATCTGATCCGGATGCACTTTGCCCGTGGTACCGATGTTCTGGACGAAGCCATCCACCGTCTGGAAAAGCTGTCTGAACTGCTGAAATAAGTTCTGATCAAAATACAAGGGTCTCTTAAAACCAAATCTCCAAAATGAGTACAAAAAAGCTGAGCATCTGCAAAAAATCAGGTGCTCAGCTTTTGTATTTTGAGTTCCGAAAGAACGAACCGAACGGCCGCTGTTTCAGGGAGCAAAAGCGTCCATGACATCGGTGCACCACTTCAGCTGCCGGGTGAACTTTTCCCGCAGCACATCGTCACTGCCGCTGCCCTTGAAAAGTCCTTTGTTGTTTTCCACGGCAAAATACAGGGTGCCGTCCCGGTGCAGGCTCCCGCTGAAGCTTCCCTCCGCTGTCCCGGCAAGAGCCAGCAGCTTCCGGCATTTCTCCTCCGTCAGGCAGGCTTTCAGGGCGGTTTCATCGTCTGCTGTCAGCTTGAACTGCTGTTCAAAGCCGTCCATGGAGTTCTGTACCGATGCACCCCGGACGAGCTGTCCCAGCCTGCCCCGTGGGGTAAAGGTCAGGCTCACGGGCATCGGCACACCAAAACGGCAGATGCCCCACAGCCCGGCGTATACCGTGTCGTAGGACGGCGCGTTGACCACAGTGGGGTCGTCCGGGTCGGTATAGCTGACATCCCGGTCCAGCTCGATGCTGCACAGCTCCACCTCATAGCCCCGGTATCTTGCCCGGACGTGCTCCCCGCCGGTCATGCGGTCATACTGGGGCAGAGGAAGCCCGGAGTCCCCAAAACAGGTGATCCTGCCATTGGGTGTAAACTGCACCTGCTGCAGTGCAGCGTCCAGCACCGCCGGGACGATGCGGTGGTCTACGTCCTGTCGGGCGGCTTCTTTCCGGCTGCTGTGCAGCCATCCCAGAAGAAGCACCACGGCAATCGCAAAAATCATTCCATAGCTCATAGCGTCCTCCCTTTCTCTTTCCGGCTCAGCCGCAGATGCTGAAGTACAGGCTGGCGTAGGGGTCCAGCGGAGCAAGATCCATGATGTTGCCTTCGGGGCTTACATTTTCCAGATTATCCAGCGCCATGGCATCAGCATAGTTGTCCGGCTGCGCCTGTGCGGCAAAAACCAGTCCGTCGTAATCCTCCGGCAGGTAGACCACATAGCTCTTGGTAAAGATCTTGTCATCGCTGGTGCTGCTCATGTTCCAGTCGGTAGAGAAGAAAAACTCGATGTCGTAAGCGTTGTCGTTCCAGTACACCGTGTGATAATAGTGGTGGTCGGCCCGGCTCGTGTCCCCCTTGGCGGTGGATGCCGTGAGCCATGTGCCGGTATAGGCATCGTAGAGTTCGCTGGAGATGTAGGTATCATAGGTCTGCCCAAAGTAGGGAATAGAGGAATCCGGAATATAGCACACGGCATCAAACTGGATCTCCCGGATGCCGTCGTGGGTCACGTCGTTGTACTTTGTCACCTGCCAGTAACACTCGTCGGTGTTGTAGCCGCTGCCCTTTCCGGTAAAGCTGCAAACGCCGCTGTTCAGCCGGATGGGGTCGGAAGAATCCACAACGCCATTGATTTCCAGCCCGTTTTTCTCAAAGCAGGTCGCCCGGGAGACGATGGCATCCACCGGGTGCAAAGCATCCGAAGAGCCTTCCTCCAACAGGTCGCCGCTGACCGAAAGATCCAGCCGCATCTGCGGAGTATCGTCGTCGAAGTAGAGATCCATGCCGTATTTGTCCGCATCTGCTGTGCCGGTGTAAATGGTCTCGTCCTCGGAGTTGACGAATTCAAAGGTGCTGTCCTCGTGGACACGGAGCCAGAGCTCGATGTCGTAATACCCCCACAGACCGACATAATCATTGATGTAGTCGTAGCCGTCCATGGCATCGACCTCTTCCACAGAGGAAGCCGTACTGACGTCAGCCGGAACGCTGCTGGCGGGGGCATTGCCGCCGCAGCCGGTACAGAGGATGCCGCCTGCCAGCAGAAGGCTGGCAAGGGGCAGCAGATGAGTTTTGTTTTTCATGGTCGTTTTCTCCCGATCTTCAAAGTTTCTGTCCTGCTGCCCAGACGAACAGCAGCGTCAGCAGGGCATACGCCGCGCTGAGCACTGCCATCACGATGCACAGAGCCTGTAGTCCCCGGCGCAGCCGGGGCTTCTGCGGCAAAAGCCGGGGCAGCGCATAGGCCCCGGCCAGAGCCAGTGCAAGCAGCAGAACCGATTGTTCCAGCGTCATATCCTTAAACCTCAATCCACCAGTTCAAGATGATCGCAGATGTTGTAGAACACATCCTGCATGTCGTCCGCTTCATCGGCAATGGTGCCGAAGGCATAAAGGTAGGTGTAGTCGTCGGTGTCCACCGTGTAGACCATCCACTCCCGCTGGTCCTCCCCCGAGCCGGTGGTGTACCAGACGATGTAAACCGGGTAGGAAAGATTCTGGGTGTAGTCCTCATCCTGAAAGCAGGTGACATCGCGGGGTTCCCCTTCGTCGGTATCCAGAGCGGCAAACTGGGCAGCATATTCTGCGTATTCCTCCGCCGTCTCGTTGGTGCGCAGCGACTGGAACGCCATATCCACCACCAGCACAGAGCCGTCCTGCGTCATGTCCTCGTAGGTGTAGGTGCCATCCTCGTAGTTCTCGTTCATCAGATTTTCCATGCTGGTGAAGGGGAGACCGCCGCCCACCAGCACCGGGACGCTCACCACGTCCGAAGAGGCGGGGATCAGGTCGCCCCGGCCATCCTCCGGCGGGATGACCTCGTAAGCCCCGGCCTTGTCGGAGTCCGAAGCCTCGCCCGCGGCCTCGGAACTGCCGCATCCGGTCAGGGAAAACATTAGCAAGGCGGCAAGTAAAAGTGCAATACGTTTCATTTTGGTTTCTCCTGTTTCAGAAAAGCTCCGTATTCTGCGCCACGGCTTCCATCAGATCCTTCATCATGTCAACCGAGTCCTGAAAACTGCGGCGGTATTCATCAATGATCTTCGGGTCGATGTCCTTGGAAACTGCCATGATCTTCCGGTCGGTGTCAAAGGCGGCAAACATCAGATCTCCCCGGAAGCTTATCCGCAGCGCCCGGGCGTCCACAGCCCTCTGCAGCTGCTGCTTCCAGCTTTCCGGTGCCAGATCAAACTCACCGGGCAGGGCAAAGGGCTCCGGAGCCATCGGCCTGCGCATCCGGCACACCAGAAACAACCCCTTGAAGATCGTTTTGGAGCAGGTGCGGGTGTTGTGCGGGTCGTCGGGCATGGGGTCGCGCACCTCCCAGACGTGGATGAGGGAAGCGTTGTGCATGGCAAAGGGAATGCCCTGATAGCTGCCCTCGTAGCTGCCGTGGGCACTGGCCGATTCCCATTCCTCCGGGAAAAGCCCGGAACGCCGCGCCAGTTCATCGCTCATGGGCCACTGCCTGTGCTCCGGCTGCGGGCCAAAGGCCTTGTGCAGTGCGGCCATAAAACCATCCCCCAGCTGTCCGAGGATCAGGGAACTTTGCATGGCATGGATCAGCTGGATCAAAAATACTGCTGCTACGATCACAAGCATCACGATGGTGCAGCCCGCCGTGAAGCTTTCAAGCAGGATGCCGGCCAGGACGCCCAGCACGGCACCTGCAATGCAGCCGTAGGCGCAGAGGTTTGCCAGATGCCCGTAAAACAGGATACGGCGGGAAAGCTCTTCATCCGGCATCTTTTCCTGCGGGGCACGGTTCCGTGTCCTCATACTGCATCACTCCCATCAGCACCCGACGGTGCTGCTCACCTTCTTGCCCATCTTGTCGGCCTTATCGTAGCCGTTGTACTCCGGGACAAAGAAGGTCTTTGCCATGGCGTTGTTATAACTGGTGTCCCAGTAGATCACGGTCCACATGTAGGCATCCATCTCATCGTTCCAGATGTAGCCCCGCATGGTGGCGATGCGGTTGGAAGCGTTGCTCTCGTCCACTACCTCCCACGAGGTATCGGGCCACTGACCACCGTACAGCTGCTGGAAATCATACTCCAGATATTCCTCTGCATAGTCCAGAACAAAGTCGTCATCAGAGCCGGTATAGTCCAGATATTCATTGGTGATCCTGCGGCAGACCGCAAAACCGCAGTCGTCCCATTCGGGGTTTGCCACCACAAGGGCATCCTCCAGAACATCCAGCACATAATACTCATAGGGGTAGTAGGTCTGCACATGAACGGTCTTGTCCTTGACATGCATCCGGTTGCCTTTGTCGGTAAAGGTCAGGTCGTGACCGGATGCATAGACGCTGAGTGCCAGCGACATGGTCAGCAGTGCGGCTGCAAACAGCCCCAGCGTGCGTTTCATCGTGCTTTTCATAGAATTGCCTCCTTTTTAATAAATGGTTTTTGCTCCGGTCATGCCGGAACGGATCGAAAGGCCCCGGTCTCCGGGTCCCAGCAGAACAACAGTTCCAGCGTTCCATCTTCCTGTGAAAAGCGGAGCAGGACATCGCTGCTGCCGTCGCCGTTCCGGTCTGCGGTCTCCATGCCGAGGTAGCGCCGTTCCGCATTCTCCACAGGGGCAGGGTAGTCTAGCTCTGCCAGCAGCACCTGACTTTCGGTGTCATGGTAGAGGGTCGTGTCCCCGGTGTGGACGCAGGCGCAGAAGGGGATAGTCTCCCCGTCCTGCACCAGTGTGCCGGAGTCATCGATGATGCCCCATGTGCGCCAGTCGCTTCCGGCAATGTCTTCCCCCGGTGGATCATCCGACGGCATTGCCGGAGCCGGAAGGATGGCCCACACCAGCAGCAGGATCAGAAATGCCGCCAGCAGAACGCCGATTTGCTTTTTCATCGTTCACCACCTGTTGTTGAAGAGCAGGTCGGTGCCGTTCAGGCTCAGGGTGCTTACGTCTTCTCCCACATCGCCCGGATGCTCATTCGGGATCAGCACAGCAGTGTCCTCGGTTCCGTCGTCCCAGAAAAGGCTTACGGTATCGCCGTCCACCATCCACTGACCGGTATACACGCTGTCGGCATCAAAGCCGTAAACGCCGTCCCCCAGATCCTTCTGGCCATGCAGGATGAAGCCATGGTTGGGGTAGAAGTTGAGGTACAGGTGCTCTTCGTCCATCCGCCACTGCCGGTACATCAGCACGCAGGCGTTGTGCAGATCCTCGTCATCGGTGTAGTCGGAGCGGATGTAGTAGCTTCCAAAGGAGCTTGCATTTCCGGTAAGGAACGCTTTTCCGTCCTCGATGATCTCCACACTGTTAAAGACATTCTCCTCCATATGAAGGCTCAGGAAAGGCACATCGTCCGGGCCGACGTCAAAACCCTCAAAGTTGTAGGAGCATCCCAGCATGGGGTAGGCGGTGTAGGTGTCCTCGGTGGAGTCGTACTCGGTGTGCATCTCCACCGTGCCGTCGGACGCAATGTGGTACCAGTTTTCCGAGGTGTAGTCCCCCCGTTCGTACCAGATCCAGTCGTCCAGCGCTTCCCGCTGCTCGTCGCTCAGCTCGGCCGCAGAGGCCGTGTCCGAGGTCTCCTCAGAATACGGGGCTTCCTCCGATTCTGAGCTGGGGGGAGGGCTCTGCCGCGCCTCCTCCACAGGCAGAAAGGCTGATGCTCAGCGCCAGCAGAAGGCTCAGAACAGCCGCTGTTTTTCTCCATTTCATCTTGCTTTTCTCCTTTCCTGTTTTGATCTGAAAAGTGTTTTCCCGGCAGTGAAGCAGCTGAGAAAAAAGGCCCATGTCCGCATCGCAGGGGTGCCGGACATGGGCCTCGCTGTTTCAAAAAACGGAAAAGCATTTAACCCAAGCCGTTTCCGCGGCGGCAAAAAGAACCTTCCTTCTGCTCTGCGGGGAGCGGGTCCTCTTTGCCGGGATCTATCAGCAGGTTCTCTTCACATCCGTCCTGAGTTTTCCGGTGCAGATCTGCAGCTGCCCCATCACTGCTGCGGTGCCGCAGCCTGTTTCCAGACCCGGATCACGCGGTACTTCGTGACCTTCTGTTCCGGGTGGAACGCGCCGTCCTCAGCCGTCAGCAGGCCCTGTTCGGTGCACCACTGGGCGGCCTTTGCAGTTTCAGTATCTGCCGTGTCCGCAAAAGCGGGCAGTGCAGCGGGTTCCGGCCTTCCGGCGTTCTGCCACAGCAGCAGGGCCAGCTCGCCACGGGTTGCGGGGATCGCCGTGCCCGCAGGCAGCAGGTCTTTCAGGATGGCGCGGGTGGCCAGTTCGTAGATGCCGAAGCCTGCAGCTCCCACCACAGCAGCGCCGCCTGCCACGGCCAGCACTGCGCCGAACCCGGAGCCGTCTCCGCCGTCGATTACCGGTTCGTCCGGGACAGGGTCAGGATCAGGCTCAGGACCCTCGCCGTTCCACTGCCAGTGGGCATAGAGGGTGATGTCCTCTGTGATCAGCTCCAGATGCTGATTACTTGCATAATAGGTCTGTTTTTCCACTGCCTCACCGCCGACAGCTGCAGTGTACCAGCCGACAAACTTGTAATCTTTCCGCTCAGGGGCCATACCCTCCATCAGCGGGACGTTCAGACATTCACCCTTATCTCCAGTCTGTGTGGTAAAACTCACCTGATTGTGGCTGTCATTCCACCTGCCGCCGATTTGACTGATCCAGTTGTTATTCGGGCCCCAGGAACTGCCACTGTTGAGGTTAAAAGTGACGGTGTAGTGCGTGGTGGTGGGGGCGTTGGTGGTGATCTCAAAATAAACTGCATCGTCAGGCCGCGTCCAGCTGCTGCCCGTCACGCTCGTCCATGCGCCGTCTTTCGCCGTGCGGTACCAGAAGTTGGGCGCGTTCACAGTCAGGTTACTTTCGCCCAGCTTGATGAAATTGCCGCTGGTGGAATCCAGCTTCAGGGTGCCGCGGGTGAAGGTCACGGCACCGTTGTCGATGCAGGTTGTGGCACTCACCGAAAGGCTGCCGCCTTTCACGGCAGACCCGCCGTTCAGGCCGCTGTCTGCCCCGGTGATGGTCACCACGCCGCCCGGATGGACCGTGACACCGCTACCATCAACAGCTGTTCCGGCCTCGTCAATTTCCAGCGTGCCATGAACATTTGCACCGCCGCCGGAAACTGCATTGTCAGCATTCTGAATGATCAGCTTGCCGCCGCTCTCGACCGTGGCACCCATTCCGTTGACGCCGTATTCTGCGTTGCAGATCTTCATATTTCCGGAAATATCTGCGCCCATGGCGTTTATGCCAAAGCCAAACGTATCCAGCGTAATGTCGGCATCAGCAGCCACTTTGATTGGTTCTCCACCACTGTAAAATCCGGCATAACGGTCTCTTTGTGCTCCGGTCACCGTGCTTTTTCCGGTGACTGTCAGCTGCTTTCCGAATGGGTTGACCGCATTGTCCGTGACGGAGATGTCTCCACTCAGGGTCAGCGTCCGGGTGTCAGCATCATAACTTGCCTTACCATCGTCCAGAATATTCGTTGCGTTGGCCGAGGTCACCCTCTTTCCATTCACAGCAAGTTCATAATCTGTCACGTCCGCCGCGAATGCAGCCGCAGGCAGTGTGGTCAGAGTCATGGCTGCTGCCAGAAAGGCACTGAGCAGCCGCAGCTTGGGGGTGTGCCGGAGTTCATTTGTCATAAAAACATCCTCCTTCCGCCGTTCCGCTGCCCTGTGCACTGCTTTTTTCAGTCTGCATCCGGGCGCAGAAAAACCGGCCTGTTATTCCTCTAATAAAAGAGTACAACGGGCCGGTGAAAAAAGCTATTAACCTGAGGTTAGTATTTTTTGGCGAACAATTCTGCCAGCTGGGCACGCTTCGTGCGCACCCCGCCGCCAATGCCCAGCTTGGAATAAAGCTGGTTGGTGTACTGCTTCACCGTTCCTTCCGAAAGGAACATCTTGGCAGCGATCTCTTTGTTGGTGCAGCGGTCTGCAATAAGCCTTGCCAGTGTAAGCTCCCGCTCTGTCAGCCGGGCGGCAGCTTCGGGCAGGGCCTCGCTGTGGTTCAATGCCCGGCAGCGTTCCTCCTGCGCTGCACCCAGAGCAAGGATGCGCCGGACAGCATCGGAATGGGGCCCTTCCTGCGCTGCTTCCAGCAGAGGTTTCAGATCCCGGAAATTTTCTGCAAAGGGCATGATAAAGCCGTCCGGGGTGGCCTGCGCCAGAGCCTGCTGGAGCAGGCCGAGGCCTTCGTCCTGTCGGCCCAGCCGGGCATAGGCTGCCGCCATCTGGATCCGCAGATGCAGGGCCACAAGGTCATAGTGAAGGGCTTCGCACAGGGTCAGCAGCCCCGGGCTGCGGCCCAGCACCCGGGCCCATTCTCCCTGTGCCAGATACACCTGATTTTCGATCAGCCCGATCATGGGCTTGCCGGGAGCGAGGGTGTTTACGGTATTCATGCGGTGGGCGGCGTACACCTCCGGGATGCTCTCTGTCTGCCCCCGCAGGGCGTAGTAATAGGCGCAGATGGCGTTGAACAGATTGCGCCATGACATATTGTGCTGCCGGAGCATCTCTTCCCGCCGTACTTCCAGCGGGACCCGGGGCGTGTAGGGCCCGCAGAGGGACAGCCGCCACGCCAGAAAATCACAGCAGAGGGTCATGTTGGTCTGACCGTTGCCCTCGATCTGTGCATAGGCACGCTCCAACAGGATCTGCGCGTCGTCGAACCGTCCCTGCTGCAGATCCGCTTCTGCCCGCATGATGGTCTCCGCTCCCATGCCGTGCCCATTGGTGATCTTATAATAGTGGGGCATACATTCATCCATCTCCGCCAGCTCCCGGTCCAGCTGACCGGGCTGACGGTGGAACATCATCAGCACCGAGGGAGAGCCGAAGGTCCACCCACCGCTGTTCTGGATGCTGATGGCCGGGTGGGACATCTGCGCACTGGCGCTGCGGTGCAGGCGGCTCATGGCAGAGATGTCGTTGTACATAAGAAAGCTCAGGATCAGGTCGCACTCTCCCAGAAGGCTGCCTTTTTCTTCCTGAGACCACTCCGGATGCTCTGCCACCGTGGTCAGCAAAAGCTGCTTCAGCTCCATCATTTTGGGGATCTGCCGCCAGTTGAACATACAGCGCATCAGTACCAGAATGGCAAACGGGTGCCGCTTGAGCGTTTCCGCCGGGCAGCGCCCCAGCCGTTCCAGCAGCTCTGCCGGGTCAAGGGAGGACAGCAGGATCCCGGCATCCCGTTCAATGACCTGCAGCGCTGCATCGTAGTCCTTGCACGCCTCGTAGGCGGTCAGGGCATGGAGATACTGCTGCTTTGCCTCATACCACGCCCCGTACCGTTCCCGGCAGGCATCCTGCTTTTCCGGAGCCAGCCGGGCAAACAGCCGCACGGCACACTCCTTGAGCATGTGATGGAACCGGAAGGTCTTTCCGTCCGGCAGTCGGGTCACAAAGGCGTTCTGCTCGGTCAGGGTCAGCAGGATCTCCTCTGCGTCCGGCATTTCGGTCACGACCCGTGCCATTTCCACCGTGAACTCATCCGCAAGCCCCATTATGGCAAGGAACTCCCGCTTTTGGGACGGCAGGTTTTCCAGCATCGCCGCCGTGAACATGGAGTAGATGTCGGCATCCTCGCTCAGCAGGATGCCCCGCTCGGCTAAGGAGTGCAGATTCAGGTATATGGCAGAAAACCACCCCTCACAGGAGCGCAGAAGGCTTTCCACCTGTGCCTCGGTCAGGTCCATGCCGCAGCGGTGGGCGTAGTGGGCAAGCTCGGTATGGTTGAGCCGCAGCTGCTCCCTGCCAATGCGGTGCAGGCGGTGCCCCAGCCGGAGGATCTCTTCCTTGGGCAGGAAGTTGTTCCGGCTTGCCACGATCAGGTGGATGTTCGCCGGCAGGCGGTTTGCCAGCCCGCACAGGAACTTTGCCGCTTTTTCGTCCTTTAACAGGTGGAAATCATCCAGAAACAGGTAGCAGGGCGTGTCTCCTGCCAGCACGGCGCACAGGTCATCCATCAACTGGGCGGCGCTGCTGGCATCTTCGGGGTATTCGCAGCCCGCCAGTGCTGTCAGCCCTGCTGCCGCAAAGGCGTTCTGAACACTTTTCCAGAAGATGAAGCGATTGTCGGAATAGATATTCACCCGCAGGATGACGGCCGCTTCCGTCTGCCTGCGCTGGTTCAAAAACCAGTTGACCGCCGTGGTCTTGCCGTAGCCCATAGGAGCCACCACCGCCGTCAGTGCACTGACCGAAACAGGGCGCAGGGTCTCCTGCACCCGCTCCGAAATATAGATCGCGTTCAAGTCCGTTTTCCGCATCGTTTTTGCTCCTTCTCACCATCCGGAGGAACTGTGATTCACTGCATCAAGTATAACATAACTGCAGAAAAGCTGCATCCGGTTTTTCTTTGACGGATCATGCCGCATCCAGCAGCTCTTCGGGGTCTTCGATCGCTTCCTCGATCACCTCTTCCTCCGGCGTGGGCTCGTCCCCAGCATCGAACCATCCGATCAGGCTGCGGATCGTGTCGCGGATAAAGAGCAGATCGCTGTCCAGATCGGCATCGGCATTCATCAGCTGCTGGACCATTTCGGGTTTGTCCGTGATAATGTCGTCTACGCCAAGGCTCAGCAGATCGCTGGCGTCTTCCTGACGGTTGACCGTCCATGCAGAGATGGTTTTGCCGCGCAGGTGGATCTGCTGGACCATGCCGGGGGTGATGAAGGTGGACTCCACGCTGAAAAAGTCTGCGGCGGGCAGGTCATAATAGCTGCCCACGCCCAAAGCAAGGATATAGCCGGTCTGGATCTCCGGGGCAAGCTCCTTGACCTTGCAAAGGGTATCGTAGCTTTGTGAGGTGATCACGCAGTCATGCTCAAAGCCTTTTTCATAGATGATCCGGACGGCCTCTGCCTCCAGCTCAGGTGTGGCCGCATTGGGCTTTATCTCGATGTTCAGCTGGATCCTGCCTTTGCACTGATCCAGAACTTCTTCCAGCGTGGGGACCCGGGTGCCGGTGTATTTCTGGCCGAACCAGCGCCCGGCGTCCAGTCTCCGCACTTCATCATAAGTCAGGTCATAAATGTTTTCGTTCCGGCCGGCACAGCGGCGCAGGTTGGCGTCGTGCGTCACCATCACAATGCCGTCCTTTGTCATCTGAACGTCCAGCTCAGCGCGCTCACAGCCGTGGTCAATGGCAAGCTGGAAGGCGGGCAGGGTGTTTTCCGGTGCGGCGGCGGAATAGCCGCGGTGTGCCGTAATGATCGGCACAGTGCCGCCCAGCATGGAGCGCAGTGCATCGTCCTCCGGCAGAACAAAGTAGCAGGCGGCAAGCACGAAGGTGAGCAAAGTGGCACCGGCAATGGCGGCGGTCAGAAGCAACCTGCCATTGGAGCGGCGGGGTCTGCGGTCCGGGTCTGCCTCCGCTTCAAACGATAAGCTGCCCCGCAGGCGGTCATAGAGCGCGGTAATAGCCGTGCACTGTGCAAGGGTGATGGTGCAGTCGATGAGAAACTGGAAGAAGGGAAGCTCAATGGTCAGCGCGGCACGGGACAGTGCAAACATGGCCTGCGTGCTCTGCATCCCGATGCCGATGATAATGCCGTACAGCGGCAGCGCGATGGCGGCAGTCAGCAGCAGAGAACGCAGCAGGGCCGAAACATTCCACCGCAGCAGCAGAAGAAATGTGCGGAGAATGCGCGTGCGGACATAGCCGACGCTTTCACGAACCGATTGCCACAGGCTTTTGTGCTCCAGAAGGAACAGCGGCAGCACCAGGACCCAGCTGATCAGGAGAACCAGAAGTGCGGCGCAGAGGGCCAGATAAAGCAGGTGATACCGGCTGTTGGCACGAATGACGCCCATGATATATTCCGGCACTGCAAGCTGAGTGATATAATTCACGGCAAGGAAAAAATTGGTGAAAGGGATCAGCGTGGCGCTGTAGACCAGAATGAGCCAGTTCTGCGGTAGAAAGGCATGACAGGCGTCCAGCAGGGAGGTGCACAGCAGTGCAGGCAGGCGGATGCTCTCGCCCTTGCGGGCAAGGTCCAGTCCATGCAGCAGGACGGAACATTCAAACAGCGACCAGAAGGCCGTCAGAACGGCGATGAGAACGATGCAGCCGATAATGGCAGGGGAAGCAAAAATATCCGAAGCATTGCTGTTGCTCAAATAGTGCATGGGAGCGAACCGCAGCGTCAGGGACCAGACCTGCTGCATCAGGGAAACGAACAACAGGTTCGTGGCAAGCTTGCAGAGGATGAGAATGGAGAAAAGTGCAGCTTCGGCGCGGTGCATCAGGGAAAAGACAGAGCGCCGCAGGACAGAATAGGTCTGATTTGCAGTGCGGAACGAAATGAACAGATCTTTCAATTTAGCAGAACCTTCTTCTTATAATTTGCAGGACAGCCGGTCGCAGAGCGTTGGAACGGGCTGTCCTGTGAAAATTTTTTACATGATCGGCAGAAGCAGAGCGGAAAACAGCAGACATCCTGCGCCGTGCAGCCGGGGGCTGCCGCCTGAGAAAACAAAGCATCCGGATGAGCCAGCCGGAAAAACTCTGCAAATATAATATAAATATAGTGTAACATATCTTTCTTTAAAATAAAATGCGGCAGAGACAAACGAAATCAACAAAAATGCAGGAAAAAATTTGGCAGGCACCGCAGATGGCCCGGAACTGTAGAAGAAGGAGACTCTGGCAGAGGAACGCAGAATCGTTAAAAAATTATAGAACGGGGTGTGACGGATGTTGATTTGCATGGACTTTTATAGAAGCTCTTGCATTTTTATGGAAAATTCAGTATAATAAAACCAATTTTGAAAGCTCACACAGACAACCAGGAGGTCTTACCATGGCTTCAAAGATCAATAAGGGAGAAATCCTCGCCAAGTTTTTCGATGACGGGGAATACACTGCGCTGTTTGCTGATGGTGCAGTGAGCGCTGCCTGCGGCTATGCTGCAGGTCAGCAGGCTTACGCTGTTTATCAGAATGGCGAAGCTGTTACCGTAAAGGATGTTGAAAAGAACATCAAGGTTCTGGAAATGGCAGCACAGACTGGCTGCCCGGTCGTCACCTTCTACAACTCCGTTGGCGCAAAGCTGGCTGAGGGTCTGGACGTGCTGACCACCAGTGCAAAGCTGAATGCGCAGATCGCAAAGGTTTCCGGCGTGATCCCGCAGGTGGCTGTTGTTCTGGGTGTCTGCGGCGGCACCAGCGCACTGAGCGCAGCCAATGCAGATGTCTGCATCATGGCTGAGGGCGCAGAGCTGTTCTTCACCGCTCCGTTCACCTCTGCCGCCAAGGGCGACAAGGTGGCCGATGCCGGTACCGCAGCCGCCGCTGCAAAGGCTGGCGTGGCTGCTATCGTGGAGTCCACTGCTGCGGAAGCTGCCGAGAAGGCTGCTCACATCGTGGGCCTGCTGCCGGCCAACAACCTGACCGGCCCTGCGATCTTTGAGTTCGAGCAGCCCACTGCTGCTCTGGCTGCTGGTGCAGAGCCTGCAAAGGCTGCTGCCGCTGTGGTCGATAAGGACAGCGCCGTGGAGCTGTATGCAGGCTTTGGCAAGTCTGTCTACACCGCATTTGCAACCGTGGGCGGCAACGCTGTGGGTGTTGTGGCCACCGGCAAGAACCTGTGCCACAACTGCGTAGCCAAGGCTTCCCGCTTTGTGCGCCTGTGCGATGCTTTCAGCGTGCCGGTGATTACCATTGTGGATACCGAGGGCTTCGTGCCCAGCGCTACCGATGACATTGCAGGCGGCATCCGTGAGGCTGCCCGTCTGGCTGCCACCTATGCCGACGCTACCACTGCAAAGGTGGCTGTGCTGGCAGGCAAGGCTGTGGGCCCTGTCTACACCGCACTGGCCGCTGCTGATCTGCGCATTGCCGTGACCGGCTGCACTGTCAGCGCACTGGAGCCCAGCGCTGCTGTCAGCGTACTGTACAAGGAAGAGATCGATGCTTCCGACAACATCATTGCAGCCACCAACGCAAAGGCTGCTGCCTACACCGCTGAGGTGTGCAGCGCAGCAAATGCGGTTGCCTGCGGTGCTGCTGACCTGACCTGCGATGCAGCGAATGTCCGTGCAAGCGTGGTTGCTGCACTGGAGCTGCTGAGCACCAAGCGTGCTGCCCGCCTGCCCAAGAAGCACGGCAACATGGCCCTGTAATCGTCTGTATAAATCTTTAGATACGATTTTGATTTGGAGGATCCTTCCATGAAGTACTACAATATTACCGTCAATGGCGTTGCTTACAGCGTCTCCGTGGAGGAGACTGCCGCTGGTGCTGCTCCCGTTGCTGCTGCAGCTCCTGCCGCACCCGCTGCTCCTAAGGCTGCTCCGGCTCCCGCCGCTGCACCCAAGGCTGCCGCAGGCGCTGCCGGTGCTGTTGCCGTCAAGGCTCCCATGCCCGGCAATATCCTGGATGTCAAGGTCAAGGCCGGTGCATCCGTCAAGGCCGGCGATGTGCTGGTGATCCTGGAGGCTATGAAGATGGAGAACGAGATCGTTGCTCCGCAGGACGGCACTGTGGCTTCCATCAACGTCAACAAGGGCGACACCGTCAACTCCGGTGACGTTCTGGTTTCCATGAACTAAGGGAGAGGTGACAATCATGGCCAAAAAGCCGATCAAGGTTACCGAGGTCGTCCTGCGCGATGCCCACCAGTCTCTGCTGGCAACCCGCATGACCATGGATGAGATGCGTCCCATCCTGCCGGAAATGGATAAGATCAACTACTTCTCCGTGGAGTGCTGGGGCGGCGCTACGTTCGACAGCTGCATCCGCTTCCTGGACGAAGATCCCTGGGACCGCCTGCGCATCCTGCGCAAGGAACTGCCCCACCAGAAGCTGCAGATGCTGTTCCGCGGCCAGAACATGCTGGGCTATCGTCCCTACGCAGATGACGCCGTTGAGTACTTTGTGCAGAAATCTGTTGCAAACGGCATTGATGTCATCCGCATCTTTGATGCACTGAACGATCCGCGCAACCTGCAGACTGCTATCAAGGCAGCCAACAAGGAAGGCGCTCATGTGCAGGGCTGCATCAGCTACACCCTGAGCCCCGTGCACAACAACGAGTACTTTGCAGCCTACGCCAAGACTCTGGAGGAGATGGGTGCAAACTCCATCTGCATCAAGGATATGGCCGGTCTGCTGACTCCCTATACCTGCTACGATCTGGTCAAGAAGCTGAAGGAGACCGTCAGCATCCCTGTTGACATCCACAGCCACTACACTGCAGGTCTGGCTTCCATGTCCATCCTGAAGGGCATCGAGGCAGGTGCTGACATCATCGATACCGCCATGAGCCCCCTGAGTCTGGGCACCAGCCACATGCCCACCGAGAGTCTGGTCGCTGCCCTGCAGGGTACCGATTATGACACCGGTCTGGATCTGAAGCAGCTGAACGTTGTCCGCGCATACTTTGCAAAGCTGCGCGAAAAGTACATCGCCAACGGCCAGATCAGCCCCAAGAGTCTGGGCGTTGATGCCAACACCCTGCTGTATCAGGTGCCGGGTGGCATGTTCTCCAACATGCTCAAGCAGCTGAAGGATGCCGGCAAGGAAGACAAGCTGGATGAAGTGCTGGCTGAGATCCCCCGTGTCCGCGAGGATGCAGGCTATCCGCCGCTGGTCACTCCCACCAGCCAGATCGTTGGTACGCAGGCTGTGTTCAACGTTATCCTTGGTGAGCGCTACAAGATGGTCACCAAGGAGTTCAAGGGTCTGGTTCATGGCGACTACGGCAAGACTCCCGCTCCCATCAAGCCGGAGTTCACCAAGAAGATTTTGGGCGACGAGCAGCCCATCACCTGCCGCTTTGCCGATACGCTTGCTCCCGAAATGGATAAGCTGAAGGCGGAAGCTGCCAAGTGGGCAACGCAGGAAGAGGACGTGCTGACCTATGCAATGTTCCCGCAGGTGGCACCCAAGTTCTTCGACAAGCGCAATGCCAAGAAGCAGGGCGTTGATGGCGATCATGTGGACTACGCCAATCAGTCTCACCCCGTCTAAGTAACGGTATTTTAAGGGCTTCCCGCTGTGAGCGGGAGGCCCTTTTTGCATAGCAGGGCGGTGGGCAGGAGATGACATGGGTCGTATAAACCGGCAGAGAATGTTTTTGCAAAAATCTTCCCCAAAAGGCAATGAATGCATTGACTTGAAAACATCTCCAATCTATAATGGATAAAAATGGATGCGCGCGGCATTCGGGTATTGCCACAAAAGAAGGAGAGGACCCCTATGAGAAAAGTTACTGCCCAGCGCCTTGCGGAATTTACGGAGCGGAACTATGTGCTGACCTTTGGCGTTGGAAAAAGGGAGTTTGACCGGATGCTGGCAGCACTGGAGGACGCTTATCGTAGGGAGCATAAGCGTAAGCCGCGCTTTACCAAGATCACCATGCTGGATAAGCTGGTGCTGACCCTGATCTACCGTCATGAATACCGCAGCATGGACAGCATTGCTGCAGAATACGAGGTCTCCCGCGATACCATTGAAGTGAATGTTCATTGGGTGGAGCAGACCCTGCTGAATGCAGATCTGATCCAGAAAAGCGTTACCTGTGTGTACAAAACCAACTGAAACAGGCTCCGGCACAAAATCTTTGGATTCTGTGCCGGAGCTTTTTTACTTATTGGCGTTCATTGCGGGCATTTTGGCCGGAATGCACAACAGTGCACCTTGAATTTTGGGCCGAAGAATAGTAAAATGAAGCTATATGTATCGTAACATGGGCTTGTGCACCCAAAGGCGGATACATATACCGGAATCTGTATGCAAAAACATTGAAAAACAGAAAATAGGAGAACGTTATGATCTTAAGCATGACCGGCTTTGGCCGTGGGACTGCTGTGCGCAATGGCCGTGAGATCACGGTGGAACTGCGCAGCGTCAATTCTCGCTACTTTGAGTATTCTTCGCGCATCCCGCGCACCTGCAGCTATCTGGACAGCCGACTGAAAAAGCAGCTCAACGAACGCATCACCCGCGGCAAGGTGGAGCTGAGCATGACTGTACAGAATGTAGATACCGCAGATACCGTGGTTGCGGTCAACATGGAACTGGCCCGCAGCTATCAGCAGGCCATGCGGGATATCTCCGAGCAGCTGGGCGTCAAAAATGATATCTCTGCCGGGGTGATCACCCGTTTCCCGGATGTGCTCACCACCCGCCATGCGGATGTGGACGAGGAACAGCTGTGGGAGGATGTGTCTGCCGTTACGGCACAGGCGCTGGATCGCTTTGTGGAAATGCGCGCCGCCGAGGGTGCCAAGATGAAGGCCGATGTGGAGAACCGCCTGAATTTTCTGGAGGAATGCGTCGGCAAAGTGGAGACCCTGAGCGCGGGCCGTGTGGAGGCTTACACCACCCGCCTGTATGAAAAGCTCAAGGTCATTCTGGAAGACCGCGATATCGATGATGCCCGTGTGCTGACCGAAGCCGCCATCTTTGGCGACAAGACTGCTGTGGACGAGGAGACCGTCCGCCTGCGCAGTCATATCGCACAGTACCGGGACATTCTGGCCCTGAACGAGCCGGTGGGCCGCAAGCTGGACTTCCTGACGCAGGAATTGAACCGTGAGACCAATACCATTGGTTCCAAGTGTCAGGATCTGGACATCACCCGCATCGTGGTGGACATGAAGGCCGAGATCGAAAAGATCCGTGAACAGATCCAGAATCTGGAATGATGCAGTAAGATCCGGAGGAATTTATGAAGCTGATCAACATCGGGTTTGGCAATATGGTCAGTGCGGGCCGCGTGGTGGCTGTCGTCAGCCCGGACTCGGCCCCGGTCAAGCGTCTGATCAAGGAAGCGCGGGAGCGCGGGATGCTGATCGATGCATCCTATGGCCGCAGCACCCGTGCGGTGCTGATCATGGATTCCGATCACGTGGTGCTCTCGGCGCTCCAGCCGGAAACGGTGGCCAACCGCGCGGCAGGGCAGGAGAGCAGAGTGACAGTAGAGGAGGAACCGTCCCATGGCGAATGATAAATATCTGTTTGTAGTTTCCGGTGCGGCAGGCACCGGCAAGGACAGCGTGGTGAAGGCACTGCGCGAAGCACACCCGGAGATTGAAAAGACCGTCTCCGCCACCACCCGCGCACCGCGTCCCGGTGAGCAGGAGGGCGTGGACTATTATTACCGCACCCGGGAGCAGTTCCAGCAGCTGATCGAGAACGATCAGGTGGTGGAGCACAACTTCTACAACGGCAACTACTACGGCACCCTGCGCGAAGAGGTGGACAAGCGTCTGGCAGCCCGGAAGGTGGTCGTTCTGGTCATTGATGTGCACGGCGCAGCGAATATCCGCCGCATGTTCCCCGGCGCGACCACCGTGTTCCTGCTGCCGCCCTCGGTGGAGGAGCTGGAACGCCGTCTGCGCGGCCGCGGCACCGAGACCGAGGACAGTATTCAGGAACGTCTTGCTACGGCCCGGCAGGAGCTGGCCCAGCAGGATAAATTCACCCTGAAGCTGGTCAACGACCGGGTCGATACCTGCGCCGATGCACTGTATGAGGCAATCTGCCGCCGCATCGGAAGCGCAGAATAATATTTGAAGGAGCTGGACGAATGCCCAAAACGGTAGGCGTTGCCGTCAGCAATGCGACCTTCCACTTTGATAAGCTGTATACCTACGCGATCATGCCGGACCAGCAGGACACTGTAAAGCTGGGCAGCATGGTGCTGGTGCCCTTTGGCCTGGGCAGCCGTGCCCGCATGGGTGTGGTGCTGGCCTGTGATGCCGAACCGGAAAGTGCAAAGCTGAAATATCTTTTCGACGTGGCCCCGGCTTCGGCCTGTCTGACGCCGGAGCTGCTGCGTCTGGTGCACTTTCTGAAGGAACGCACCTTCTGCACCTATTATGAAGCGGTCAAGGCGGTCATTCCCTATGGTGCGCAGTACAAGCCCGCTGTGGCGGCAGACGGTGTGACGCCGGTGCTGCAAAAGCAGCTCACCCGCCACACAGAGAACTCTTACCGCCTTGTGGGCGGGCTGCCGCAAAAGCCTAAACCGACTGCCAAGCAGCTGGCGGCAGTGGCATTGCTGGGCGGCGGGCCCCGCACCCTGAACGAGCTGGAGGACAAGGGCATCAGCCGTGCTGTGCTGGATAATCTGTGCGCCAAAGGCGTGCTGGAATGCAGCAAGGTGAACAAGTTCATCGACCTGTATTCGTCCATTCCGCTCAAAAACGAGCCCATCTGCCTGACGGCAGAACAGCAGGCAGCTTATGATGCCCTGCTGCCAAAGCTGGAGGATGATGCGCCCCACTCGGCATTGCTGTACGGTGTGACCGGCAGCGGCAAAACGCTTGTATTTTTAAAGCTGATCGCACACTGTCTGGAACAGGGCCGGAAAGCGCTGGTGCTGGTGCCGGAGATCAGCCTGACGCCGCAGATGATCCTGCGGCTCAAGAGCCAGTTTGGCCGCCGGGTGGCGGTGCAGCACTCTGCCCTCAACCACACGGAACGTCTGCTGCAGTGGCAGATGATCCAGGACGGCGGTGCCGATATTGTGGTGGGCACCCGCAGTGCCATCTTTTCGCCGCTGGAAAACATCGGGCTCATCATCATCGATGAAGAACAGGAGCACACCTACCGCTCGGAGTCTGCGCCCCGCTATTCTGCCCACGAAATGGCCCGGCAGCGTGCAGCGGAGAACGGTGCCTTGCTGCTGCTGGCCAGTGCCACCCCCAGCACCGAGAGCTTTTACGCGGCCCAGCATGGCCGCACCCAGTTGGTGCGGCTTACCCAGCGCTACGGCGGCAACCCGCTGCCGAAGGTGCAGATCGTGGACATGCGCGCCGAGCTGGCAGCGGGCAACCCCCGGGAGATCAGCCTTGCCATGGAGGACGCTATCCGCCGCAATCTGGACGCAGGCAAGCAGACCATTTTGCTGCTGAACCGCCGGGGCTACCAGACCATGGCCCAGTGCGAGGACTGCCGCGAGGTGCTCAAGTGCCAAAAGTGCAGCGTGCCCATGGTGTACCATAAATCGGCGCATAAGGTATTGTGCCACTACTGCGGCAGCCAGATGGAACCGCCCACCGTCTGCCCTACCTGCGGCGGCAAGCTGCAGTATCGGGGGTTCGGCACCCAGAAAGCGGAGGAAGAGCTTGCAAAACTCTTCCCGGATGCACGGGTGCTGCGGATGGATCAGGATTCTACCGCGGCCAAGGACGCCCACGAAAAGCTGCTGGCAAAATTTGCAGACCACGAATACGACATCATGGTGGGCACCCAGATGGTGGCCAAGGGACTGGATTTTGAGGACGTGACCCTTGTGGGCGTGCTGGGTATCGATTCACTGCTGTTTGCGCAGGGCTTCCGTGCCTACGAAAACGTGTTCAGCCTCATCACGCAGGTGGTAGGCCGCAGCGGCCGGGCCAAAGACCCGGGCTTTGCCATCATCCAGACCACCGACCCCGACAACCCCGTCCTCAACCTCGCCGCCGCGCAGGACTACGATGCCTTTTTCCAGCAGGAGATCGCCTACCGGAAGCTGGGCCTGTACCCGCCCTTCTGCGGGCTGTGCGTCATCGGCTTTGCAGGCGCAAAGGAGATTGAGACGGCAAGGGCTGCAGCGCGCTTTGCGGCTCTTCTGGGCCAGCAGGCAGCAAAACAGCCGGACCTGCCCCTGCGGGTGCTGGGACCGACCCCCGGCAGCATCGAGAAGATCAACGACACCTATCGCTATAAGCTTACCATCAAGTGCCGCAACGACCGCCGCTTCCGCGACCTCGTGCGCAGCGCACTGGAATTGTATGAACAGGAAAAACTTCCGTCCAAGGCCACCGTTGCGGTGGATCTGCATTCGGACGGAGATATCTGATTAGGAGGTACCATAAATGGCAATCCGTAATATTGTAAAAGAGGGCGACCCCATCCTGAACAAGGTCTGCCGCCCGGTGACTACCTTTGATGACCGTCTGGCTACCCTGCTGGATGACATGCACGAGACCATGATCGCCGCCGACGGCGTGGGTCTGGCCGGCCCGCAGGTGGGCATGCTGCGCCGCCTGTTCGTGGTGTGGGACACCACCGATGCCCCGGAGGAGATCCCGGAGGATTACGAGTACAAGTTTATCGACTTTGTGAACCCGGAGATCCTGGCCGTATCCGAGGAAGAGGAGACCGCCTATGAGGGCTGTCTGTCCTTCCCGGGCCATAACGGCGCCGTGACCCGCCCCGTCGCTGTCAAGGTGCGCGCACAGGACCGCCACGGTGAGTGGTTTGAGCTGGAAGCCGGGGATCTGCTGGGCCGCTGCATCCAGCATGAGAACGACCATCTGGACGGCATCACCATCATGCAGTCCAGCGAGTATTTCTATGAGGATACCGAAGAGGGCAAAAAAGCTGCCCGCGAAGCGAAAGGAAACAAGTAATGCGCATTTTGTTCATGGGCACGCCGGATATTGCCGCAGAGTGCCTCAAAGCCCTGTATGCCGCCGGGCATGACATCTGTGCAGTGTATACCCGTCGGGATAAGCCGGTTGGCCGCAAGCAGGTGCTTACCGCACCGCCGGTGAAGGAAGTGGCACTTGCCCACGGCACGCCGGTGTTCCAGCCCCGCACCCTGCGGGACGGCAGCGAGGACGAGAACATCCGCGCACTGGCCCCGGAACTGATCGTGGTGGTGGCTTATGGCTGCATCCTGCCGAAGTCGGTGCTGGAAACGCCGAAATATGGCTGCATCAACCTGCATGTCTCCCTGTTGCCCAAGTATCGCGGCAGCGCTCCGGTGCAGTGGGCCGTGCTGAACGGCGACGCCGAGACCGGCGTTTCCATTATGCAGATGGACGAGGGGCTGGATACCGGCGATGTGCTCTGCTGTGAGAAGATCACCATTGATCCGGAGGAGACCAGCGGCGAGCTGTTTGACCGCGTGACCGCCGTGGGTGCCCGGGTGCTGTGCGAGGTGGTGCCCGCCATCGCTGCCGGCACGCTGATTGCACAGCCGCAGGACCATGCAAACGCCTGCCTTGCTCCCATGCTCAATAAAGAGATGGCGGAGTTCCGCCTGACCGAATCTGCCGCCCACATCCACAACTGGGTGCGCGGCATGAACCCGTGGCCCGGTGCATGGTTCATCACCTCCGGCGGAAAGAAGCTCAAGGTGATGGAGTGCCGTGCGGTGGAAGCTTCCGACAAAGCGCCCGGCACGGTGCTGGCGACAAAGCCGCTGACCGTGGCCTGCGGGGAAGGTGCTGTCCAGCTTTTGAACGTGGTGCCTGAAGGCAAAAAGCCCATGGACGGCACCGCATTTGCCGCCGGTCAGCGCCTCAAGACGGGGGATATCCTCTGATGGCGGCAAATCCGCGCGCGGCAGCTGTGGCGGCGCTGGTGCGGCAGGAGCAGGCCGGTTTTTCCAACCTTGTTCTGGATGCCGAGCTTAAACGCCAGCAGCTGGAGGGCCGCGATAAAGCTTTTGCCAGTGCCATTTTCTATACCGTGCTGGAACATCAGGGCACGCTGGATCACATCCTGTGCCAGTTCCTGCCCAAGGGCCTTGCAAAGCTGGATGCACCGGTGCGCGAGATCCTGCGTGCTGCGCTGGCACAGGCCCGCTATATGCAGGTGCCGGTATCCGCAGCGGTGAACGAAGCGGTCAAGCTGACCCGCACCTTCAAAAAATCCAGCGCATCCGGTCTGGTCAACGCGGTGCTGCGCAAGGCGTGCAGCTACGACCTGAGCACCGCAAGCTTCAAAAACGAAGTGGAGCGGCTCATGGTGCTGGGCTCTGCCGGGCGGGATGTGGCGGAATTTCTGCACAAAAACTACCCGGATGAAGCACTGGATATCCTCACCTACAAAGCCGATGGCGGCATGACCAGCCTGCGGGCAAACCCGCTGAAGACAAGCGCAGAAGAACTCTGCACAAAGCTGCTGGCTTCCGGAGCAAAGGAAGCGAAGCCTGGCGTTATGCCTGGCAGTGTGCTGGCCCGGTTCGAGGGAAGCCCGGCGGAAAACGAGCTGTTCCGGCAGGGATATTTCCATGTGGAAGGGCAGGCCAGCCAGCTGGCAGCGCTCTGCGTGGAAGCAAAACCCGGTGAAACGGTCATCGATCTGTGCGCGGCCCCCGGCGGCAAGACTGTCCTGCTGGCCGAGCAGATGCAGAATACCGGCAGGCTCTACAGCTGCGATGCCGCCGAGAACCGCGTGGGCCTGATCCGCACGACGGTGCAGCGCATGGGACTGACCAATGTGGAGGTTCTGTGCAGTGATGCCACAAAAGTGAATCCAATTCTGCCGCAGGCCGACCGCATCCTTGCAGATGTGCCCTGCAGTGGTCTGGGCATTCTGGCTAAAAAGCCGGATCTGCGCTACAAAAAGCTGGAACCGGCCCGCGAAGCTGAATTATTGGCCACGCAGTCGGCCATCCTCGATACGGCGGCACAGCTGCTCAAACCGGGCGGCAGGCTGGTGTACTCCACCTGCACCATCGACCCGGCAGAGAACCAGCAGCAGATCGCGGCATTTCTGGTCCATCACCCGGAGTTTACGGTGGTAAAGCCCGCCGTGGCGCTGCCCGCCGGGATGACGGCAGGGGAGCACGGTGCGCTTTCGGTGCCCACCCGTACCGGCATGGACGGCTTTTTCCTGTGCGCCATGCAGAAAAACGGGTGAGAGCTGCAATGAAACAGGCAGCTTATTCGTAAAAACCAATAGGAGAACACAATGGAACAAAAACGCTGTATCTCTTCCCTGACACTGGCAGAGCTGACCGCTGAACTGAAAGCGATGGGCCAGCCGGGCTTCCGGGCAAAGCAGATCTTCCACTGGGTGCACCAGAAACTGGTCACCGAGTTTTCTGCTATGACCGACCAGCCCAAGACCCTGCTGGCAAAGCTGGAAGAAAGCTTCTATATCGCAGCACCCCAGATCGAGCGCCGGCAGGAAGCAAAGGACGGCACCGTAAAATATCTGCTGCGCATGGCAGACGGCAACTGCATCGAGACCGTTGTCATGCGCTACCACTACGGCAATACCGTGTGTGTGTCCACTCAGGTGGGCTGCCGCATGGGCTGCCGCTTCTGTGCCTCTACGCAGGCAGGCCGGGTGCGCAATCTGGAAGCCGGCGAGATCTGCTCCGAAATTTACACCGCACAGAAGGATATTGGCGAGCGCATTTCCCACATCGTGCTCATGGGCATCGGGGAACCGCTGGACAACTTTGACGAAGTGATGAAGTTTCTGGAAAATATCACCTCGCCCGAGGGCGTCAACATCGGGATGCGCAACATCAGTCTTTCCACCTGCGGCCTTGTGCCAAAGATCGATCTGCTGGCCGAGAAAAAGCTGCAGCTCACCCTTTCGGTATCGCTGCACGCGCCCAACAACGAGATCCGCAGCGGCATGATGCCGGTGAACGATGCCTACCCCGTGGAAGTGCTGATGCAGGCCGTGCGCCGCTATCAGGATACCACCGGACGCCGGGTGAGCTTTGAGTATTCCATGGTGCGCGGCGTCAACGATTCGGATGCCTGTGCAAAGCAGCTGGCAAACCTCATCCGGGGCATGGGGGCACATGTGAACCTGATCCCCATCAACCCTGTGGACGGCAGCCCGTATTCGGCTACCGATGCCGCCAATGTGCGCCGCTTTCAGCAGAAGCTGGAAAGCCTTGGCGTCAATGCTACGGTGCGCCGACGTCTTGGCAGCGAGATCAGCGCCGCCTGCGGCCAGCTGCGCCGGGACGAAATGAACGGGAAAGCGTAAAATAGAGGGAGTATCCTATGAAACTTGCAGGAAAAACGGATGTCGGCCGGGTCCGGCAGGATAATCAGGACGATTATCGCGCAGGAGAACTGCCCGGCGATGCCGCATGGCTGCTGGTGTGTGACGGCATGGGCGGTGCACGCGGCGGCAGGGAAGCCAGTCAGAGCGCATGTGATGTCATTGAGCGCTGCTTTCAGGAGCAGTATGCTTCCAAGTGCCTGCCCGGCGAGGAAGAGAACTTTTTGAAAAAGAGCCTGCTCAGCGCCAACCGCTTTGTGTTCCAGAAGGCTCTGCGGGAGGAAGCACTGGCAGGCATGGGCACTACGGCGGTGTGCGCACTGGTGCGCTCCGGCAGGGTGTATCTGTGCCATGCCGGTGACTCACGGGCGTACCTGTACCGGGATGGGCAGCTTGCCCAGCTCACCCACGACCACTCCTACGTGCAGGAGCTGGTGGACTGCGGCACCATTACCGTAGAGGAGGCCGAGCATCACCCCCAGAAGAACATCATCACCCGTGCTCTGGGTGTGGACTACCGGCTGGAACCGGAGTTTGCCACCGCACAGCTGCACAGCGGAGATATCCTGCTGCTGTGCTCGGACGGCCTGACCAATGCGGTGCCCAAAGAACAGCTGGAACAGCTGCTGCGCACGGGAAAGTTCTATGATCTGCCGGATCTGCTGATCCGCACTGCCAACGAAAACGGCGGCCCGGATAACATCACCGCGCTGCTTCTGTGTGTGGAGGAGGTGCGCTGATGGACAACCTGATCGGCAAAAAGCTGGATGGTCTGTATGAGGTGAAGGAGCTGATCGGCTCCGGCGGCATGGCGAACGTCTACAAGGCGGTCATGCTTGGCCAGAACGGCCCTGTTCCCGCCGGGACGGTGGTGGCGGTCAAGGTGCTGCGGCAGGAGTATATGCATGACCCGGATCTTGTGCGCCGTTTTAAAAATGAATCCAAGGCCATCTCGCTGCTGAATCACCCGAACATCGTCAAGGTATATGATGTTTCGGTGAACGATGATCTGCAGTATATCGTGATGGAATATGTGGACGGCATGACCCTGCGCGAGTACCTCAACCAGCGCGGCGGCAGGCTGACCAACCGGGAGACTGTGCATTTCATCTCTCAGATCTTAAAGGCTCTGGAACATGCCCATGCCAACGGTGTGGTGCACCGGGACATCAAACCCCAGAACATCATGCTTCTGGACAATGGTCAGCTGCGCATGATGGATTTTGGCATCGCGCGCATCTCCCGAGCCGAGAATCAGCTGCTCAGCGGCAAGGCCATGGGCAGCGTGCATTATATCAGCCCGGAGCAGGCCAAAGGTGATGAGACCGACTGCACCAGCGATATCTACTCGGTGGGCGTGATGATGTACGAGATGCTCAGCGGTCATCTGCCCTTTGATGCAGACGACATGGTGGAGGTTGCCATCAAGCAGATCTCGGATAAGCCGAAGTCTCTGCACGAGATCGCGCCGGAGGTACCGAACGCACTGGTGGAGATCACCGAAAAAGCCATGGCAAAGCTGCCGCAGAACCGCTATGCTTCTGCCCGCGAGATGCTGGATGCACTGGACGCCTACGTGCAGAATCCCTCCGTGATGTTCGAGTACAAATATATTACAGAAGATGCACCCGAAAAGGTGGTGAAACGTACCATGAGCCAGAACCGCACAAATCGACCTGCCGAAAAACCTGCGCCCCGCAGCAAAAAGACTGCATCCCGCAAAAAGAAGCGCCGTACCATTTATCTTCCGGCGCTGCTGGGCATCACCATTGCATTTGCCCTTGCCTGCCTTGCACTGTGCTGGATGATCCTGAACGATTCCTCCAACCTGATGAACAACAAAGCAGATATCACGCTGGGCGATTATATCGGCATGACGCAGGACGAGGCTGCCGCCACCGAGCAGGTGGTCTCCGGCCAGATCAGTGTTACCTGGGAGCAGGAGTACAACAGCGACTATGCGGCGGGCTATATCTACAAGCAGTCGCCGGTCTCCGGCCGCACGGTGCGTGAGGGCCAGAATGTGACCCTTACTGTCAGTCTGGGCACCCAGTATGTCACGGTGCCCGATCTGACCAACTATGTGCAGGCAGATGCAGAGCAGCAGCTTAAAGATCTGGGAGTCTCGGTGCTGGTGACGCAGGCTGTGGATACCACAGTGGCATCCGGTGCGGTCATCCGCACCGACCCGGCAGCAGGCAGTCAGGTGGCAGCAGGCAGCACGGTAGTGGTCTATATCAGCCGCCCGCAGGTGGCCACCACCACCAAGGTGCCCTCGCTCATTGGCATGAGCGCCGGGGATGCCCGCACCCTGCTGGTGCAGAATCATCTGGGTCTGGGCAGCCAGTCTGAGCAGTACAGTGACCAGCCAGTGGGCACCGTCATCAGTCAGGACCCGGCGGCAGGCGCTACCGCAAAGCTGAATGGCCGAGTGAACATCGTGGTCAGTGCCGGGCCGGAGCCTGCACCGGAACCGGAAGCACCCAGCGACAGCACGACAGGCGGCGACTGGTGGAGCGGCCTGTTCGGCGGTGGTTCGTCCTCCTCTTCCTCCAGCACAACAGCGAGTGGTGAGCAGGGCACAGCGGGCAGCGGGGAGCCTTCCCAGACTCCGCTGACCGACTGGTGGTCTTCGCTGCTGAGCTGACGGAGGCGCACATGAAAGGATATATCACAAAGGGCATCGGCGGCTTTTACTACGTAAAAACGCCGGAAGGCATTGTGGAGTGCAAGCCCCGCGGCATCTTCCGCAAGCAGAAGATCACGCCGGTTGCAGGCGACGAAGTGACGCTGGAAACCGAGAACGGTGTTTCGGTCATTGCGGAGATCGCACCGCGAAAGAACGTTTTTGTGCGGCCCCCGATGGCAAACCTTGATCTGCTGTTTCTGGTGGCAAGCACCACCCAGCCCACCCCCAGCACACTGGTGCTGGATAAGCTTTCTGCCATTGCGGTGGACAAGGGCGTGCAGCCGGTGATCGTGTGCACCAAGGGCGATCTGGCAGAGGCAGAGTTCCTGCGCTCTGCCTACGAAAGATCCACCCTGCCGTTCATCCGCATCGACTATGAGACCGGTGCAGGACTGGACGAGGTGAAGCAGTGGATCAATGGCCGGCTGTGCGCCTTCTGCGGCAACTCCGGCGTGGGAAAGTCCACCCTGCTGAACCATCTGCTGCCGGAAGCCGAGCGGGAGACCAGCGCCATCAGCCAGAAGCTGGGCCGCGGCCGCCACACCACCCGTGAGGTGACCATCTTTGAAGCCTTTGGCGGGCGCATTGCGGATACGCCGGGGTTTGCCAGTCTGGAAGCGAACCGCGCCGGTTTTATCTCCAAGGAAAATCTGGAGCATGCGTTCCCGGAGTTCGGGCCTTATCTGGGACAGTGCCAGTTCACAGGCTGCTCCCACCGCAGCGAAAAAGGCTGTGCCGTGCGCGCGGCACTGGCAGAGGGTAAGCTCTCTCAGACCCGGTACGACAGCTACTGCGCCATGTACGAGGAAGTCAAGGACGTGAAGGATTGGCAGCGCCCGAAAGTATAAAGGATAAGGAAGAGATTCATGTCACGCTGTGTGATCATTTCGGCCTGCCCGGTTTCTCCGGAGCTGGCAAAGGCCCTGCGGCCGGACGATTTTATCATTGCCTGCGATGCAGGCTATCGCAACTGTGTCCCGCTGGGCTGTAAGCCCGATATCATCCTGGGCGATTTTGACACCGCCCCCTGCCCGGAAAAGCAGGATGACGACATCATCGTTCTGCCCCACGTCAAGGATGATACCGACACTGAGTATGCCGCAAAGCTGGCCTCAGAAAAAGGTTTTGATGAGGTGCTGCTGCTGGGCGGCCTTGGTGGCAGACGTGTAGAGCATACGCTTGCAAACCTGTGCACAGGCCTTGGGCTGGAGCGGCGCGGCGTGCGCACCACTCTGCTGGACGAGCGCAGCCGCATCACCTACGTGATGCCCGGCGAGACCCGCCGCTACCCGAAGGAGAATTATTTCTTTTTCTCGGCCTTTCCGATGGAGGGCAGGGCAGAGGGCGTGTGCGAACACGGCTCTTATTATGAGTTGGATAACGCAGAGCTGACCGCCGCGTATCCGCTGGGGGTCAGCAACGAGTACGCCGAAGGTTCGGACTGCATCACCATCAGCACCCGCAGCGGTGCGCTGGTGGCGGTGGAGACCATCCCGGACTGATGCCTGCTGCTTCTGCCGGAACGTTTTGTCTGCTGCCCGCATAGGATGGAGCAGAAAACGGAAAGGCAGGGGAGAGCATATGCAGGTAATTGTGATCCAGAGCCCCAAGGCCTTGCGCGGGATCCTGCGCAGGCTGTTCGGTATCAAAAAGGAAAACTGAAAGATCCCCTCTCTGTTCTGGACGTACCGTCAGAGAGGGGATTTTGTTGTTTATATCATGTATTGCCCCCGCAAAATCAGGCAGTATTGGGCAGTATCTGGCAGTATCTGACCGTTGCCAAAAACGAAAAACCCGCGAAATTACGAGATTTTAACGTAACTTCGCGGGTTCTCTATGGTGCGAGTAGTGATACAGAACTTTTCAAAAACCATCGTAGTACAATTCGTTTTTAAGGTCATCGGATAGCAACTTGCTTGTATTGCACCCCGATGGGCAGCCGTGTTTGAAATATAGTTGCCTTTTATATACCACACAACCTAAAAATTATCAAGTACGCGCAGCGTTCACTTCTCCCATCACCGGGAGCAAATGAACGCTGCTTTTTTTGTTTACAACGAAAGGAGGCATCCGTGAAATGGCAGTATTTCGGGTAGAAAAGAACAGCGGCTACACGGTCATGTCAAACCACCACCTGCGGAACCGGGCCTTGTCCCTGAAAGCCAAAGGTCTTTTATCCCAAATACAAAAAAATAAGAGGACGCTTTTTGCATCCTCTCAATGACCATGTGTGGCAATCAGACACACGCGGGCTCTTTTTCCTGTTCATGGATTCGCAGGGCACCGTCAATGGCACCTTCTACGATGGGTAAGTATTCTTCCGGGCAAAGCTGCAACTTGTGGCTGACCCGCTGACGTTCCGCACTTTCTTCCCGCATGAGTTCCGGGTTGAAGTACCGCTCCACGGGCAGACCACATATTTTTATCAGCTGAATCACCACCGGCAGGCTGGGCAGCGTGCCTTCGTTTTCGATGTTCGCAAGATACCGGCTGTCACAATGTATCATGTCAGCCAGCGCACTGCGGGAAAGTTGTTTTGCCTTTCGAGCTGCCTTGACATCCGCTCCGAACGTTTCAAAGCCGGGACAGTCCTCAATTTTCGCCATTCTGCATCACCCATATACATTTTATAGTTCATGGGTGATTGGCGAAATGATGCAAAGCGCATTGTTGCTAAACTTTATTGTTCATAGTTTGAGCATTGTATTGTAAAGTGGGCTATCCTATAATAAGGAAGAAACCCTTTTTTGAAAAATCCGTCCGCTGTAACATTTCGCGGACATTTGCCTGTTATACTATCTGCAAAAAGCAAA
>ERZ1027094.78-NODE-78-length-77639-cov-14.663913_pt1 | contig 77639 bp, 59 predicted proteins | sample MGYA00519410_ERZ1027094 | MGnify/ENA primary metagenome ERZ1027094 (study PRJEB26926, sample SAMN06164647) | human gut metagenome | biome: ENVO:00009003; feature: ENVO:2100002; material: ENVO:00002003 | host: Homo sapiens | place: USA | collected 2012 ...
TACACTTATGCGATCGTCGGCAGCGTCAGATGTGTATAAGAGACAGGAGCAGTATGACTATGATGAAACTGTAGAAGCCCTGCAGCATGTATTCGGTATTGTTGGAATCTGCCCTGTAGTGATCTACGAAGATCAGGGATTCGAGCAGATGGCAAAGGACGTAGTTTCCTACATGAAGAACTGCCATCCGAACTACGACGGAAGTTTCAAAGTATATACAAGAAGAGCAAAGAAATCCTATCCGATCACATCCATGGAAGTCAGCGCAGAACTGGGCGGCCGCATTCTGGATGAATTCCCGGATGCAAGTGTAGATGTACATGAACCGGATCTGACTCTCTCTGTGGAAATCAGAGACAAGATTTATGTATATTCCCAGACTATCAAGGGTGCAGGCGGAATGCCGATCGGCACAAACGGAAAAGCCATGCTTCTTCTTTCAGGCGGCATCGACAGCCCGGTAGCAGGATACATGATCGCAAAACGTGGCGTTAAAATTGATGCTGTATATTTCCACGCTCCGCCATACACCAGCGAGAGAGCAAAACAGAAAGTTGTAGATCTGGCAAAACAGGTAGCAAAATACAGTGGACCAATCCGCCTTCATGTAGTGAACTTCACAGATATCCAGCTCTATATTTACGACCAGTGTCCGCACGATGAGCTGACTATCATTATGCGTCGTTACATGATGCGTATTGCAGAGCATTTCGCAAAAGAAAGCAGATGTCTCGGTCTGATCACTGGAGAAAGCATCGGTCAGGTTGCCAGCCAGACCCTGCAGAGCCTTGCAGCAACAAACGAAGTCTGCACACTCCCTGTATACCGTCCGGTTATCGGATTCGACAAACAGGAAATCGTAGAAAGATCCTGGGAAATCGGAACCTATGAAACATCCATTCAGCCATTCGAAGACTGTTGTACTATTTTCGTGGCAAAACATCCGGTTACCAAACCAAACCTGAACGTGATCCACCGTTCTGAAACAAAACTGGAAGAAAAAATTGACGAACTCATGAAGACAGCGCTGGAGACTGTTGAGATTATTGAGATTGAATAAGTTGGAGTATCGTAAAAAGCCAGTGTTTATGCGGGTTTGCGGCACTTTCAAAAGTCTTTTGATAACAAATTGATAACAGTTGCATAAGAGCCATTATTCTTGTAATCTAGTGGTTTTAGGGTTAGAGAATGATTAACAGGCGGTTGTGCAACAAATAAATCCATATTATAAACTAAGCCCTTAGCTGTGGGTATGAAACTCATGGCTAAGGGCTTTTTGTCGTCTTTATTTATCTGGTTTGAGTTGCTCTTGGAACATTTCAACTAAAGCGTCACTAAGTTCCTGTGATGGCACTTTCGCCCATCTCTGTGTGGTATCGAACTTTGGATAGTGGTAACGCCAGTTATCGTATTCTTCCTTACTGATTTCTTCGGAAGATAACTTGTCCGCCTGTTCTTTCCAAGCATAGAGCATTTTCAGTAGTTCGTGGGCGTCTTTCCCTTTGTCCTTGTTGACTTTCAGACAGACCTCTCCGTCTGCTCCGCTGACAGTCAGCCCATATAAATCTTCAAGGGTAAACAAAGTGTGCATTAGTCCGATATAGCTGTCAATGTCGGGTACATCGAGGGCATGAGGGGAAACATCAAGTGCCTGTGCCAATGCAGCAGTAAGTTCCGCTTTCGGTTTTCTTGTTCCCGTTTCATATTGTGCTAAACGCACATCGGCACTTCGTTCAGGAAAGCCGACAATCGTACCAAGATATTTTTGTGTCATTCCACGCAGAATGCGGAAAAAATGTATTCTCTCTCCAATCGCCATAATCATCGCTCCTTGTATATGTAGTGTAATTAGTATAGCAGATATGTTTAGGCGAAGTCAAGATAATACAAAACAAAAAAGTTTAATATTTTTCTCAAAACCACTTGACACAAACAAATATGCTTAGTATAATAAGTTCAAAATTAAACAAATAAGTTTAGATAAAAAGGGAGGACAATATATGGATAACAAATTTATTCGTGCCGAAGAAGTGGCACAGGAACTAAGCGTATCAAAGCCTTATGCCTATAAGTTAATCCGACAGTTGAATGAGGAACTGAAAGCCAAAGGTTTTATTACGATTACAGGGCGTGTGAACCGCCAGTATTTTTATGAAAGGCTCTACGGAGCAGGAAAGGAGGAAAAGTAATGCCGGTATTTAAGAATGAGGACAATGGAACATGGTATGTGATGGCAAGGTATGTGAACTGGAAAGGCGAGCGTAAGCAGAAATGCAAACGTGGTTTTGCCACCAAGAAAGAAGCTCAGGAATGGGAGAGAATGTTTCAGTTACAGAATGCGTCTGACCTTGATATGAGCTTTGAAGCCTTTACCGAACTGTATATCCGGGATGTGAAAACCCGTCTGAAGGAGAACACATGGCTGACAAAGGAGCATATCATCCGCACGAAGATACTTCCGTATTTTGGAAAGTTAAGAATCAGCGAGATTTCCACAAAGGAGATTATCACATGGCAGAATGAACTGCTTACCTATCGGGATGAGAAGAAAAAGCCATACTCACAGACGTATCTAAAAACGCTGCATAATCAACTGTCAGCCATATTTAATCATGCGGTACGTTATTATGAGTTGCGTTCCAATCCTGCCGCAAAGGTGGGAAATATGGGAAGTGAGGAACACAAGGAAATGCTGTTCTGGACAAAAGAAGAATACAAGAAGTTCTCTTTTGAGATGATGGACAAGCCAGTTTCCTTTTATGCCTTTGAAATGCTTTACTGGTGCGGTATCCGAGAAGGGGATGATGATGATAAAATAAGACTAAATCAACGGAAACCCAGTAAATACAAGGGGTTGAGTCGATTTGGTCCTGAAAAAAACTTGCAACGAATCAACAAATTTATGAAGGAAAGGCCTATCTTTTATAAAAACCTTATTCAGATGAAAGAAAATTTCCGCTTTTATCTGAGATGCTTTTACTGTATCACGAAAGTGGTGATATTACAATTTAATAGTGAAAACAGGACCGAATTAGCTCGTAATGGATGAAAATCTGTTTAGCTGATTCGGTCATTTTTATTGATTGAAAGGTGATGAAAAAATGGCTAGAATTATTTCTATTGTAAACCAAAAAGGGGGAACTGGAAAGTCCGCATGTACAGCTAATTTAGCAGTAGGATTAGCACAAAAGAATATGAAAGTGTTAATCGTTGATGCCGATCCACAGTCTGATGTATCTGCAGGATTTGGATATCGTGATTGTGATGAAAGTAATGAAACACTTACAGCTCTTATGGATACAGTAATGAAAGATGAAGATATTCCTTCAGACTGTTATATCAGGCATCAGGCAGAAGGAATAGACATTATCTGTTCTAACATTGGACTGGCAGGTACGGAAGTACAGTTGGTAAATGCAATGAGCAGGGAATATGTATTGAAACAGATTTTATATGGTATCAAGGATCAATATGATGCAGTCATTATTGACTGTATGCCATCATTGGGAATGATTACGATCAATGCGCTGGCTGCATCAGATGAAGTCCTCATTCCAGTTGAAGCGTCCTACCTGCCAATCAAAGGCTTGCAGCAGTTGTTAAAAACGATCGGTAAGGTTCGTAAGCAGATTAATCCGAAGTTGCAAGTCGGTGGGATTCTGTTCACGATGGTCGATGCGCATACAAATGATGCCAGAAATAATATGGAACTTCTCAGAAATGTATATGGAAGTCAAATTCATATCTTTGATAATTATATTCCATTTTCTGTAAGAATGAAGGAAGCAGTCAGAGAAGGACAGAGTATTTTCTCTTATGATCCGAAAGGCAAAGCTACAGAAGCTTATCGGAGAGTGACGGAGGAGGTGCTGAAAGATGCCATCTAAAAAAAGAGAAACTCCCATTTCCTTACAGCCACTTGATGCGTTGTTTGGAACAAACGAAGAAACAAACAATGGAATTTGTAAGATAGCAATAGGAAGCCTTCATCCATTTCCAAATCACCCGTTTCAAGTAAAAGATGATAAGAAAATGGAAGAATTATCAGAAAGCATTACACAATATGGCGTGTTGGTTCCTGGTATTGTGCGGTTGAGAGGGTCCGGTGGTTATGAGCTGGTAGCTGGTCATAGGCGAAAACGAGCATGTGAACTTGCGGGATTAGAGAAAATGCCTGTTATCATCAAAGATCTTACAGATGATGAAGCGACGGTGATCATGGTAGATTCCAACATTCAACGAGAAGAGCTGCTGATCAGCGAAAAGGCATTTGCTTATAAAATGAAATATGAGGCGTTAAAGCGTCAGGGGAAACGGTCTGATTTAACTTCTTGCCAAGTTGGCAAGAAGTTGGCGGCGGAAGAAGTCAGTCAGAATACAGGAGATAGTTCCAGACAGATTCTTCGATATATTCATCTGACAGAGTTAATCACAGAGCTTTTAGAACTGGCAGACGAGAAGAAGCTTCCCTTTAATACAGCTGTTGAAGTTTCATATTTGAGAAGTGAAGAACAACAGATATTGCTTCAGTATATGAGTAATCACAATATGGTACCATCCATGAAGCAGGCAAAGGAATTGAAGCAGATTTCAAAAGAGCGGATGTTGACGTATTCAGAGATTGACCAGATCTGTATGAATGAGAGTACTGAGAAAGTACAGGTGCAGATTCCTGCGAAAAAGCTGAAACAGTATTTTCCTGAGTCATATTCTAAAGCTCAGATAGAAGAAGTGATATTTATGCTCCTAGCATCATGGGCAGAAAAACAATAATATGATATGCGAAGTTGGACAGAAGGAATGAAAAGATGATGATAGAAGATGTAATTAAAAAATCAATATTGCCACTGGCATTTATACTATTCTGGTTCTGGATCGTATCCACTATCATGAAAGTCAGTGGAAAGACAGACTTGTTCTGGTGGATATTTCTTTCCGGACTTCCATTTGGAATACATAAAATGCGGCTGATTCTGATTCCAAAAGGAATGGATATAACAGCAACACTTGGGATGGCTGCATTAAGTGTCATCATTGGAGCTCTGATTGGAAGCATCATGATTCCAGTGTATGTAATCCGTGCAGTATACGTTTTCTTACGATATATCATCGGAAAATAATTGAATATTTGATAGGAGGCAGGCTTGCGAAAATAAAATCGTAAGCTTGCCTCTTTTTTTGTGCCCAAAATCAGGCAATTCAGGGGAAATCCCTTTTGCAAATATATATACTTGGAGGATTTTTAAGATGAGAGAACGAATTGAAAGTAAGCATGTAACAAAAGAAATCAAAAGTCAGATGCCAGTGATTCCGGTGGAAATTGTTAAGGAAAGAGGCTGTACGTTCTGCCCGTATTATCTGGGCAATTATGAGAAACAGCCACGCTGTATGATGAAAACCTGTGCCTGGGATGATGAAAATGAACGTTTCCATCCAGTTCTTCGTGAACTGATTCCATATTACAAAGAGAAGATGGAAAAAGCAGAAGAGAAGTTCTTGGCAATGAAAAAGATTTACACAACGCTGTTAGGAATGTTTGCCGATAAAATGAAGCAGGAAGAGTTGGAAAAAGATGAATGTTACGGATGTGCCTATGGAAAATGTGGACCATGTATCGGTATCTGTTACAAATCAATGAAAGCATAGGAGGGTTAAGCCAATGAATACAACAGTTATTTCCGGGCGATTGGTAAGAAATCCCGGATACAACGAAGTGGAGAATGAAAAAGGACTTCATAAGATTGCCAAGTTTGTTCTGGCAGTCAGAAGAAATTATTCCGATGAAGTCAGTTTTATTCCGGTAAAGGCTTTTGCAAAGAAAGCAGAATTTGCCAGAGATTATCTGATGCAGGGAACGAAGGTCATGGTGGAAGGCGAGATTGTCACAGGTAATTATGAAGATAAGGATACTGGGAAAAAGATCTATACCACTGAAGTGTATGCAAACCGGATTGAATTCGCAGGTGCAAAAATGGTTGACAGACCACCGTTTCCAGAAGATGCGGAAGGGTTCTTAGAGATCCCAGAGGGCATGGAAGAGGAAATGCCGTTTAGATAGAGGAGGATAAAAGATGGTTTCAGTAGATCAGGCGTATATGGTAGGGCATATGAAAAATGCCGATGGAAGTATCAATAACAAAAATGTAGTGCTGTCAGCAGCATGTGAAGCAGCGGAACTGTTCCAGTGCATGATGTCAGTAAACCAGAAACTGGAGGACTGGCAGAGATTTAATCACACTTTGGAGATGCATCTTAGAAGTGTGGAATGTGAGAAAATCCATGATATCTGTCAGGCGGTATATGGAATGAAACATCCGTCCGATGAACTGGAAGGATTGTATCTGGCAAGAGAGGATGAACAGATATGCCTGCTGTACTATCAGGTATTTGTAGGGATGCTGGAAATCAATATTAATTCAGCCGAAGTGCTGTACAAAAAGAAGGAGGAAATAATCAATGAGTAAGATGGAGTATATGCCGGTAGATTGTTTGCAGGTGCCAAAGATGCTGTTCCAGGTGGAAGAATTCAAAAATCTATCAAATACAGCAAAAATTTTATACAGCTTATTTCTGGATCGTTTGAAATTTGCGGTGCAGAATGGCTGGGTAGATCATAATGGAGATCTGTTTGTTATCTATCCAAAAAGCGAAATGAAGAAAGATCTGAATACGACTCGATATGGCGTAGATCAGGCAGTACAGGAACTTGTTAAGATTGGAAAGCTGGTGCGTATTGTTCAAAACGATGGAAAGGCGAACCACTTTTATATCAATGATATTTATGAAAATGAGATGGAGGAAGAATCAATGATGACATTAGACAGAATTATGGCAAATATGCAGATGGAAGAAAGAGAAATTATCATGGACAAGATGGTGGCAGCATCCAGAGATATTCTGGGAACAATTGCAGATATGGGATATCTGAATGAATATGAGACACCACTGACTCCTATGGAAGAGCGTGGCTATTACGATGAAGAAGGCAATCTTGATATTGATGCCGTAGAAGCCGATGGCTATGAGTTTGGCATGGATCTGGCATTTGGCGTGTTATCTATTTATGAAGGAAAGCCTGAACGTGTGCTGGAAATTCAGAAATATGTAAATGAGCAGTATGAGTGCTGCTCTAATAAGAAGTTTATGAAAGTTCTGGAAACAATCGCACGAATGAATGGAAACGAGGAGGTTTATATCGAGGATATGTATGTCTGCAATAAAGAAGCAAGGAATTATTATCTGAGTGAGTTAATGATGTGTTTCAACTTTGTGTTTAATGAGATGTGTCATGGTACAGGCAGTGCGGCAAATTGTGATTTCGATGTAGAAGAGTAGGAAAATATTATGGCAGATTTTGAATATTTCAGAGCAGAAGAATCTGACCAGTTTTCTTTTTTTCGGATACCAAAAGCTCTGTTCACAGAAAAAGAGTTTGCAAGCCTGTCCACAGACGCAAAGCTCCTTTACGGAATTCTGCTTGATCGAATCAGCCTATCCAAGAAAAATGGATGGATTGATAGTGATGGTTATGTCTATATCATTTACACGATCGCAGAATTGCAGGAACTATTGCGAATGTCGCATACGACAGTGACAAAGCTTCTTTATGAGCTTGACAGTGTGCATGGGATTGGATTGATTGAACGGTATCGGCAGGGGAATAATCGTCCCTCTGTCATATACGTGAAAAATTTTGTGAAACGGATTAGAGGAAAGCCCATAAGATACTTTGCTTCTGGAACGCCAGAAACTGGAAATCCGGACTGCAAGGAATTGGAAATCCGGATTGCAAGAAACTGGAAGTCCGGAACGCAAAAAAATAGAAGTCCGGACTGCAAGAATCTGGATGGAAGTAATACTAAGATAAATAAGACTGAAAAGAATCATACTGATAAGAGTAAGGGCAATACTCCCGCTCTGGAAGAAAAATTCAGTCAGTATGGTAGATTTAAAAATGTTGTCTTGTCAGAAGCTGAACTGCAGGAGTTGATGACGTTATTTCCATGGGACTACCAGAAACGGATTGATCATCTTTCTGTTTATATGAAATCCAGTGGAAAAGAGTATCAGAATCATTTTGCAACAATCTGTCTTTGGGCAGAACGAGATGGAGCCAGGGCAGGAATGGATAAATATGAATTTCAGGAAGGAGAAAGCCTGTGATGGAAAACAAAGTAACAGCAGATTATCTGGATGAAGAGGGATGTCTTCATTGTGGTATCTGTGGAAAAAGAAAACAGATGAAAGTTAGTCTGATGGGATTTGAGCATGTAGTGTCCTGTTTGTGTGAATGCGAGGTAAAAGCCAGGCAGGAACTTGATGAGAAGATGCAGCGGGAAGAAGCACAGCGGCAGCTTTATCAGAGAAAATCCGTCGGACTTCAGGAAAGAAGATTCTGGGAATGGAAATTTGAAAAAGACAATGGAAGCAACCAGAAGATACTAATCGCCAGGCAGTATGTAGAAAACTGGATAGATATGAAGAGAAAAAATGTAGGACTGCTTCTGATGGGACCAGTTGGAACCGGGAAAAGTTTCTTTGCAGGCTGTATTGCAAATGCACTTTTGGAACAGGGAGAACGTGTCATGATGACGAATTTTTCCAGGATCTTAAACGAAATGACCAGCTATCAGGCAGATAAGAACCAGATTATACAAAATCTTGTGGATTATCCATTGCTGATTATTGATGATTTAGGAATAGAACGAAATTCTGAGTTTGCTTTGGAGCAGGTCTATAATGTGATAGACAGCCGTTATTGTAAAATGCTTCCGCTGATCGTAACAACGAATCTGGGACTGAATGAAATGAAATCTACAGATTTGGATACTGCCCATCAGCGCATTTACAGCAGAATACTTGAAATGTGTGTTCCCATCTATTGTGGTGGGGAAGACAAGAGAAAAGAAGAAGGGACAGAAAAACTCGTACAGGTGCAGTACCTGATTACCGGTTAATCTGTCCTTTTTCATTGAAGGGGGTGATTGCCATGATTACAGATCTGGACAGCAGTTAAATCGCTGAAAGGAGGGAAAAGTCATGCAGGAAGAGGTAACTCAGAAAACGGTCACGTTCTGTATTCGGACTACCAAAATCACAGCAGACCTGTTGAGAAAGGTTCTTGCTGCGTATCTGCGGCATCATAAGCAGAAATCGGTAGAGAAGAAAGCACAGAAAAATCAGCCGAAACAGGGAAAGGTCACGGTAAAAGAGCTGGCAAAGCAGAATGCCGGGATGGTCAATATCGAGATCACGAACAAAAATATCAAGTCCTTTGAACGCTATGCCAGAAAATATGGAATTAACTATGCTCTGAAAAAGGACAAGAGCAAAGAGCCGCCAGTTTATCTGGTATTTTTCAAAGGACGTGATCAGGATGCCCTCAATGCTGCTTTCCGTGAGTTTTCCCAGAAACAGATTCAAAAAGCGAATAAACCTTCGATTCACAAGCGTCTGGCAGCTTACCGGGCAATGATGCCAAAGAAGACGAAGGACAAAGTAAAGAACCGGCATCAGGAGCAGAGTCGATGAAGAAACAGATCGGCAAACCTCTGATGCAGAAGTGGAAGAATAAGATCGGGGTCAGGCTGTCCGCCCTGGATAAAAAGAAACTGGTTCTTACCAATCTCCCATATGCTCTGGCTGCGTTCTATGCAGACCGGGCATTTTTTCTTTACCGGAATAGTCCGGGAGAAGATATGGGGAACAAACTCTTATATGCTATGGAACACGCAGATCGGATTTTTGCTGGTTTTGTGTTAAGCAATAACTGGAAAGATCTGCTGGCAGGGATTACGGTTGCAGTCGTTTTGAAAGTGCTGGTTTGGCAGAAACAGTCAGATGCAAAGAAACTCCGAAAAGGAATCGAGTATGGTTCAGCCAGATGGGGAAACGCTGAGGATATCAAACCTTATATGTCGGAAAATCCGTGGATGAACATTCCATTGACAGCAACAGAAGCACTGACGATGGAGAGCAGACCGAAGCAACCGAAATATGCAAGAAATAAAAATATTGTAGTTATCGGCGGCAGTGGTTCCGGTAAGACACGTTTTTTCGTAAAACCATCGGTCATGCAGATGAACTGTTCCATGGTCATTACAGATCCCAAAGGCACTCTGATCGAGGAGTGCGGGAAGATGTTAGCAAAGGGACCGCCGAAGAGGGATAAAGATGGAAATGTCATCAAAGATAAATCCGGGAAAGTGGTATATGAGCCTTATGTGATTAAGGTTTTGAATACGATCAACTTTTCTAAGTCTCTTCATTACAATCCATTTGCTTATATACGGTCTGAAAAAGATATCCTGAAACTGGTGACGACAATTATTGCAAACACCAAAGGGGAGGGAGAAAAATCTTCCGAGGATTTCTGGGTGAAAGCGGAGAAACTGCTGTACACAGCACTGATTGCCTTCATCTGGTATGAGGGTGATGAAGAGGAGAAGAATCTGAATACTCTTCTGGATCTTCTGAATGAAAGTGAAACCCGTGAAGAGGATGAAACTTACCAGAACCCGGTAGATATGATGTTCCAGGAACTGGAAGAAAGAGATCCGCAGCACTTTGCGGTCAGACAGTATAAAAAATACAAAATGGCGGCTGGCAAAACGGCGAAGTCGATTTTGATTTCCTGTGGTGCCAGACTTGCCCCATTTGATATCGCAGAGCTTCGTGAGATCATGTCTTACGATGAAATGGAACTGGATAAGATCGGAGACAGGAAAACAGCCTTGTTTCTGATTATGTCCGATACGGATACCACATTCAACTTTGTGATTGCGATGCTGCAGTCACAGCTTTTCAATCTGCTTTGCGACAAGGCAGATGATGAATATGGCGGCAGACTTCCGGTGCATGTGCGTGTCATCGCTGATGAGTTTGCCAACATCGGACAAATTCCTCAGTTTGACAAGCTGATCGCAACCATCCGAAGCAGGGAAATCTCTGCTTCTATTATTTTGCAGTCACAGAGCCAGTTAAAGGCAATGTATAAGGATAGTGCAGATACCATTCTGGGCAACTGTGATACGACTTTATTCCTTGGTGGGAAAGAGAAGACCACATTAAAGGAAATGAGTGAGCTTCTGGGTAAGGAAACCATTGACCTGTATAACACTTCGGAGACGAGGAGTAATCAGAAGTCTTTTGGATTGAATTACCAGAAAACAGGCAAACAGCTGATGACAGAAGATGAGATTGCAGTCATGGATGGAGGAAAATGTATCCTGCAGATCCGTGGTGCCAGACCATTTTTCTCGGACAAATATGATATCACGAAACACAAAAACTATCGGCTTCTTGCAGATGAAAACGAGAAGAACCGATACAAAGTTGAGAAAGAGTTAAATCCGCAGTACACACCGAAATCTGAAGAAGAGCTGGAAGTAATTCATGTAGAACTGTCGGAGTAACCTTGGGAATGAACGAAAAATAATGAGGAAAGGAATAACTGACATTAGGTGCGCCGGCTTTTTAGTCGGTGTTTTTTCATTCCCGTAAACACCTGAAAAAAGTCAGTTTTGGTGAATGTATATGGCATTTTTTAGCAGTGCAATTACAACTTTAAAAACTCTTGTAGTCGCAATCGGCGCAGGTCTTGGCGTGTGGGGTGTCGTAAACCTTCTGGAAGGATATGGAAATGACAATCCCGGTGCTAAGAGCCAGGGCATCAAACAGCTGATGGCTGGTGCCGGAATCATGCTGCTGGGAACTACCCTGATTCCACAGCTGGCAACATTGTTCTCTTAAGAGGAGTGGTAGATGAACACCATCATTGAGAGAATTACGGAAGCGATAAAGGATATCCTGATCGGGCTTATTAAGTCAAGTTTGGATAACATGTTCACGTCTGTCAATGAGCAGGTGGGAACCATAGCCGGGCAGGTGGGACAGACACCGCAGGGATGGAATGCAGGGATTTTTAATCTGATTCAGAATATATCCCAAACGGTGATTGTCCCCATTGCGGGACTGATCATCACCTTTGTCCTGTGCTATGAATTGATCACGATGGTAACACAGAAAAACAATTTCCATGAATTTGAGACTTATAACATTTTCCTCTGGATCTTCAAAGCGTATGTAGCCATTTATCTGGTGACAAATACGTTCAATATCACGATGGCGGTCTTTGATGTTGGCCAGCATGTGGTCAACAATGCAGCCGGGGTGATATCAGGAAACACTGCGGTGGATGCAACAGAAGCAATTTCACGGATTGTGGATGCCCTGGAGGATATGGAGTTAGGGGATTTGTTCCTGCTATCCATGGAAACGATGTTGATCAGTGTTACCATGCACATTCTGTCAATTATCATTACGGTAATCTTGTACGGAAGAATGATAGAAATTTACCTTTATACTTCCATAGCACCAATTCCGTTTGCCACCATGACCAATAAGGAATGGGGTAATATCGGAAACAACTATTTAAAAGGCTTGTTCGCACTGGCATTTCAGGGATTCTTCATGATGGTCTGTGTGGGAATTTATGCAGTTTTAGTAAATGCAATGACCATATCCAGTGACCTTCATGCAGCAATGTTTTCAGTAGCGGCTTATACCGTGATTCTTGCATTTTCATTATTCAAGACCGGAAGCCTTAGCAAATCAATATTCAATGCCCATTAACGGGCAGGAAAGGAGCGCATACCATGGCGTATGTACCAGTACCAAAAGACCTTACCAAGGTCAAAACAAAAGTAGCGTTAAATCTGACAAAGCGGCAGCTGATTTTCTTTTCACTTGCCGCAGTTGTGGGAATTCCGTTTTATCTGGTCATGAGAAAACCAATCGGTTCCAGTATCGCAGCCATCCTGATGGTAACGATCATGCTTCCGTTTTTCTTCATGGCAATGTATGAAAAAGACGGTCTTCCCTTTGAAAAAGTGGTGGCAAATATCATTCGACAGAAGTTTATCTGTCCGGCAGTAAGACCATATAAGACAGAAAATTTTTATCAGGAGATTTCCACCCTTGTAAAAAAGGAGGGTGTGCCGGATGGCAAAAAAGACAAAGCAGGAGGCTCAGCAGGAGCGTCTGTCCCTGGCGGAAAAAAGAAACCGTCAGGAAAGAAGAAACAAAAAAAGCAGAAAAGAAAGAGAACAGGAAAAGCGTAGAAAGAAGCAGGAACGGGATCGTAGGAAACAGAAAAACATTCCTACAACTGCACAGCAGAGTATTCCGTATATTCGGATGCTGCAGGATGGTATCTGCCAGGTGACAAAGACCTTTTTCTCCAAGACGATTCAGTTTTATGACATCAACTATCAGCTTGCTCTAAATGAGGATAAGACCACGATATTTGAAAATTACTGTGATTTCTTAAATTACTTTGATTCTTCCATCAGTGTGCAGCTGTCCTTTATCAATCAGCAGGTGGATGTGGCAGAATTTGAAAAAAGTATTGATATTCCGGATCAGAACGATGACTTCAATGCCATTCGTGAAGAGTACCGTACTATGCTGAAAAATCAGCTTTCCAAAGGAAATAATGGTCTGGTAAAGACAAAGTATATCACTTTTGGAATCGAAGCAGAAAACCTGAAGGTGGCAAGACCAAGGCTTGAAAGAATCGAAACAGATATCTTAAATAACTTTAAGGTTTTGGGAGCCCAGGCGCATTCCCTGAATGGTCTGGAAAGGCTGGAGATTCTGTATCATGTGTTCAACCAGGATCGGATTGAACCATTTAAGTTCCAGTATAAGATGCTTCCAGAAACAGGATTAAAGACCAAAGATTTTATTGCACCGACTTCCTTTAACTTTTCCAAGAATCAGACATTTTTGATGGGAAGAACGATGGGAAGTGTGAGTTATCTGCAGATTCTGGCACCGGAGCTTACAGACCGGATGCTTGCAGATTTCCTGGATGTGGATGACAGCATCAATGTCAACATTCATATCCAGTCTATTGACCAGAGTTCTGCGATCAAGATGATCAAGAGCAAGATTTCAGATCTGGATAAGATGAAGATTGAAGAGCAGAAGCGGGCAGTACGTTCCGGTTATGATATGGACGTGCTTCCATCGGACCTTGTGACTTATGGAGAAGAGGCGAAGAACCTGTTGGAAGATCTGCAGTCCAGAAATGAACGAATGTTTCTTGTAACGGTTCTGGTGATGAATACCGCAAGGAAGCGTCAGAAACTGGATAACAATATTTTCCAGGTGCAGGGAATTGCACAGAAATATAACTGTTCTTTAAAACAACTGGATTATCAGCAGGAAGCAGCACTCATGTCCTGTATTCCACTGGGAGTCAATCGGATTGAAATTCAGAGAGGGCTTACCACATCTTCAACAGCGATCTTCGTGCCATTTACGACACAGGAACTGTTTCAGGAAGGGGAAGCTCTTTATTATGGATTGAATGCATTATCCAACAACATGATCATGGTTGATCGGAAACGTTTGAAGAACCCGAATGGACTGATTCTTGGTACACCAGGTTCCGGTAAGTCTTTCTCAGCAAAGAGGGAAATTACAAACTGCTTTTTGATCACGGAAGACGATATCATTATCTGTGATCCAGAAGCCGAATATTCGGCACTTGTGCAGGCACTGCATGGGCAGGTAGTTCGGGTTTCGCCAGTATCTGACCAGTATATCAATCCAATGGATCTGAACCTGAACTATTCCGAGGAAGATAATCCACTGTCATTGAAAGCAGATTTTATTCTGTCTTTGTGTGAGCTGATTGTTGGAGGAAAGAATGGACTGGAGCCGGTAGAAAAGACCATCATTGACCGTTGTGTGCGGTTAGTATATCAGGAATATCTTGCCGATCCAGTACCGGAGAAGATGCCAATCTTGGAGGATTTATATAACCTTCTGAGAAAACAGGAAGAGCCAGAAGCACAGCGACTGGCCACTTCGTTGGAAATCTATGTTACAGGTTCTTTGAATGTGTTTAACCATCAGACAAACGTGGACATCAATAACCGCATTGTCTGCTTTGATATCAAGGAACTTGGTAAGCAGTTGAAAAAGATTGGGATGCTTGTCATTCAGGATCAGGTCTGGAACAGGGTAACAATGAACCGTTCTGCTCATAAGTCCACCAGATACTATGTGGATGAGTTCCATCTTCTTTTGAAGGAAGAGCAGACCGCAGCTTATAGTGTGGAGATATGGAAGAGATTTCGTAAATGGGGTGGTATTCCAACTGGAATCACCCAGAATATAAAAGATTTATTGTCTTCCAGGGAGATAGAGAATATATTTGAAAATTCAGATTTTATTTATATGCTGAACCAGGCTTCCGGAGACAGGCAGATTCTGGCAAAGCAGCTGAATATCTCACCAACCCAGCTGTCCTATGTAACCAACAGTAATGAGGGGGAAGGACTTTTGTTCTATGGAAATGTCATTATCCCATTTGTAGACAGATTCCCGAAGAATTCCCTCTATAAAATCATGACAACTCGCTTAGAGGAGACTTCCGAAGCAGGTTAAATCAAAGGAGAAAACAATGTTACGAGCAATTTCATATGTATTAACTTTTAGTGGCGGTGCTGTTTTCGGCATCGCTTTTCTCTGCTTATTACAGGCAGGGAAAGGGTATCCGAAGAAGGAGGAGTAAGTAGTGGCAGAACAGAGAATGAAAGTCAGGGACAAGAAAGTCCAGAAGATGACCAAGGATGGTCTGGTGGAAGAAAACCTGACAGATAAATCTTCTGTTCGTGTCAGTAACCGTGCCAGTGATGTGCAGATGGGAAGAAAACAGGGGGAAAAAGAAGAAAACCTTGTGGATAAGTCTCCCCGCCAGTCTGAACGGAGTGGGAAAAATATTCGTCCCTCTGTGCAAAAATCCAGAGATGCACCGGAACTGATACGGACAGAGAAGCAAAGTGAGGATTTTGGACAGAGTAGTAAACAGCAAAATAGAAAAAGAATCCGTGCTGAAGTCGGAAAAGAATCCAGACTTGCAGAAAAATCCGAAGTCGGACAGTTAGGGAGACTGAAAGATAAACGTGCTGATCTATCAGAAAACAGGGGAGACAGCCGGAGAAATCAGACCGGTGGCAGCAAAAAGCCTAAACAAAAACAACGTTTGAAGTTTGCTTATGAGGAAACTGGTGCTTCTGTGAAAAATGACAAAGATATGGAGAAATTGAACCAGATGGATACGGATGGAGTCAATTTCCGCCATCAGAAACAGAAAGAAAAAGCCAAAAAGTTTTCTTATGAAGAAGCAAGAAAGAAAAAGGAAGCAAAGCAGCATTCCAAGAAAGCACAGGTCTATCAGGCAAATGAAGGAGAATCTCCTGGAAAGAAAAAATCCCGTTTGAAGTTTGGTGAAGGGGAATCTGTGAAAACAGAAAAAGCTTCTGTTGTCAAGAAAGCAGGAAGTGCAACTTCCGTAGCATTGCACCGTGAGATCAGCAAAAATGAAGACGATAATGCGGCGGTAGAAGGTGCCCATAAGTTGGAAGAAGGCGGCGAAGGTATTTACCGGCTGGAACAGAGAAGTGCCAGACGAAGGAAACAGAGGGCTTCCAGAAAGAGAAGCAGACTGGAGAGACAGGTAGAGAAACAGACACAGGCGGCAGCCCGTCAGGAGCAGAAGAAGCTGAAAAAGCAGATTCAGAAGCAACAGATCAAACGGGATTATGCCAAAGCGAAGCGAAGTGAACAGACAGTAGGAACAGCTGCAAAAGGTACGATTGATTATATCAAGAAGATTGGCGGCAAAGTGACCAACTTCTTTAAAGAAAACCGGAAGGTGTATATCAGTGTAGCAGTTCTGATCGGATTGATGTTTCTGATCATAACGAATGTCACGTCATGCTCTGCAGTGTTTTTACAAAATGTGATCACTTACACAGGAACCAGTTATCTGTCATCGGATCAGGCAATCCGGGAAGCGGAACTGTATTATACACAGCTGGAAGCTAATCTGCAGGAGCGGATCAACAACATGGAATCTGAAGAACCGGGACATGAGGAATACCGATATAACATCGGACCTATTGAGCATGATCCGTTTATCCTGATCAGTTATCTGTCAGCAAAGTATGAAGAGTTTACGTTTGAACAGGTCAAGCCGGAGCTGGATGCGTTGTTTGCAGAGCAATATCATCTGACTACAGAAGCGGTCAATGAGACTGTGACAGAGACAGCAACAGTAAGAGTTGGAGAATCTTTGGGACAGGTTGTAACAAGCGGATATTGTAATTGTCCAATCTGCTGTGGTATTTGGAGTGGAGGACCAACTGCCAGTGGAGCATATCCAACAGCCAATCACACCTTAGCGGTAGATGCTTCCAATCCGTTTGTTCCAATGGGAACAAAGGTGGTAATGAATGGTGTCGAATATACGGTAGAAGATACCGGAGCTTTCGCAAGATACGGGGTACAGTTTGACGTCTACTATGATAATCATGCGGCGGCATCTGCACATGGACATCAAACATGGGAATGTTATCTGGCAGATGATAATGGAAGCAATGAAGTGGAAGTGACCAGGACAAGAGATGTAGATGTGCTGAATGTCACCTTAAATAGTGGAAACCTGATGTCAATCTGTCAGGACAGGCTGGGATTTTTCCAGAAAGAACTGTTCAGTGCCTACAACGATACAAAAGGCAACTTGCAGATGTTTGCAACACCGGTTGATTTTAACTGGTATTCCAGTGTGACCAGCTATTATGGATACAGGATTCATCCAATATCAGGAGCGAATCAGCTTCATAATGGTATGGATATCGGAGCACCGGAAGGGACAAAAGTAATGGCAGGGCTGACCGGAACGGTTACAACTTCTGCTTATAACGACAGCTATGGCAATTATGTCGTAATCAAGAACAGTAAAGGCTACGAACTGCGGTATGCACATTTAAGCAGCCGGAATATATCTGCAGGAGCATCCGTCACGAAAGGTGATGAGATAGGTCTTGTAGGAAATACTGGTAATTCCACAGGAAGCCATCTTCATATTGAACTTCTGAAAAATGGAGAACGGTTGAACCCGATCTTTTATCTGGAAACAGGAGAAGGTTCCATTTTTGGTGGCAATGAATACACCAGTGAAGCGGCACAGCGATTACTAGAAGAAGCGGCAAAATATCTCGGAACACCGTATGTGTGGGGTGGATATTCCCCAAGTGGATTCGATTGTTCCGGATTTGTCAGTTACTGTCTGGTTCATTCCGGGGTAAGAAATACTGGAAGGATGACAGCACAGGGACTGTACAACATTTGTACGCCAGTATCCCAGTCGGAGGCACAGCCGGGAGATTTGATTTTCTTTACTGGAACTTATGACGCAGGGGAGCCGGTAACGCATATTGGAATCTATGTGGGCAATGGTCAGATGATCCATTGTGGACATCCGGTGCAGTATACGTCCATCAATTCCCCATACTGGCAGAGCCATTTCTATGGATTTGGACGATGGTAAGAAAAAAGGGCGGCTGCATCAGCCGTCCGGAAAGGAGAACCGATGAAAAGTCTTGAAAAAGCTACGGCAGATTATGAGAAAGCCAAAGAGAAAATGGAAGCCTCCAAAGCCAGATATGAAGCAGATTTAAAGCGGTTCAAGGCTGCGGAGATTGCAAAAACAGAAGCGGAAAATCTGGAAATTGTAAGAATTATCCGTGCAATGGATATGAGTATTCCGGAATTGGAAGCTTTCAAAAAGAGAATGAAAAATGAACTGCCCGGCAGGGTAGAAATACAGAAGGAGGAAACAAAAGCCGATGATGAATCTGGAAAAAATGAAACAGAAGAAGAGAACAATTACTAAAAGCAGGGTAAAAAAGAGCTTGCTTGCAGCAACGACATTTCTTTGCCTGACAACACCTTTGCTCCAGACACAGACTGCTTATGCAGCTGAGAATACTACACCTGCAATCACGATTGAGAAGCCGGATGGCTGGAAACAGGGAGAAACAACCATTGCTGTTACGGTAGATGCCAGCCATATGCCGGAAGGTTTCTCTATAGCAAAGATTGAAGCAAAAGCAGGAAAAGATGGAAGCTGGCAGGATGTAACAGGAAGCGGAAGTATCACGATCACTGGAAATCAGACAGTGTACGTGCGTGTGACAGATGGTGATGGAAAGGTATATGAGCAGAATCGCTCTATTAAGTGTTATGACACGGAAAAGCCGACACTCTCTGCTTCCCTGACAGATGGTGTGCTGACGATTCAGGGGAATGATACAGTATCCGGGATTACTGCAGTAACAGTCAATGGCACCACTTATACAGACTTGAAGGATGGAATGCTGAGAGTGCAATTGACACAGAAAGATTTTACTACAAAACAGATTGAGATTACGGTAACAGACGGTGCCGGAAATACTTCGGAAAAGTATGTACTGCAGAATCCTTATTATGAATGGGCAAAGAAGCAGGCAGAGAAACAGAAAACTTCCAGTGAAAGTAATGGTGCAATGGCAACTACGACCAGTGCAGATGCAACTGGGACTGAGAAAACAACGACTTCACCACTTCCACAGGATGCACAGGCTTCTGAGCCAACAGATGCAAAAGGAACCGTGGATGATCGGACAGTAACAGGTATTGAGGAACAGCTTAATAAAGAAGGCGAGACAGCAGATTCTGTTACCAAAACAGCTACGGAAGGCACAAAAGAGTTTTATACCATTTCAACTAAGAGTGGTAAGATTTTCTATCTGATTATTGACAATTCAAAATCTCAGGATAATGTGTATTTTCTTACAGAAGTCAGTGAAAAAGATCTGATGAACTTTACACTTTCTGATTCGGTGACACTTCCGGAAGTAGATACGGTTTATGCAGAACCAGAGAAAAAAGCAGAGGAAGAAAAGCCGGAAACGACAGAGTCAGCCGAGAAAGATAAGGTAGAGGATGATATTCAGATGCCTGAAGATAAAAGTCCATTTGGAACGTATCTTTTGATTGCACTGGTTGCAGTCGGAGCTGCGGCAGGAGGATATTACTTCAAAGTCTATAAACCAAAGCATGAATATGATGATGAAGATGAAATGGAAGAGAATGAAGATGAATCCGAAGATTCAGAGTCTGAAAAGCGGGAAGTAGACGATGCAGATGAGCAGGAAGAAAGTACAGAACCGGAAATCCTGAGAGATGAAGATTTTGACGATAATGTGCTGGAAGATGAAGAAGAGGAGCAGGAGTAAATGAAATTGGTGATTGCAGAAAAGCCATCGGTTGCGATGGCACTGGCTTCCGTGCTTGGAGCCAGAACAAGAAAAGATGGCTACGTGGAGGGAAACGGTTATATTGTTTCCTGGTGTGTAGGACATCTGGTTGGATTATGTGATGCATCGGAATACGATGAAAAATATAAAAAATGGAGATATGAAGATCTGCCGATTGTGCCGGAATGTTGGAAACACAAGATTTTGGAGGGCACAAAGAAGCAGTTCGGAATCTTGAAAAAACTGATGAGAGATTCCAAAGTAGATGAAGTGATCTGTGCAACTGATGCAGGACGTGAAGGAGAGTTAATCTTTCGTTTGGTGTATGAGCAGGCAGGATGTAAAAAGCCGATGAAGCGGCTCTGGATCTCATCTATGGAAGAACAGGCAATTAAAGATGGATTTTCGTCATTAAAAGACGGTTCGTGTTATGACAGTCTCTATCAGTCAGCACTTTGCAGGGCAAAGGCAGACTGGCTGGTGGGGATCAATGCGAGCCGTCTTTTTTCCGTTCTGTATAACCAAAATCTGAAAGTTGGAAGAGTGCAGACACCAACACTTGCCATGATCGTGGATCGAAATCAGAAGATCAAGGAATTTACCAAAGAAAAATATTATATGGCTCATATCAAGTTTGACGATATGGATGCGGTCACAGAGCATTTCCAGAAAAAAGAAGATGCAGATAGAGTGGCTGCGGACTGTACGGAGCGTATGTGCGAAGTGGAGAAGGATGATGTGAAAGAGAAAACAGTCCGCCCTCCGAAGCTTTATGATCTGACCACTCTGCAGAGGGAAGCAAACAGAATGTTTGGTTATACCGCACAGCAGACATTGGATGCCGTGCAGGAGATGTATGAGCAGAAGCTGGTCACTTATCCGAGAACAGACAGCCAGTATCTGACAGATGAGATGGGAGAAAGCACAGAAACTCTGATTCAGATGTTATTTGGGAAAATGCCTTATGCTGAAGGTCTGGAATATCAACCAGACGTGAGTAAGGTATTAAATTCAAAGAAAGTATCCGATCACCATGCGATTATCCCAACCATGGAAGTGGCAAAAGCAGATATTGGTGAATTAAAAGAACGAAGCCGCAAGATTTTATATTTGATCAGTGCCAGGGTTCTGACAGCAACTGCAGAGGCTTATATTTATGAGAGTCATAAATGTCAGATTACCTGCAATTATCATACGTTTTATCTCAATGCAAAGAAAACAAAACAGGAAGGGTTCAAGACAATTGAGAAAAAACTGAAACAGTTCTTTGGAATCATTGCAGAAAAAGAAGGGCCGGAGTTGGATATCTGGGCAGGCAAGCATTATGGTCCCTGTGATTCTTTTGTATCGGAGCATTTTACACAGCCACCGAAACAGTACACAGAAGATACCCTGCTTTCTGCGATGGAACGTGCAGGGAATGAAGAGCTGACCGAAGATACAGAAAAGAAAGGACTTGGTACTCCTGCAACAAGGGCAGCAATCATTGAAAAACTGATTCAGTCTGGCTTTGTGAAAAGGGAAAAGAAAAATCTGGTGCCGACAGATGATGGAAATGTGCTGATTACGGTTCTACCGGATGAGATTAAATCTCCGAAGATGACCGCAGAGTGGGAAATGGCATTGAATCATATTGCCCAGAATACAGAGACAGCAGATGAATTCCTAAATGGGATTACAGAGCTGATGCAGGAACTGGTTGCCAGGTATCAGGGGATTTCAGAAGAGAAGAAAAATCAGTTTCAGGGAAAGGCAAAAGGAGAAGTCATTGGTAAATGTCCCCGTTGTGGAGCTGATGTCAGGGAAGGAAAAGTTAACTTTTACTGTTCTGACCGGAACTGTGCTTTTACCTTGTGGAAGAATGATAAATTCCTTGCAAGCCAGGGGAAAAAGATGGATAAGGCGGCAGCAAAGAAGTTCCTGTCTAAAGGAAAAATCCATTATAAGGATCTGGTATCCAAAAAAACAGGGAGACAGTATGAAGCAACTGTGGAAATGGTTGATCCCGGCGAGGGAAATGTACAGTTCAATCTTATTTTTCCACAACGATAAGTAGTGTATTGCAGGCAGTCTAAGGACTGTCTGTTTTAATACAAATATATGAAAGAGAGGACCTTAGCATGAAGAAAAAAGGTAATTTTAGAAAAGTAGTATCTGGCTTGCTGGCAGGCATGACAATGCTTAGTACAGTGCTGTCTCCGATGACGGCATATGCAGCGGAGATCCAGCCAGAGGAAAAACCTCCACTTTATGAGGAAGTGAAAGACCTTCTGGATGAAGATGAGGTGGTGACTGCCAAAGATTATGAAATTGAAACAGGCAGTGTATTTGATGTGAAATCAGATTACACGGGACTGGAAATCAAGGATGATAACAAGGTCAAAGTCACATTTGAGGAAGCAAAGAATGACAAGTATGAGGATTTTACGACAGATCATGCGGACACTTACAAAGCGGTCTATTATGTGGAACCGGTAAATCAGGAGCATCCGAAGTACCAGATCAGCCGAAAACTGATTGTGCGTGAGAAAGAAACAGAAGCACAGACAGAGACGACAGGAAGTGAAGCAGTGACTGAGTCCGAAACAGCTGGCAGTGAACAGCAGACAGAAGAAGCGGAGGAGTCAGAATCAGACTCGGAGATTACCGATATTGACGCTGATGAATTTGATGATTTGGTAGAGCAGGCACAGAATCAGGATACCTATGATGAAGAATCAGGGTTAGAGCTTCATGATGTTTTGGAACAGGCAGGAGACGAAGGTGTGGATCTTGATTCTATGGAAGAAGGAGAGATTGCAACATTTGAAGCAGTTTCGGCTTATTCAGCAAGAAGTACACAGCAGGTAACAATCGAAAAAGGACCTCTGTATAGATATGCAGATTATAATCTTGGAACCTATCTGACAGAGCCGTACTATATCAGCTACGGAAGCGTCAGAGCAACTGCGTATTGTGTACAGCCAGCTAAGCCAGGACCAGGATCTGGAAATTATACAATCACAAAGATTGGAGACAATCAGGCGTTAGCAAAAGTGTGTTATTACGGTACAGATGCCGCAGGAAGTGAAAGCTTTTTTGCGAATAAACACACGGATTTTTCAGAAGGAAAAAGATTCATCATTATTCACATGGCTGCATCATATGCCAATGGAAGCAGTGATGCATTCTATGGAACAAATGCTACAGGCGAGGCTTTGGCAAAAGAACTCTATAATTATTGTGTGAATAAGCCGGAAATACCAGATGTGGCGATGTCATTTTCAAAGCCGGATGTAAAAGCTTATGTAGATGGAAATGTTCAGAGAACGGAGAACATTCAGTTCAACGCATCTTCCCAGCAGAAAATCACAATGGACTTACCAAAGGGAGTAAAGCTCCATAATGTATCTACTGGAACTGTAAGTGCGGCAGGTGCAAGCGTAACAATTGGAGGAGGAACCACGTTTTATCTCTCAGCACCTCTGACACAGACAAAAGATGTAAATGCTACTTTTTCTACAAAAATGAAGGGAAGTATTACAAAAGATTATTCCGCATATAAACTGACTACGAATGCAAGTGTTCAGGATTTGGCATTTGTATTTGGAGAAGGTGTTGCTGATGAAAAATATGTAAGCTTAAAGGTGTCATGGATTGAACAGGCTACGATCGAAATCGTAAAGAAAGACGATACAGCGGATGTCAATCTTGCAGGTGCAGTATTCGGTGTATACAGCGATGAGGCTTGTACAAAGCTGATCACTCAGATGCCGGAGACAGATAAGAATGGAAAATCCTCTGTTACGATCATTAAGACACAGGATACCGTTTATCTGAAAGAAATCACAGCACCACAGGGATATGTAGTAAATGCAACGGCTACGAATGTAAAACTGGTAGCAAGTAAGACTTCATCGGTAACCGTGGAAAATAAGGAACAGCTGGCAGAGCTTACCATTTACAAAGAAGGACAGGTTCTGACCGGAGCAGATGTCAGTGAAAATGGAACGGTATTTCAGTATGAAAACCGCAGACAGAAAAATGCAGTGTATAACGTGTATGCCGGGGCAGATATCGTAACAGCTTATGGCACAAAAGTGTACAGCAAAGGTGACCTTGTAAAAGAAAACCTGACAACAGGTGAGAATGGTTCTGTCACACTGAAAAACCTGCATCTTGGAACCTACGTGGTAAAAGAAACAAAAGCACCGGACTCCTTCTATAACGGCAGCGAAGAAAAGTCAGTGACTCTAACTTATGCTGGTCAGAACAAAGAAGTTGTATTTGCAGATGTGACTTTTAACAACGAGAGACAGAAAGCAGATGTTTCCGTAGTAAAACAGGATAAAGACACCAAGAAACCACTGAAAGGCGGTATTTTTGCTATGTATGCATCCGATGATATCAGAAATGCAGACGGAAGCGTTGTTGTGAAAAAAGGAACGCTGATTGAGAAAGTAACTACTAGCGCAGACGGAACTGCAAAATTCACAGTAGACCTGCCAATCGGATATTCCTATTCTGTAAAAGAAGATCAGGCACCGGAAGGTTATGTAAGAAATACAGAAGATGTGTATACGTTCAAGTTTTCTTACACCAATGATAAAGAAGCAACCGTATCTTTTGCCCATACCTTCAGCAATGACCGTGTGACAGCAAAGATCAATCTTTATAAAGTAGATAAAGAGACAGGAAAAGCAGTACCGCAGGGAGATGCCACACTGAAAGGTGCAGTTTATGGACTGTATGCCCGTGAAGATATCGTGCATCCGGATGGAGCAACGGGAACTATTTATAAAGCAGGAGAACAGGTAGCTTCTCTTACAACAGATGACAAAGGACAGGCTTCTGTAAATGGCTTATATCTTGGCAAATATTATGTCAAAGAGATTACTCCGCCGACAGGATACCTGGCAGATACAGAAGAGCATGATCTTACGTGCAGTTATGAAGGAGATATGACAGCAGAAGTAAAAAGAGAGTGCACTTCCAGTGAGCAGGTCATCAAGCAGCCATTTCAGATCATTAAAGCAGCCAACAATGGAAAGACCGATGCAGATCTGTTATCCGGAGCTGGATTTACAGTTTATCTGAAATCTTCCCTTACAAAGAAAGCAGATGGAAGCTATGATTTTGATTCTGCCAAACCAGTAGTGAGTGGCGAAAATGGAGCTACTGAGATTTTCACAGATGAAAAAGGATATGCCTGCAGTATTCCATTACCATTTGGAAGCTATATCGTGCGTGAAACTACAACACCGCACAATTACAAGCCGGTCGATGATTTTGAAGTGAATATCACAGAGCATCATCCAAATGAGCCGCAGATCTGGCGTGTGCTTCTGGATGAAGAGTTTAAGGCAAAACTGAAAATCGTGAAAAAAGACGATGAAACAAAAAAATCCGTCCTGATTGCAGGAACAGAATTTAAAGTGTACGACCTTGACAACAAAAAGTACGTGGAACAGGTAACAACTTACCCAGTGACAACCACTCACAAGTCCTATTTTACCGACAGTCAGGGATATCTGATCATGCCGAAGAATCTGAAAATCGGACATTACCGGATTGAGGAAGTCAATGCACCGGAAGGGTACACAATCAACAAGAACTATGTAGAGATTGCAGTGGATGCAAACACAGCATACAAGATGGATTCTGAGAGCGGAGATGCCATTATTACGGTAGATTACGAGAACCATCCAGTAAAAGGAAAGCTGACAATCTATAAAAAAGGTGAGATGCTGACCGGATTTAAAAAGGATTTTGTTTATGAAGAAAGATACCTGAAGGGTGCGGAATTTAATGTATATGCAGCTGAAAATATCTATACACCGGATTATCAGAAAGATGAAAACGGAAACAGGCAGCTGATCTATGCGAAGGATGCACTGGTAACAACTGTTACGACCGGGGAAGATGGAAAAGCAGTTGCAGAGAATCTGCCGCTTGGTTCTTACTATGTGGTAGAAAAGACTGCACCGGAAGGATTCGTTCTGAACCATGACAGATCAGAAGTCGCATTTGTCTATGCCAATCAGGATACACCTGTGATCGAACAGGAAGTGACTGTTGGTGATGACCGACAGAAAATTGCGATCCAGGTAGAAAAACAGGATGCAGAAAATGGTACAACCGTAGCTGGAGCTGTCTTTGGTATCTATAACAAAGAAGATATCAAGGCAGATGGAAAGGTGATCGTAAAAGCAGAGACACTCTTACAGGAAATGACTTCTGATAATGATGGTCTTGCAGCATGTACGCTGGATCTGCCACTTGGACAGTATTATGTAAAAGAGTTAAAAGCACCGGCTGGATTTGTATCCTCTGATGAAGTTCTGAATCTGGATGCTTCTTACCAGGGACAGGATGTGAAGACAGTAAAACTGAAAACAGTGAAAAAGAACCAGCCGACAACAGTAGAAATCACGAAATCTGATGTAACAACAGGTGTGGAGCTGGATGGGGCAAAACTCACCGTTCTTGATAAAGAAGGAAATGTTGTGGATCAGTGGACTTCTGTAAAAGATCAGCCACATGTGATCAAACGACTGACAGTTGGTGAGGAATACACTCTTCGTGAGGAAATGGCACCTTATGGATATCTGAAAGCAATGGATGTGAAGTTCACGCTGAAAGATACAGCCGAGATTCAGAAAGTAGAGATGAAAGATGAAGTTCCGACAGGACTTCTGATCATCAACAAAAAAGGAGAGTTTTTGGATAAAGTGACACTTCTGGACCATGTAAAAGGTACTGTGGAGCATCTCTTTGAATATGTAACCGGAAGTATTACAGATGTAACTTTCGATGTATTTGCTGCGGAAGATATCAAAGCGGCAGATGGTGTCAGCGAAGATTATTTCAAAGCAGATGAAAAAGTGGGAACTATTACTACAGATTCCAATGGCATTGCACAGATGGGAGATCTCCCGGCTGGAAAATACTATGTGAAGGAAGTAAAAACAGCCCATGGTTATGTGCTGGATAAAGAGCCGAGATATGTTGACCTTTCCTACCGGGACCAGAATACACCAGTCATCACTTATGATGAAAAATGGCAGAATGCCCGTCAGAAAGTAAAGGTTACGGTTCTGAAGAAAGAAAAAGACACAGAACGTGTTCTTGCAGGTGGTGTATTCGGTCTTTATACCAGTGAAGATATCAAAAATGCAAAGGGCGAGGTACTTCTTGAGAAAGACAGTTTGATCGAGCAGCGAGTAACAGATGAAAAAGGACAGATTACTTTTACGGCAGATCTTCCGGTAGATGGAAAATACTATGTGAAAGAAATCTTTGCGCCGGACGGATTTGTTACAACAGATGAAGTACAGGAGTTTACCTTTGAATATGCCGGAGAAGACCAGGCAGAAGTAAGCTACGACTTTACTTTTGAAAATCAGCCAACCACAGTAGAGCTGACCAAAACAGACCTGACTACAGGTAAAGAACTTCCAGGTGCACACCTGAAAGTAACGGATTCAGATGGCAATACAGTGGATGAATGGACTTCTACGGAAGAATCCCATGTGATCAAAGAACTGGTTGTTGGTAAGGAATACACCATGACAGAGACAAAACCGGCAGATGGATATGTCACTGCAGAAAGTATTACTTTCACAGTAGAGAATACAGCAGAGGTTCAGAAGCATGAGATGAAAGATGATGTGACAAAAGTGCAGATCAGTAAGACGGATATCACAGGAGAAACTGAGATTCCAGGTGCAAAACTGACGGTTCTTGACAAAGACGATCAGGTAGTAGAGAGCTGGATTTCCACAGAGGAAGCACACTATATCGAAAAACTGCCAATCGGTAAATATACCTTACGTGAAGAGCAGGCACCGAAAGGATATCTTCTGACAGCCGATGTGACGTTTGAGGTGAAAGACACCGGAGAAATCCAGAAAGTGGCTATGAAAGATGATACTGCCAAGGGAAAAGTGATTCTCAATAAGACAGATAAATCGTCAGGAGAACCACTGAAAGGGGTAGAATTTGAACTTCGTGACAGCAAAGGCAAGGTTCTGGAAACCTTAAAGACAGACGCTGCCGGTCATGCTGAAAGTAAGCTGTATGAGATTGCCACATTTAAGAACGGCAAATATGATACAGCAATCAAGTATTATCTGGTGGAAACAAAAACACTGGATGGATACACACTGGATCAGACCAAGCATGAAGTGACATTTGCTTATGCGAATGACAGTACACCAGTCGTGGAAGTTACTTTCAATCTGACAAATGAGAAACCGGAAGTTCCAGAAACACCGAACACACCGGATACACCACAGTCCCATGAAGAGACAAAAGTATCAAATGCACCAAAAACAGGTGACAGCACGAATATTTGGCTGCCGATTCTGCTTCTGGTAATCTCCACAGGAGGTATGGCAGGACTTTATATCTGCAGAAAAAGGAAAAACAAATAAGGAAACCAACGGTTATGATTGGGAGCTTCTATGTGAGGCTCCCTTTTTCATACAAAAAATTACAGAAAGGAACAGAAAACTATGATGAAAGCAATGGAAAAAAGACAGGAAGCACGAAAAAACCAGGAGAAAACTTTAAAGAGAATGATGGCTTATCAGAAGAAAGCCGAGCAGATGGTCAGCAGAAAAAGAATGAACCATCACATGATCAGAAAGGGGTAAAAGCGTATGATGAACAGAAAAGAATTTTATGAATATGTCAAAGACAATGTAAAGGAGTATCTGCCAGAGTCTTACAAGGACGCAGAAATTAAACTGCAGGAAGTAGAAAAAAACAACGGGTTGAAGTTGACAGGTATTACGATTCCAAACGGAGATCAGAGAATCGTACCGACAGTCTATCTGGATTCCCTCTACCAGGAATATATCCATGGAAAAGATGTAGACTCTTGTGTTGGGGATGTGGCTGATATGCGTATTGAGGCACAGGGAAAAGCAGAATTTCTTGATATGGGAGTTCCAGATATTTTGGATTATGAAAAGATGAAAAATAAGTTACAGGTAAGAATTTGTGACAAAGAATGGAATACCGATCGTCTGGCAGATAAAGTCGTCACAGAATACGGAGATTTTGCAGCTTATTATGCAGTAAACCTGGAGGAAAATGGAGAAGGGATCAGCAGTATTCCAGTAACTGTTTCTCTGATGAACGAATGGGGAGTATCTGCCGAACAGATTCAAGCGGATGCGATGGTGGCAGACCGAAAACGTGGTGTCACACTTATGGATATGAATGAGATTATCAAATCTATGATTTTTGGTGAAGAACCAGAAAACCTGCTGAATGAAAAAATGGATATGGAAGCCATGGAAAACCCAATGTTTTGTCTGACAAACAAAGCTAAGATGAATGGAGCTTCCCTGTTACTGCAGGAAGATATTCGTAAACAGATTGGGGAATGCCTGGGAAGTGATTACTTTGTCATCCCATCTTCCGTTCATGAAGTGTTGATTCTCCCTGATAACGGAATTTTTCAGGTCCCGGAATTAAATGCGATGGTACAGGAAGTTAATGAGACACAGGTGGAAAGACAGGAACAGCTTTCTGATAAGGTTCAGTTCTGTGATAAAAAGACCGCAGTCATGGAAAATGCTGAACGCAGGGAAGCACGTCTGGAAAAAGAAAAAGCAGCTGAAAAAGCAGAAGTAAAAGGTGGAATCCACGGAAAGATGGAGAAAGCCAAGGCAGAGATCAAGGCAAAAGAAGCAGAGAAAGTGCCGAAGAATAAGTCAAAAGATCTTGCCACAGCATTATAAAGAGAAGCAACGATGATTTTAAGGGGACTGTGCTAAGCAGTCCCTGATTTTATGAAAAGGAGTAGCACATGGCAAATAAATTATATGCAATGGAACAGCTGACGGAAGAGGTGGCAAAAGATGTAGTTGCCAGTCCGCAGGAATGGGTGCGGTTCCTAAACACTGCATCCAGACTGTACAAATACACTTTTCCAGAACAGCTTTTAATTTATGCACAGCGACCGGAAGCAACTGCCGTAGCATCCATGGAAATCTGGAATCAGAAGATGTACCGATGGATCAAAAAGGGATCTAAGGGGATTGCCTTGATTGACAATACTTCCGGACCGAAAACAAAACTTCGGTATGTATTTGATGTGCAGGACACTTATAAAGTGCGGAATCTTGGAAAGGATCCTCAGTTATGGAATCTTCCAGTAGAAGGAGAACATCTGGTGGCAGATTATCTGCAGGAGCAGTTATCACTGGAAGATACAGAAGGAGGACTTGCTGAAAGTCTGCATCAGGCAGCGAAGGAGAGTATGCAGGAATGGCTTCCAGATGCATTGGAGGAACTGAGACTGGATGTGACAGGGACATTTTTGGAAGAACTGGACGAACAGAATCAGGAAGTAGAATTCCGGGAACTGATGACCAATAGTGTCTGGTATGTATTACTAAACAGGTGTGGACTGGATGTACAGGAATATCTGGATGCAGAGGATTTTCGGCATATTACGGACTTCAATCAGCTGAAAGTATTAGGACATCTGGGAAGTGCAGTCAACGAGATCAGCAGACCAGTTCTGATGCAGATTGGACGATATGTTCTGAATGATCTGGAAAATGACCTGAAAACGGTTGCAAAAGAAAAAGAAGTAGCTTATAATGAATTTAACACGTTAATTCGTGAAAATAATACAGATAACACAGAAGATAGAGAAGAAAAAAAGGAGGAAACAGACTATGAGAGAGATCAGTTACAGCCAGAACGGAGAGTATCAGATTCCAGATATCAGCCTGGAAGAGACGAGAGGAACCATCGGCAAGTACGGAATGATGCGGAAAGAGTATCTGAGAAATCACAAGGTAGCCAGGTTCAACATTCTGACACTGCAGAACCGTCTGGACAGTCATCTGATGGAGATCGACAGCCAGGCAAGACAGAGAGTAGACGACCTGATGAACGAACTTCTGGAGAAAGATCCGGCACCGGACAAAATGGCAGACGGGATGGCATGGACCAGACACATGAACCAGATCAAGGCACAGGCAGAGGAGCTGGTGATTCAGGAGATTATTTACAGTTAAGTCTGTTCCCAACAGAAGAGGAACAGTTAGGAGAAATAAGGAAAGCGGCAGCTGCATTGGAACAGCCAGCCGCTTTTCTTATTTCCGATGAAGTGGTAAATGATATTCTCCGCACGGGAAGCGGACAGAAAAATACACTGTTTCATATTACAGCAAGACTGATTGAAGGTCTGGATAATGAAGAAATGCGGAGTTTTCTGAAAGATGAATATGGAACTGGTGGCAAAGGATTTACCATAGATGGTCAGAAAATCAGTATCTGGTATGACAATGATGGTATCCGTATCCGGCGAGGGGACTCTGCCAGAAGAAACTTTGACCGCATGGTTACGTGGGAAGAAGCAGCGAACAGAATTCGGGATATGTATGAGGATGGAAATTACGTGGATAATTTGATTTCCAATAATGCCATTGAACAGGAGCAGGAAGAAATGACCAATCTTCTTGCACTTCATTTTCGGGATACTTGCAGAAACTGGGAAAAGAAACAATCATATTCAGACTGGCAGGATGTAGTGAGTGGAGCATGGACAGATCAAGAGGAAGCAGATGCGATTGTCTATCGTTTTGAATGGCTGCAGAAATATATGGATGAGAATCCGGGAGATTATCACCGCTGGGAGATTCAGCATAATCCGGAATATTTCCAACGCTTTCAGGATCTTCAGAGGGAGCGTTCCTGGGTAGACCAGAAATTTACGGTCGAACGTCCGGCACTATCCTTTATCACACAGGATGAAATTGACGCAGTGTTAAGAAGAGGCGGCATTACTGCAGGAGGACGTAACCGAATCTATGAGTATTTCATGGAACATCATGATATGAAAGATGCAGCTGAGTTCCTGAAAAATGAGTATGGAACAGGTGGTTCCTCACCCGGAATACCAGGAGCAGATGCTTCCGACGCATCCCATGATGCAAAAGGATTAAAACTTGCAAAAGGGAAAATTGGCAGTCCAGAGGTAGAAGTTTTATTAAAGTGGAACAAGGTTGCAGAACGTGTTCGCCAGTTAATCCGCACAGATGATTATTTGTCACCGGAAGAAATGGAAAAGTACGAAGAACGACAGGAAGCACAAAGACTGGCAGATTTGGAAGAAGCACAGCAGATGTTAGGAGAACAGCTGGAGCAGGATACTTTGACAGCGGAAGATATAACTGATTTGCGATTAGTTGATTCAGAATATATGTCTGGTACCAGAACAAAAATCCACGATTTTGATTGCAAAGTTAAGGGAGAAGCGAATCGACTTCAATACACATTAGAATATCATGATGATGGAGAAGGTTTCACGATTCATACGGAAAAAGATGATATTTGGAATCGAATGTCAACACAAGAATTGGAACGTCTGGATGTAAAACTCGGACAAGAAGTACTTTATTATCATTATCACAACAAAACTGTAAATGCGGATACTTTAGATGAATTACGGGAAATCAGGGAAGAAATTATGGAGGAAGAGTCCTCGTATTTTACTGCTATTTCTCAACGTGTGTGGACAGATTATGATAAAAAAGAAAAAGAATTATCTGGAGAAGTTGAGGTATCGGAAGAAAAAGAATCTTTGGAAGAGATTAACGGAATATCAGAAACGATTCCAGCAACGAACTTCCGCATCACAGATGATGAGCTTGGACAGGGTACAGCAAAAGAAAAGTTCCGTGCCAATATCATGGCTATCCAGTTGTTAAAGAAATGTGAGGATGAGAATCGCAATGCAACACCGGAAGAACAGGAAATCTTATCCAGGTACGTTGGCTGGGGAGGTCTTGCAGATGCATTTGATGAGACAAAAGCTGCATGGGAGACAGAATATTTGGAATTAAAGACGGTTCTTACACCAGAGGAATATGCTGCAGCCAGAGCTTCCACGTTAAATGCTCATTATACACAGCCGATTGTGATTGAAAGTATGTATCAGGTGTTGGAGAATCTGGGATTTACAAAAGGAAATATTCTGGAGCCGTCTATGGGAGTTGGTAACTTCTTTGGAATGCTTCCGGAGAATCTAAACCAGTCCAAACTCTATGGTGTGGAACTGGACAGCATCAGTGGTAGAATTGCAAAGTTGCTCTATCCAGATGCCAATATTCAGATTAAAGGTTTTGAGAAGACAGATTATCCTAATGATTTTTTTGATGTGGCGATTGGAAATGTGCCATTTGGTGCATACAAGGTCAATGACCGTCAGTATGATCGCTACAATTTCATGATTCATGATTACTTTCTTGCCAAGACTATAGATCAGTTACGTCCAGGCGGCGTGGCTGCGCTGATCACAACAAAGGGAACCATGGATAAAGCATCACCGGAAGTTCGGAAATATCTGGCAGAGCGTGCAGACCTGCTGGGCGCAATCCGACTGCCGAACACAGCTTTTAAGGCAAATGCAGGAACAGAAGTCAGTGCTGATATCCTGTTTTTCCAGAAGAGGGAAAGCCTTACGAAAGAAATGCCGGAATGGATAAATCTGGATAGTGATGTCAATGGCATTACAGTCAATCAGTATTTTGTTCAGCATCCGGGAATGATTCTTGGTGAGATGAAAGAAGTGTCCGGTCCGTATGGTATGGAAACAACCTGTGCTCCAATGGAAGGAGCTGTTCTGGAATTACAGTTACAAGAAGCTGTAAAACACATCAAGGGAAGCATGGTAGCGGCAGTAGATATAGAGGCAGAACTGGATGAGATGCCAGAGAGTATTCCGGCAGATCCGAATGTCCGAAATTACAGCTATACGGTGGTAGATGATCAGGTATATTACCGTGTCAATTCTTTGATGAATCAGGTGAAAATGCCTGCAGCCACTGCAGAACGTGTAAAAGGCATGGTTGCAATCCGTGATACCGTTCGTGAACTGATCGCCATGCAGATGGAAGAATTTGTCACAGACGAAGAAATCCAAAAACAGCAGGAAAAACTGAATCAGGTGTATGATACCTACACAGCAAAGTATGGAGTTATTGGAAGTAATGCTAATAAACGGGCATTTTCTGATGACTCTTCTTATTGTCTGCTGTGTTCCCTGGAAGACTTGAATGAAGACGGAACATTGAAGCGGAAAGCGGACATGTTCACCAAACGAACCATCAAAAAGGCGGTTGCTGTGACAAGTGTGGAGACAGCCACAGAAGCACTTGCTCTGTCTTTAAATGAAAGGGCTAAAGTAGATCTCCCATATATGGCACAGCTGACCGGAAAGACCGAAGAGAAAATTACAGAAGAGCTGGTTGGAGTTATCTTCAAAAATCCACTGACAGACCAGTGGGAAAGCGGAGATGAATATCTCTCCGGAAATGTTAGGGATAAATTAAATACTGCGAGAACTTTTGCAGAGAATCATCCGGAATTCACATCGAATGTGCGTGCACTAGAGGCAGTTCAGCCGAGAGATCTGGAAGCATCGGAGATTGAAGTGCGTATTGGAGCTACCTGGATTGAACCTTCGGATTATCAGGATTTTATGCAAGAAACATTGCATACACCATGGTATCTGCTTCAGAAAGAAATACAGGTGAAATTCTCTGAGGTAAATGGTGAGTGGAGGATTACAGGAAAGAATGCCGACAGTCCCAAAAATGCGTTTGCCTATGCAACGTATGGAACTGAGAGAGCAAATGCCTATAAGATTCTGGAAGATACCCTGAACCTGAAAGATGTACGCATCTATGATAAGAGTGTCAATGAGAATGGTGATGAAATCCGTGTCCTAAATAAGAAAGAAACCATGCTGGCATCACAGAAGCAGGATGCCATGAAAGCAGCATTTAAAGACTGGATTTTTAAAGATCAGCAGAGGCGTGAACGACTGGTAAAGGTGTACAATGAACGATTTAACAGCATCCGTCCCCGTGAATACGATGGTAGTCATTTGACTTTCCCAGGAATGAATCCGGAAATAGAGCTTCGTCCGCATCAGAAAAATGCTGTTGCACACCAGCTTTACGGAGAGAATGTGCTTCTGGCTCATGTAGTAGGAGCTGGGAAGACCTACGAGATGGTAGCTGCTGCAATGGAGAGCAAACGTCTGGGATTATCTCAGAAAAACCTCTTTGTCGTTCCAAACCATTTGACGGAGCAATGGGGAGCGGAGTTCCTGCAGTTATATCCGGGAGCCAATATCCTGGTAGCAACGAAGAAAGATTTTGAACCGGCAAACCGGAAAAAGTTCTGTGCCAGAATCGCTATGGGAAATTATGATGCTATTATCATTGGACATTCCCAGTTTGAGCGTATTCCAATCTCTGATGAACGTCAGGAAGCCATGTTACGGAAGCAGATTGATGATCTGGAAATGGCAATTCAGAGTGCAAGGTATGAACAGGATGGCGGACGTTATACCGTCAAACAGATTGAAAAGACCAGAAAGACACTGCAGACAAGGCTGGAAAAACTGAATCAGAAAGAGAAAAAAGATCAGGTAGTTACGTTTGAAGAACTGGGAGTGGATCACTTGTATGTAGATGAAGCACACAGCTATAAAAATGCGTTTCTCTATACAAAAATGAGAAATGTAGCGGGGATTGCGCAGAACGAAGCACAGAAGTCGGCGGATATGTTCAATAAATGTCAGTATCTGGACGAGATTACCGGAGGGAAAGGCATTACCTTTGCTACAGGTACACCGATCAGTAACAGTATGACGGAGCTTTATGTTATGCAGAGATACTTGCAGAACAGCAAATTACAAAATATGGGACTTGGATTGTTTGATTCCTGGGCCTCTACTTTTGGAGAAGTTGTAACGAGTATCGAGCTAGCACCCGAAGGAACAGGTTATCGAGCAAAATCAAGATTCGCCAGATTCTATAATATCCCGGAACTGATGAATATGTTCAAGGAGATTGCAGATATCAAGACTTCCGATCAGTTAAAGCTTCCAGTGCCGGAAGCGGAATATGAAACAGTGGTGCTGAAACCAACAGAACAGCAGAAAGAAATCGTAGAAAGTCTGGGAGAACGTGCAGAAGTTGTCAGAAACGGCGGGGTAGATGCCTCGGTTGATAATATGCTAAAAATCACCAATGACGGAAGGAAGTTAGCATTGGATCAGCGTTTGGTGAATGAATTATTGCCAGATAATCCAGAAAGTAAAATATCAGTTTGTGCAGAGAAAAGCTATGAAATATGGAAAGATACAGCAGCACAGAAATCCGCACAGTTGATTTTCTGTGATTTGAGTACACCGAAAGGCGATGGCAGTTTTAATGTTTATGATGACTTGAAGCAGAAACTGATAGAGAAAGGTGTACCGGAAAAAGAGATTGCGTTTATTCATGATGCAAATACAGAAGCAAAAAAGACGGAGCTGTTTGGAAAAGTGAAATCCGGGCAGGTTCGTTTTTTGATTGGCTCAACAGCAAAAATGGGTGCGGGAACTAATGTGCAGGATCGTCTGATTGCCCTGCATCATCTAGATATTGGCTGGAAACCATCTGACTTGGAACAGAGGGAAGGACGTATTATCCGTCAGGGAAACCATAATAAAAAGGTTCATATCTTCCGGTATGTAACAGAATCCACATTCGACAGTTATATGTGGCAGTTAATCGAGAACAAGCAGAAATTCATCTCCCAGATTATGACGAGCAAAGCACCGGTCAGAAGTTGTGAAGATGTGGACGAAGCGGCGCTCTCCTATGCAGAGGTCAAAGCACTTGCAACCGGAAATCCGGCAGTAAAAGAGAAGATGGCATTGGATGTGGACGTGGCAAAGTTGAAACTTTTAAAAGCCAATCACATGAATAATCAGTACCGTTTGGAAGATGATATTGCAAGAAATTTTCCGCAACAGATTGCAAAACTGATGGAGATCATTGACAGCTACAAGGCAGACATCGCTAATTTTTCTGAGCATAAAATCACAGATCCAGAGCAGTTTTCTATGGAAATCAGTGGCAAAGTGTTCACAGAAAAGAAAGAGGCAGGTATGGCACTTCTGGCGGTCTGTAAAGATATTAAGTCTGTAGATGCAGCTATGGACATTGGAAGCTATCAGGGATTCAACATGAGAATCCAATTCGACAGCTGGAGCAAAGAGTTTATCCTGTCTGTAAAGCATGAATCGGTAGCTAAAGTTCGGTTGGGGGCAGATGTCCTAGGAAATATCACTCGTATCAACAATCTTTTGGAAAGCTATCCGGAGAAACTGGCAGAAGCAGAGCAACGGCTGGAAACGGTACAGGAGCAACTGGCAAATGCCAAAGAGGAAGTCGGGAAGCCATTTCCAAAAGAAGAGGAACTGAACCAAAAACTGGAGCGTCTGTCAGAACTAAATGCACTTCTCAATATGGATGAACGAGAAGATACAGAAACAGAGCAGTCGGAATCAAAAGAGAAAGAAGAAAGACCGGCACGAGGTTCTATCCATGAGAAGCTGCAGATTTATAAAGAAAAGAGTCAGCGGGAAAGTGAAACTGGAAAAGAAACCAGAAAACGAGACTTCGGTCTGGAATAAGAAAACAAGGAAGATGGCATAATCTGGCAGAAAGAATGTTCTGTGGGTTATGCCTTCTTTCAGAATACGGGAGGAACTTATATGGCAAGAAGTATGATAACAGGTAGAGAAACACAGAAAATGCAGGAATATACGCAGGAACGGATCAATCAGGCAGAGCGTAGAGGCGTAGAATTTCCAACAGATGTAAAAGAACAGATTTCTGAATATGCGAATCTGATCGGTGAGGAAGAGAAAGTTAGGACTCTGGTAAGAAATCTGGCAGATGCATTGAGCAAAGCAGATGAGGAAAGTGTAGAGGATTTACTGGATGATGCAAGAATGGATATTCAGGACTTACCAGATCCAACCATAGGCAAGCTGGAACTTCGGGATTATGGATATACAGCAGAGGATATGGTACCGCTTAGAAAAGAAGCAGCCTTAGATTATCACAGGATGGGTTCTAAGATTTATTGCTTGGGCAGCGATGGCGGTAAGGGAGAGTATGCAAGTAAAGAAATGATACAGGCACATGAAGGTCTGTTTGGCATGGAATCGCAGATGTGGGAACGGATAAAGGAGAATGACCTGGATTATGCCGATGAAGATTTTGGAGCATTTCAGGAACCGATGAGTGTAATTGACCAGAAAGAAGCACTGAAATTATACGATGCTGGAGCAGATATTTATCTGATCACTAAATTTTCATTACCGATTTATGTCACGGAACGCATGGAAATTGAACGAGGACCGGAGCATTATCAGATGTCCATGGAAGAACGGGAGCGTTTTCGTAACCTGGAATGGGAAATGCAGAAATATCCGCAGATTCAGTCTTTGAAAGAGGCAAACCTGTTGTTAGGAACAAGGCGAACCTTTGGTATTTATCAGATCAAAGATGATTCACCGGGCGAAAATTATGCATTTATGAATATGAGTTTTATTGAAAGTCATGGTATGCAGATAAAAAAAGAAGATTATAAGCTGGTCTATGTTGGAGAATTACTGGGAAATACGTCACTGGATGATATTTTTGAAAGGTTCAACATTGATAGACCGAAAGACTTCCGTGGGCATTCCCTGTCTGTCAGTGATATCGTAGTTCTGAATGATGGGGAAAAAGTAACAGCTCATTTTGTAGACAGTATCAGTTTTGAACAGCTGGATTCTTTCTTGAATCTGGAAGAACAGGTTCTTAGTGAACTGGCATATGAGGTAGGAGAACGGTATTTTGCTATTCAGAGGACAGAAGAAGGATACGATTATTCCTTTTACGATGAAGATTTCCGTCTGATGGATGGTGGCGTCTATGAAAATGATGAAATTTCTATTGAAGAAGCGGCAGAGGAACTTTTGGAAGACGAAGGCTGGACTGGGAAACGCATCCGTGGGGAGTATGATCAGTTGATGGAAAAGGTAGAAGAAATGGATGAGGTTGTAATGGCAGAGATTCAGAAAAGCCAGGGCGAATATAAGCCTTTGGCAAAGGTGGAGGAACTGGAAGAGGCGAATTATAACATGATTGATAACGTCCTCAACAATATGCCACCGAAGAAAGAACCTTATCTGGAATATTTTGCCACAGAATGTGATGAGTTTCATGATATGGGAGCATATGAAAAAAGTACCGATGTTAATCAGATAGCTACAGTCTATGAAAAATATAGGGAGAATCCAGAAACAGCTTATCTCGGATGCTCAATGGGAATTATCTATCGTGATCCGGAAGACAGTTACTACGATGAAGCTGAATTTGCAATCGTAAAAGGAAATACCGTATTTGGGAATCTGATGGATGATGTTCGGTTTTATGGGGAGCTTGCACTGGTACGGGAAGGAATTGAGAAAATTCATGAAGCATTGCCGGATTATAAGTATGTACCGATGCGGGATGTTCGGGAAGCAATGTATCCAGAGAAGATGACCACAGAACAGCTGGCAGAGGCACTGGATGAGATTGCAGAAGCTTTTGATCCGTATGAGTACCGAGATAACGTGGAGAGGGGAGAAAATACGGTACAGGAAGTAATGCTGGATTTACAAAGCGGCAATATTTATTACTATGTTTCTTACTTGAAGGATATTGTAGATGAAGAATGTGACCAGTCTGTGCGTGCAGGTATATTGATTGAAAGGCTGAAAGCCTATGAACCGGAGCTTCCAAAAGATATGGAACCAATGGTGTATGTGAATTATTGTGAGAAAAGTGAGCTAGGGAAGCCAAGATGCCAGAAGTTATCTGATTTGGATTCAAGAACCGTAGAACAGGACAAAACCTGGTATGCTGATCGTGATCAAAACACCAACGAACCAAAAACGACAGCACAGATGTTTTTTACAGTATATTATGCTGAGAAAGGTGACAAGATGTTGCACCATTTTCAAGGTAAGATAGATATTGGTACCGGAAACGGCGGTATCATCAGTCAGTTAAAGATGCAGAATGAAATGAAACTGACAGATGAAAGCTGGATCAGCTATCAGCAAGGAAAAGGCAATGAAGAGTACCAGAAGTATATGGAAGATCTGACGGATATGCAGAATCATGTGTTGCCGTATTTGCAGAGCTTTTGCAGCCTGGAAGAAAAAGGTGTGCAGGAGAGACGAGAACAGCAGGTAGCAGAGAAAACTGAGAGCAGAGAAGCTGCGCCAAGAGCTGGCATTGAAGCAAATACAGCAGTTAAGGACGCAGGGAAAGCTGAAAGAAAGCCAGTAGCACAAAAGAGAGCAATGACAGAAAAAGAGAAAAAACCGTCAATCCATGAACGCTTGGAAATCAATAAGAGAATCATTCAGGAAAAACAGGGAAAAGACAAGCCGGAGAGAGGGGCTGATTTGGATGTAAGGACGATGTAGTATGAGATAGAAAGGAGTCGGAGGTCACGGATAACAATGTGGCTTTCGGCTTTTTTTTGTTTTGGTAAAAATGCTGAATTATCTACCACGAAAGTATACAAAGCTTACAAAGATGTATCTTTGTTCAAAAAGACTATATATGGGCGACCTTTTACGGGCAATTTATATAGAATAGAGAAAAGGTGGTAGAAATCATGGATATGAAAACAGCAGTTATATATCGTCTTGAAGAATTGATAAGGCAAAAGGATATTACCGTGAATGAGGCGGCGATACGTTCTGGTGTTCCGCCATCAACGCTGAAGAATATTTTGTATGGGCAGAGTAAGAATGTAGGCGTAGTTACAATCAAGAAATTGTGTGATGGATTAGAAATCACAATACCAGAATTTTTTGGAGATTCCATCTTTGCAGAGTTGGAACCGGAGTTATAGAAGTAAGAGATAATCTCATGGCAAAATTCTGCGGGATGGTTTTTTTATGAAATAAGGTTAGCTGCAACTAACAATGAGGGAGGATTATGTATAAGATAGCGATTTGTGATGATGATAAAAGATATAGAAAAACGATCAGAGAGATTATAGAGCATGAAAATAGTTTGCCTGAAAATGAAATCAGATTTTATGAATACGAATCAGGAAATGAACTTTTGAAACATACGGATATTCTCCACGAATTAGTCTTTATAGATATCCGTATGCCGGGGCTGGATGGAAACCAAACAGCATTAAAATTGAGAAATTATAACAAAGATGCAGTTTTAATCTTCTATTCCAGTTATTTTGAGCCGACAGTGGACAGTATAAATTTCGGACAGCCCTTTCGGTATATTATGAAGGACTTACACGATACCAGCTTACGCCGGGAAATTGCAGCTATTATGACTGAGGTAAAGAGACGCTTTCTGAATGACTATGCGGTAACGGTGACATCGGCGGGGAAGATAATACGCATACACGTGGAAAATATCTTATATGTTTCCAGAGCCAAAAGAGGATGTGAGATAACCATTGTGAAAGAGCAAGAAAAGGAGACAGTTCGGTGCAGAGAAGCGTTTGGAGAATTATGTGAACAGCTAAAAGATCAGGGATTTGCACAGGCGCATTATAGTTACATTGTTAAGTTGGGAAAAGTAGAAGGGTTAGAAAAAGGCGTACTACGGTTGAAATGCGGAATAGAACTGAATGTTTCAAGAGCAAAGAAAGAAGAGTTTACCGAGGCACTGTTTGAATATCTGAGGGAAAGGAATGGTTGATCTGATGGGTTTGCTAAGTGATGCTTTGATTGGCAGTTTCCAAATGCTTATGCTGAATGATTTAGGAAAGAATATGTTCCCATATAGGATTAAAACCTGTTGGAAAAGGATTCTAATATATGGCGTAACGGCATTGGTTATTCTTGGTGTGAATCATATAGAGTCTACGTTTATCAATATTATGATGGTTCCTGTCAGCTATACTATTGCCGCTATTGTCATTTTCCAAGGAAGTGTATGGAAGAAAATTATTTTGGCCTGTTGCTATTATATGCTGGCTATAGTCCCTGAGTTTTTGTTTGCTGTAATTACAGGGGCTTATGGAGTAACCGGGACAGAAAATAACTTTCATTCAGAGTTGGAAAAGTTGCTGTCACTTTTGTTGATGAGCACAATTACATTTTTATTAGTAAAATGTGTTAACCAGATCACGAGAAAGAAAAATTACCAGACGATTGAAAATAAATTGTTTACTGTGCTGTTAACTCTGCCGGCGGCGACAATTATCATTTTTATGTGTATATATTATTCGCATATTTCTTTTACTGGCGTGAATCGTATCATGATTCCTATTGGGGCAGCATTGTTGTTAATGACGAATATCTGTATATTTGCAGTCTTTGATAAATTAATTGAGAAGTCTGAAGAAGTAAAAAAGATGGAATTGCTTTATCAGAAAAGTAAAGCTGAAAATATCAATCAGAAATATATCAATAAGGTAAACGAAGATAAAAGGGTTTTTCTGCATGATGTGAATAAATTTCTTTGTACTGCGGCGAGTTTGATAGAAAATGGGAAAAATCTTGAACTGGATAGCATGGTGAGACATTTGGGAATCCGGATGGAGGAACTGAAAAATTATAGTTACTGCTCTGATCCGGTTCTAAACAGTATTTTATGTGAAAGAAAATTTGTCGCCGAATCAAAAGGTATATTGTATAAAATCAAGCTTGGAAATAATCTTAGAACAGATTTTATAGAAGACCTGGATTTGATTTCTATTGTGGGGAATCTTTTGGACAATGCAATCGAGGCTGCTGAAAAGACAAAGAAAGACCAACATGTGATTTGTAATATGTATATGGGGAATGAGGGACATCTTTTGGTAATGGAGTTTTATAATAGCTATATTCTTCCGCTGATCAAGGAAAGAGAACACTATATAAGCACAAAGAGAAATCCGGAAGATCATGGGATCGGATTACATACAGTAGGTAAATTGGTTGAAAAATATGGAGGAGTCATGAGGATAGAAGCTGGCGAGGAGGAGTTTTCGGTTAAGATTGTTTTTACAGTTAAATAGTAGAATGCAAAAATCGCCCAAAAAATTACCATTTTAGCCGGGGTAATTGAAATAGGGGCGATTTTTTAGTAGAATCACGAAAAAAAGGAGGCAAATTGCTATGGGAAAAATATTAAATGTAATGACAACTAAAATATTAGAAGGAATCAATGCTTTGGCGCTCAGGCTGACGATGCGTTCAGCGAATCTTGCTTGCAATTGGTTATATTTTCAAGAAGAAGAACCGGACGAGGTTAAAAGACTGAGGAAATTTTAATGCAGGAGAAAGTGGTAGACTGGCTGTATAATTTACAAAGCCGATGGGGGATTCTTAAAGAAGAAGAACGCAGTTTGTATGAATATGCTTATCGACTGCTGTTAAGCAGAATCCTTATATATTCTATTATTATTGCATTGGGTATCATAACGGGAAACTGGTTAGAGATGTTCAGCTTTTTACTGCCATTTGTTATTTTAAGACAGTACGTTGGCGGAATTCATTTGAAAAGATCTGTAAGCTGCATTTGTGTTTCCGGTTTCCTGATTTTTATTTGTGGAAAATATTTAGCAATTAATTTGGAGCTTGGGATTACATTCTGTATAGTATGGCTCATTGCTATTGCTGTTATATTTTTGTTGTCTCCAGTAGACACTGGACACAAAAGATTGGATGAAAAAGAAAGAAAGGTTTATGGGAAATCTGCAAGAAAATTGCTAATTATTGAATTTGTATTGGCTTTCTGTTTTGGTGAAACCGGAATTTTAATAGTTGCTAAAGGGATTGCAGTGGCTCATATAATTTTAGCAAGTGGACTGATATTAGGCAAAAGCCAAAATTTTTTTGAAAATAAGTTAGGGATTACTAACTTATGAAAGGATAAAGGATTGATAGATAATAAAAAACTACTGGGAAACGATAATGATATATTTCAAATTAAGGAAGTTTTAGAAAAATCTTTGGATAATAAATGGACTCAGGAATTTGTCTATTTGTTAAGAAAATTTTTCTATATAGAATATTGGTCAAATGTGGAAAAGAACGAAAGATATACTATCCAGATGATTCAAGAGATTTTAAAAAAGCATTTGGATTTTTTAGATGAAGATAGGAGAACAGAGGAAGTGCTGAGAAAATTTCGAGCAATGCTGCCCTACCTGCAGCAGTTGGTAATATCAGATATGAAAGCGGCATATGAAGGTGATCCGGCAGCGAAGAGTTATGAGGAAATCATAGCGGCTTATCCAGGTCCTTTGGCAGTACTTATTCAAAGGACGGCTAATTGTCTGTATCAATTGAAAGTTCCTATTTTACCAAGAATTATGACAGAGTACGCACATTCAATAACAGGAATAGATATCCATCCAGGAGCAGAAATTGGAGAGAGCTTCTTCATTGATCATGGAACAGGAGTTGTAATCGGAGAAACTGCTGTTATCGGGAATCATGTAAAGATATATCAGGGTGTGACTTTGGGAGCTTTGTCAACTCGCGGAGGTCATAAACAGAAATGGTTGAAACGGCATCCTACTGTTGAAGATAATGTAACAATTTATGCGGGAGCTACAATCTTAGGAGGCAATACAGTGATTGGAAAAAATTCTATTATTGGTGGAAACGCATGGGTAATGCAATCTGTACCACCTTCAACAAAGATATTTTCAGATTTTATGGAGATGAAATTACAACCGATTTCTGGAGGAGGATTAACATGAATCAAAGGCTTTTGAAAAACGGTGAGAATATTAACTCCCAAGATATAACATTATTTTGTTTCCCTTTTGCTGGAGGAGGGGCTTCTACTTATACTTCATGGATTAAAAAATTAAAAGATAAGATAACGGTTTGCCCCATTCAACTTCCTGGTAGAGAAGAACGAATTATGGAAAAGCCATATACAGATATGAGCGAGCTGCTTAGAGACTTGACGGACGAAATAGTTATTGCTATAAAAGGGAAATATGTGCTTTGGGGACATAGCATGGGAGGAAAGATAGCGTATGAACTGGAGAAATATCTGGAGAATAAGGGATACCAAGCGCAATGCATTTTTGCTTCTGGATGTAGGATACCAAATATCCCGGAGCCAAACCCAATCTATCATTTGAAAGATGAGGCGTTTAAAAGAGAACTTGAAAGGTTTGGAGGGACGCCAAAGAAAGTTTTAGAAAATAAGGAACTATTAGATTTTTTCTTGCCTATGTTAAGAGCGGATTTTACATTGGCTGATACATACTGCGATAATAGTATGACGGTATTGCATTCTCCTATCGTTGCTTTTGGAGGAAGGCAAGACAATGAAGCTGAAGAGGAAGCGATAAAGCAGTGGAGCCACTATACAGATAATACTTTTCAATATGAAATTTTTGAAGGTGATCATTTCTATCTGAAGGAACATGAAGACATGGTTATCGAACAACTAAAAAAACATCTAAAGAGGATAGAACATGAAAGTCAAAATTTACCATAATAAAAATTTTCTGAATGGTAGAAAAATTCGATTACAACAAGAGGAAATTCATATATGGTGTATCCGGTGGGGAGAGATAATAGATTTCTTGAAGGAAAAAGCATATATTATGGATTGCCAGGAAAAGGAAAAGGCTGCACAGTATCGATTTTATGAAGATAGGATGCGATATATGGCAGGCAAGATATGTACTAGGATTTTGTTGATGCGCTATCTCAATGAAAACAGCATAGTATTTTTAACACATGAGTTAGGCAAAACTTACCACAAGAAGGTTTTTGGAAAACAGAGTATCAACTTTAATATATCTCATTCTGGGGAAATAGTACTCCTTGTTTTTGCGTATGAAATGAAAGTTGGTATAGATGTACAAAAAATCAATGAATATTTGGAATATAAGGAAATGGCTAATAATTTTTTTTCACCGGTAGAAGCACAAGATGTCAATTGCGGTAATATAAAATTATTTTTTCAATACTGGTCTGCAAAGGAGGCATATTTAAAAGCGTTAGGAATTGGATTGGGTAATGGAATGGACTTTTTTTCTGTAAAAGGCAATGTCATAGAAGAAAATGGAATTATAAAACATGAATGGAAACTGATACCAATTACTATCAAAAATTATGCAGCATATGTTGCAGTGCATGAAGGAGACCAGCTATGAAAACTTAAATATAAATTGGTAGATGAGAGATGTGAAAAAAGTGGAGTCTATCTATATTAATACCACCATAAATTATGAGAAAATTTCTGCTTTCTATTGTAATGAATGTTTAGTAGAAAGAGAAGTTTCTGGAAATATCCAACTAATAGACAATTCGGATACAGGTTGTAGTAACATATTTCTAGTGAGAGATGAGGACTATAAAGGAAATTTAAACACCTACAGTATCTGAGTTATATTAACTACGATATCAAAAGAAAGGAAATATGGTGTTTTGCTTCTATAAACATCATATAAGAGTTGAATGAAAAATTTAGAGAAGAGAATTTGGATTTCTCAAACACACACTATTGGCCAGTGGATAAATGAATCAATAAAAAATCATAGTAAGAAAACAGCCATTGTTGATGGAAGAACACACATTACTTATACAGATCTTGGAATACAAGTAAATCATTACTCGAGTTATTTTCTTCAGAAGGGAATTAGGAAGGGAAATAAAGTAGTAATCCAATTAAATAATACAAAAGAATATGTATTTTCTATTTTAGCTTTGATACAGATTGGTGCGATACCAGTTTTGACAAACTATGCGCTTAGGGATAAAGAAGTTACTGGTATTATAGAGCGGAGTGAGGCCATTGCATATGTTTATTCAAAAGAAATATTAGGATACTCATACAAAAGCATGGCAGAACGAATAAAAAAACGAAATCGAGAATTGCTTTTCATTATATCAGTTGCTGAAATTGAAATGAGCTCTTTTAGTGATAAAAACATTATATTGGAGACACCTGAGGTAAAGGATATAGCGATATTGATGCTTTCTGGCGGGACTACAGGTACTCCTAAAATTGTACCTTTATCACATGAAATGATTTATTGGCATATAAAATGTTATATTGATAAATTTGGATTCGATGAAGATTCTGTGTATTTAGGGATATTACCGTTTACTCATAAATTTGCTTTATATTCGCCTGGACTTTTAAATAGTTTATTTGTCGGTGGTACAGTGGTTATGTGTAAAACGAGTAGTTACGATGAAATCTTTCCACTAATTGAAAGGGAAAAAGTTACTATTACGGGAATCGTACCATCTTTAGCTCGTATGTGGTTAGAAGTTTTATCGTGGGATAATAGTTTTAATTTAAGTAGCTTAAAAAGAATTATTATAGGTGGTGCATTAGTTGAAAAAAGGTTGATTAAAGAAATGGTTAAACAGTTCCCGTGTGATATTCATATTGGATATGGTGCAACAGAAGGAATTATTATGTACAATGCGTTTAATCGTAGCAGTTTGAGGATAAATAATGGATATAAATATTTGATATCAGGATATGAGAATATAAAAATAGTGGATTCTGAAGAAAATACGGTAGAAAATGGTCAGTCTGGTGAGATTGTAATAAAAGGACCGTATACAATTAATAAATACTTCAATGTGGATGATAATACTATGGATAAATTTACATATGATGGGTTTTATCGTACGGGAGACAAAGCAATTTTTAATGAATACGGCGAATATGAAATTATTGGGCGTATTGTGGATCAGATAAATAGAGCAGGAGAAAAAATTAATCCACAAGAAATAGAGAACTATTTATGTGAATGTGCCGGTGTGAAAGAAGCAGTCGTTGTTGGTGTGAAAGATGAATTGCTAGGAGAAAGAATTTGTGCTTTTGTTATTCCGGATAAAATGAAGCAGATAACTGACGGAGCAGAGCTGAAGAAAAATTTAGAAGTAAAGGGAATTGCTCGTTATAAATTACCGGATCAGATTTTATTAATAGATAGTTTTCCTGTTACTCCAGTTAATAAAATAGATAAAGCAATGTTGAGAAATTTAGCCAGTAAGCAGAAAGGAAGGTAGAAATTTTGAAATCGATTAGATTTGTAGATTTTGAAGTACTAATTAAAGAAATATTGATGCTAGATAAGAATATTTCTTTGGAAAAGCTAAATTTATTTGAAATAGGACTAAATTCTTTGCAAACAATGAGAATTGTAAATCGACTGAAACAAATGGGAATTGTGATTTCATTTGCTGAATTGATGGAAAAACCATATATTGAAAAATGGTGGGAAATACTATCTGAAAGAATGAGCTTGGAAGATGCACTTAGTAGTAAAATTTTGATTTCAAAGGAAAGTAATTCTTTAACGGATGTGCAATATGCATATTGGATTGGCAGAGGAGAAAAACAGATTTTAGGCGGTGTATCATGTCATGCCTATTTTGAATTTAAAGGTCTTGGTTTAGATACTGATAAATTAAAAGAGGCTTGGTATAAAATTCAACAAAGACACCCGATGCTTCGAGCAAGGTTTTTAGAGAATGGAACACAGCAGATAATAGAACAAAACAAATTTTCAAATGAATTGATTATTTATGATTTAAGAGAAAAGCAATCCGAAATAGAAGAACATCTGTTAAAAATTAGAACAACTAATTCACATCGTGTATTTGATATTGAGAAAGGACATGTAGCGGCATTAGAAGTTACTATTATTAACAACAAAGAATATGTTATTCATTTTGATATTGATTTATTAGTGGCAGATTTAAAGAGCATTGGAATAGTTTTAAATGATTTAGCTGCTTTATACGGCGATAAATATTTGCCTGAACTACCTAACAATATTAATTTTATGAACCGTGTAGTCAATACCAATCAATCTGATTACGTTAAGGATCGGGAGTATTGGAACCAGAAAATGGATGATATACCAGGGATGCCGGAACTTCCAATTTGTAAGAAGATAATTCAGATTAAAAAACCTGTTTTTAAACGCAGAAATTTCTTTTTAGATGAAAATAAATGGAAATATTTGCTAGAGATATGTGCATTTAGACAAGTTACGCCTGCAATGGTACTTCTTTCACTGTATGCAGAGGTGCTTGGAAAATTCAGTAATTCTTCAAGATTTTTAATTAATGTTCCGCTTTTTGGAAGACCATTGGATGAAGAGAACATAGATTTTGTAGTGGGGGATTTTACTAATATCTTACTTCTTCCAATAGACATTTCTGGAAAAAATCAGTTTATAGATCAAGTTAACAATATTACAGACATATTTATGGAAGCGATGAAGCATACTTCCTACTCAGGGGTAGAAGTAATTCGTGACTTATTAAAAAAAGATACTGGAAATAAGCTGATTGCACCGGTTGTGTTTTCGTGTAATTATGACGAAGTTATGGTGCCAGTGCTATTTGAAAAAAAGTTAGGAAAATTAGATTATATAAGCACACAAACACCGCAAGTGCTCATTGATTTCCAAATTTTAAAAATGACAGAAGGTATTCTTTTTTCTTGGGATGTGGTTGATGAAGCTTTTTGCGAAGGGACTATTGATACAATGTTTGACTGTTACATGAAGGCGTTGGAAGATCTTATTGAGCAACCTGATTCTTGGAACAAAAAGATAGAATTTATGGAACTGAGTTCTTTTCCAGAGCGATACGAAAATATTGCAACATTAGGAAAAACAAATGGTTATATTCACGATAAAGTTTTTGAAAATATGGAAAAGAAATCGAATAACATTGCGGTGCTGGAGACTGATACGCATAAAAGTATTACATATCAGGAACTGAAAATAAAGGTTGAAAATTTGATGTGTATATTAATTGAATTTGGCGTACATAAAGGGGATAAAGTTGGAATTTATCTCCCGAAAGGAAGTAATCAAATAGTAGCAGTATTAGCAATATTAGGTATTGGTGCATGTTATGTTCCTATTGGTGTAAACCAAGCGTTACAACGGATGAGAGGCATGTTGTTAAAAGCAAATATAAAAACTATTATATCGGATGAAAATGGTAAGAAATATTTGCAAGAAAATGTTCAACAAAATATAGTACTGGTTAATGCAAAAAATGCAGTGAAAAGTTCTTGTGATACAATGCCTGATAGTACAGAAAGGTCAGCTTATATTATTTTTACGTCTGGAACTACTGGAGAACCAAAGGGAGTAGAAATATCACATCGAAGTGCGTGGAATACAATTAACGAAGTGAATAAAATATGCTGCGTAGATGAACATTCGAAAATACTGTCTGTATCGGCGTTAGAATTTGATTTGTCGGTATATGACATATTTGGAATTTTATCCGAGGGAGGTACTGTTGTAGTAACTAGTGAAAATGCGAGGAGAGATGCAGCAGTGTGGGCAAATGCTATTATGGATTATAATATTACCGTATGGAATTCTGTACCCTATCTTTTGAATATGCTGTTGACCGTTGCTGAAACTGAGGGCAAGGTATTTCCATCTCTCAAGAAAGTTATTTTATCTGGAGATTGGATTGGCCTAGATTTGCCGGAAAGATTAAAAAGAATAGCTCCGAATGCGGAAATGCTTGCAATGGGTGGGGCAACTGAGGCGGCGATATGGTCAAACTTTATACAAGTACAGTTGCCACTTCCTTCTAAATGGGTATCAATTCCCTACGGTAAACCATTAGCGGGGCAACTGTACAGAGTGGTTGATCAAGCAGGAAAAGACTGCCCGAACTGGGTTTCAGGAGAACTATGGATTGGCGGTGATGGAGTTGCAAAAGGTTATATCAGTGATGATTTATTAACAGAAGAAAAATTTGTATATGAAAACGGAATAAGATGGTATAAAACAGGAGATATGGGACGATTTTGGCCTGATGGAACAATTGAATTCTTAGGAAGAAAGGATACTCAAGTAAAAATAAGAGGACATAGAATTGAGATGGGAGAAATAGAGTCTATTTTAAATCAATATCCTGGAATTATAAGTTCTGTGGTTGATGTGGTAGGTATCAAGGAAAGTAAGAAAATATATGCGTATATTATAAGCCGGCAAAAAAAATTAGATTTCAAATCTATAGAACAATTTTTAAAATCTTATCTACCTGAATATATGATACCTTCTAAATTTGTAATGGGAGAAAAAATCCCGCTGTCGCTTAATGGAAAGGTGGAGCGTTCATATGTTAGTAGAATTTTGGAAGAAAATCTGAATGTGGAATCAGTAGACTATGAAGAACCTATAGGAACCACTGAAACTACGATTAGTTTGATTTGGAAAAAAGTTTTGAAGATAGAAAAATTATCAAGAAATGATGATTTTTTTGAAGTTGGAGGTGACAGCCTTAAAGCGGTTAGTATAATGTCTCAATTAAAGCAAAAAAATTTGGTACCAATTAATACATCTGTTCAAATTTTATTTACGAATTCAACGATTAAGAAATTTGCTGAACAGGTTAATAGATTGAATATGGAAGAAAACCAGGAAACCGAAATTGATACAATCTAAAAAATATAAGGAGAAAAAAGTATGGATGTACAGAAGTTGATCAATGAACTGGCGGAGAAAGAAATTACGCTGTGGTGTGAAGGGGCTAATTTAAAATATAAGGCACCAAAGGGCGCTATGACTGCTGATCTGTTAAGTAAAATTAAAAGTGGAAAAAGCGAAATCATTGACTTCCTGAATGAACATGGAAATTTACAGTTTGTTCGTAATACAAAAGGGCGATATGAAAAATTTCCTTTGACGGATATACAGAATTCGTATGTTGTAGGAAGAAATACGATGTATGAATTGGGAGGCGTGGCTTGCCATGGCTATATTGAAATGTCATTTGATAAGGTATTAGACATAAAGCGATTGGAAATAGCATGGAACAAAGTTATTCAAAAACACGATATGCTAAGAGCAATTGTATCGAATTCTGGCTATCAAATTGTGCAAGAAGCTGTTCCATATGTGACTATTCAATGTTTAGACTTGCGCATTACAGAGGGAAATAATGAAACAGATAAAAATGATTTCCGCAGACGATTAGCAAATAAGCAATATGAACTTGGAAAGTGGCCGATGTGTGATTTGGCACTTACTGTTGAAAATGAGAAGAGTATTATTCATTTATCATTGGACATGTTAATTGCTGATTTTGTGAGTACGAATATCATCTTGCATGATTTAGAAACTTTTTATGAGAATCCTGATTTAATAATTGTGCCTACAACATTGTATAGAGATGTGGTGTTATATCAAAATCAGAAGAGAACAATCAAAACGGTAGAAAGAAATGTTGCAGAAAAATATTGGAGTGACAAAATACCATCTATGGGAGAGGCTCCTGATTTGCCCTTGAAGGATGATTATGCGCTGGACAATGCGAAATTTACGCAAAAGAAAGTGTTCTTAAATCACGATATGTGGATGAGCTTTGTGGAGAATGCACGTAAGTTTAAAGTGACACCTTCCATACTTATTATGGCTTCATTTGCGGAAGTTTTGGGGTTGTGGTCATCTAATAATAAGTTCTGCATTAATACAACTATTTTGAATAGACCTGATGTAACTCAGGATGTTAATAAAATAGTTGGAGATTTTACAGATGTTAATGTGACAGCGATAGCTTTGGATTTTTCAAAGAATTTCATCGAAAGAGCAAGAACTATACAAAATGATTTATGGGTAGACTTAGAGCATAATGCATTTTCTGGTGTTGAGGTTTTGAGGAAGATGACCAAAGATAGGAAAAAGAATATTATCATACCAGTTGTTTATACAAGCACAGTAGGTATGGCAGCAGATGATGATATGACTGTAAAGAATCCCATTACTTATAAAATAAGTCAGACTCCCCAGGTATATATTGATTGTCAGGCTGCTGAAGAAAACAATGGATGTACAATAAATTGGGATGTAAGAGAGGGGGTTTTTGATGATTTTATTATTGAAGCTATGTTTGAAAGCTTTAAAGAATTATTGTTATCTTCGTGCGAAACCCTGAATAATCGTTTTGAAGAAAAACAGCCGGTATATTTACCATCTGATATGCGCTCTGTTCGTGAGAAGATAAATGACACGAAAGAAAGTATTTCTCCTTATATGATGATGGAAGGATTTGCTGGATCATTAGAAAAGTATTCTAATAAAACTGCTCTTATCACGCCCAATGGTGAGTACACATATAGCTCTTTGGCTAAATATGTGGCAACAGTCTATGACATACTGAAAAAAGAAGGAGTGGGAAAGGGCGATATTGTAGGAGTTGATATTAGTAAAGGAGTTTGGCAGATTGCGTCAGTATTAGGAATTCTATTTGCTGAAGCGCTATATGTTCCTTTAGATACAAATCAGCCTTTAAAACGAAAGGAAAAAATAGTAAATAGTGCTGGAATAAATTTAATGTTGACAGAACAAGAAAATTTAGTCTTGAGTAATAATTGTAAAGTTTTAAATGTGACTGAGATTAAAACACTGAAAGACTCATTTGAAATTCCGGCAATAGAAAAAGATTATGATCGACCAGCATATATTATTTTTACATCTGGAACAACAGGTGAGCCTAAAGGCGTAATTATTACACATAGGGCTGCTATGAATACAATTTGTAATATTAATCAGAAATACAATATTACTGAGCGGGATGTTTTCTTTGGTTTGGCCAATTTGTCCTTTGACTTATCAGTTTATGATATTTTTGGATGTTATCAAGTGGGAGGAACATTGGTGCTGCCTGATTCAAGCAGTATTAAGGATCCAAAGCAATTAACAGAATTACTTGTTGTTCATGGTGTTACAGTTTGGAATTCAGTTCCGGCACAGATGCAAATGGTTATTAATTACATGGAGAACTCAAAAGTGAATTCGAACATAGAACTAAGAGTGGTATTACTCTCTGGAGACTGGATACCGGTTAATCTTCCGAAGAAAATATATGAGAAATTTAATAAAAGTAGAGTGGTAAGTTTGGGAGGAGCAACCGAAGCATCTATATGGTCGATTTACTATGACATACAGCGTGAAGATGATTTTGAAAAAAGCATTCCATATGGCTATCCTCTGGCAAATCAGAAATTTTATGTGTTAAATGAAAATCTTCAGAGCTGCCCTGATTATGTAGTTGGGAGTTTATATATTGCTGGTGTTGGCCTTTCAGCAGGGTATTTGAATGACGAAAAGTTAAACCAAGAAAAATATAAATACTTACCAGAAACAGGAGAGAAAATATATAAAACAGGCGATATCGGATGTTATACAAGAGATGGCATCATCTTGTTTAAGGGCCGAGAAGCTGGAGATGAACAGGTAAAAATACATGGACATAGAGTCGAACTTGCAGAAATACGTTCTGTATTAAATGAGCATCCGTTAGTAGAATCATCTGTGGTATTGGCTATGGGAGAATCCGCCGAGGATTTACATATTAATGCTGTTGTAGCCCCTGTAAAGAAGAAGGAACTGACATCCATCCATATAACAAATGCTGAAAAAGAGAATTTGGAAAAATTAGAGAAATATTATGAAGAAGAAATTGATCAGGATTTATTTGAAAGATGGATTAATAAATCAGAGGAAGTTGTAACATCTGATATTTTTAATACATTCCGTTGTTATAGTATCTTCGATAAAAATGATACGGTATACAGTTTAGATGAAATTGTCCAGAAGATGCAGATTCCTGAAAAGCTTCATAAATTAACAAAGCGTTGGCTTCGTGTGTTGATTAAGGAAAAGGTTATAGAAGAAAAAGAAGGAGGATATCAGCTTATTCAGCAGGAAAAAGATTTTGATTCCTTTAAACTGTGGGACGAGTTTTATCAAATTGAAAACAAATTTGGATATAGTCGTGAATTGGTGGATTATTTAAAACAATCTAGCGATTTACTGCCGGAATTGATTCAGGGAAAAGAAGATCCTTTAAATATTTTGTTTCCTAAAGGAGAAATGGACCCTGCATTGGCTGCATACCATGATAACCAAATCAATAAAATGTTGAATGATATAGCGAAAGCAGAAATCGGTTTTCTGTGTCGAGAAAAAAATCAAAATAAGAAAAGGACATTTAGGATTCTTGAGGTTGGAGCTGGTGTTGGGGGCACCTCTTTGGATGTAATACCTAGTCTGGATGGAATGGAGGTAGAATATTATTTTACGGATTTGTCAACGTTTTTCCTTAATAGGGCACAAGATAATTTCGGCAAGTACGATTGGGTAAAATATGGCATTTTTGATATTAATAAAGAATTTGCGATTCAGGGATATGACGAGTTTTCTTTTGATTTAATATTGTGTGCAAATGTTCTTCATAACTCAAGGAATATTCATGATGTTATGGAAAACTTAAAGGGATTGTTGACGGATAATGGAAGCATGGTCATTTTGGAAGAGACACGTACCAGTTATATTCTTTTAACATCAATGGAATTTAAAGATGGTTTGACAGGCTTCACGGATGAAAGAGCGGAGAATGAGCAGACTTTCTTTACGAGAAATCAGTGGGAAAGCGTGTTTGCGTCTCATAAAGGAGAGATTGTGTTTGAATTTCCATCAAACGAAAGTAAATTAGATCTTTCAGGACAGACGATATATGTAACACGTTTTGTAAATGAGTTAGAGCCTATTCGCAAGCATGATGTACGTATGTATTTGGAAGAGCAGGTATCGCCATATATGGTTCCAGCTAATATTTTGGTTATACCAGAAATACCGCTTACGAGTAATAGAAAAGTTGATACTAAGGCGGTAAAGAATTATTTTATGGGAATTGAAGAAACCAACAAAAAAGGTGGAACTGAGCTGCCACAAACAGATTTGGAAAAACGAATTGCTGATATATGGTGTAAGGAATTAAATATTAGCAATATAGGCAGAAATGATAGCTTTTATCTTGTTGGTGGAGATTCTTTGTTGATAGCACAGGTTATTGGAAAAATGCTTGAAAAAATTCCGGAGGCAGAAGGATGGGAATGGAGTGCACTATTAACTGAAATGATGCAGACACCTACTATAAAAGGAATAGCTGAAAAAATTGAAGCATTTCAGAAAGATACAGACTATGTGATAGACCCATGCCTTGTACAACTGAAAAAGAGTGTAAAGGAAAACTCACAATCAGTAGCAAAGGTTTTGTTTCATGCAGGCACAGGAACATTGACCCCGTATAACGCACTTCTTTCTTATATTGAGAAAGATAGTAAAGAAAATGAAGCAATAATAGGTTTTACTTTTGGAGATGATGCCGACTATATTTCCATGGAGACAAGTCAGACGTTCCGTTTGCTCGGAGAAAAATATGGTAAGATTTTGAATAAATTGGGATATTCTAATTATATTCTTATAGGTCATTGTGTTGGTGGCTTGATTGCTCTTGAAACGGCTCAGTATTTACAGAAAAAGAATGTTCAAGTTTCTGATGTGACATTAATTAGTTCCAATATACCTAAGCAAAAAAATCAAACTATTTTATCGCAGGCAACTGATGAAATATATCGGAAAACTTTGCAATCTAGCTTGGACAATGAGATTCTGCTTGAGAGAATATTTGCAAAACTTATCGGTGCGGATGCTTATAAAGCAGGGTATCAAGTTGATGAAGAACGGCTACAGCAATATATCGAATATATTGTTGATCAAGGAACAGGAGATATTACTGTTGAGGCATTGTGTAATACTGGCGGTAAATTTGAAGATGTAGCCAAGGAATTCCGTCTTTTGGCGAGCAAATCTGTGTCTGAGAGGTTAAATGCATTATACAATATAATTGAAAGACCAAACGGGGAGTTGATGGAACATCAATTAAAAATGTTAAATATTCTATTTAGAGTTTTTTCACAGAATTTCCGGTGTGTTTCGACATATGAGCCGAAGCCGTATTATGGAAATATGAGAATACTCTGCTGTGAGATTCAAGGGGGACATTTTTATCCGGGATTTTTTGCGGAAGACTATGAAACCTGGAAACCTTATGCAAAAGGGAATCTGACGTTTGATTTAATCAAAGGTTGGCATCTTGATTGCATTACCGAACCGAATTTGGGAGAAAACATAAAGAAGATGTTAGACTTTAATTACTGATCTTGTTACGTCAGGGCTATATACAATATCGTATATGGCCCTGGCAGAAAGGAAAATGAGAATTATGTCAGATAAAAAAATAGGCGTATTAGGTGGCAGTGGAGAAATAGGAAAAAGATGTGTCAATATTTTGACAGAAAAAGGATATACTGTAATGGCTTCCTATCGAACACGGAAACCTATGGAAAACAATGAAAATGTATATGTTCAGTTAGATATTTGCAATGAAAATGAATTGTGTATGTTTATGGCTAATTGTGATGTGGTTATAAACTGTGCAGGAGCTTCCTTCATCAATGGAGAAAAGATTGCAAGGACTGCAGCAAAAATGAAGATTCCTTTGGTAGATCCGTCAGGCGAGTCTTTTCTCGAAGAGCGTATTAAAGATATACAGAAGGATAATGTTTTTGTTTTGTCTAGTGGCTGTTTTCCTGGAATGACAGGAGTTCTTTTGAACTTTTTGTGTAGCCAATTTGATGATGTTAAGTCTTTATCAGGGATGAGTATCAGTACAGAAATTCCTAGCCAATCAGCCATAGAAGATTTCATTTTGACTAATATTGCAGGATTTGGTCAGCCTTTAAAATATTATAATAATGGAGAATATGTTAGAGATGAGCAGATTTTTTATGAAATAGTAAGAAACAGTGAGTTTAAGCTGCAAAACTATTATACGGTTGAATTGGAACGAGTAGTTAAAAAATATCGTCCCGAAAAGGCAAATTGGTACAATGTTCTTTTTGCAGAAGAGATTATGAAAAAAATGCAGGAAGCAGTTGTGCAGTTTAGCGCAAGAGGATACAGCGATGAGTTTAGAAGGATTGTAGCAGAAATCAAGAAAATATTTGCTGATAATGTGAAAAATAATGAAGCTTTTAATTTCCTTAAGGTAGAAGCAAATGGTACAAAAAATGGAAGTGTTACTGGTAGAAAGATCGAGATTCTCAATGATTCAAGCAGTCAGATCAGTGCGCTTATTGCATCACATGCCTCAATTGAACTCTTAAACAAAAAAATTGTTCCTGGAATTTACTATGCAACGGATATTATTGAGGGAGATATTGTTTTAGGTGATTTACCGAAATTGAACATAGACTTAAATATAAGTGAATATGTGATGCAGGAGGAATCATTCGATGACGAATTTGAAGAAGGGACTATTTGAATTACATATAATTGGAGATCCGAGTAAGAAAAAAGTATTATTGATTCATGGTATGGGTTTTCAATGGAAATTCTGTTTTAAAAAAGTAATAGAAGAACTCAAGAGAAACTATTGCCTTATTCTGCCGGAACTGGGAGGCCATAATATGCAGGGCTTGGGCGGATTCTCGAATGTTTATGAATGTGCCGATGAAATCATTACATCTATACGGAATCATAGAATAGAGGAGCTGGATTGTATTTATGGTATTTCATTAGGGGCTAGCATTGCGATAGAAATCGCATTGAGAGATTGTATTAGGATAAATAAATTAATTCTCGATGGCGGGCAATTTGAATCCATGGGTATTATGAAAAAAATAGATGCATACTTTATGGCAAAGGAATTTCAAAAAGTAATTCAAAAGAAAAGAATGTGGTCATATGTTAGCAAACAAATGGGTTACAGAAATGGTAATGAAATAGAGGTACTTTATCCTTTGTGTTGCAAAAGAATACAATTTGATACATTATATGATGCGGCATTGGCAGCTTATGGATACGACATAAAAAAAAGAATGGAGAAATTACGAATGAAAGTTGTTATAATGTATGGTGGAAATGAGCTTTTTGCTGCAAAATCAGTTTCGCTTGTTAAAGAAAAATGCGTTTCTGAGTGCGAAGTTTATGCCTATGATAATATGGGGCATTCTGAGGTTTTAAGTTTGCATCCAGAGAAACTATGTGAAATTATTCGAAAATAAAAATCAATATCAAAGTTGAAGTTGCATTTTTATTGTTTCCTATATTATACTAATAAGGACAAGTAAGTTACAACTAATTAAAGGAATGGGGTATCAACATGAAAAATAGTTGGTATGGAGAAAATGTTGCTTCAGTAAAAAAACGCCAAGAATATAATTTAATTAATTATCAATGTAATGGAACTGGTATTCTTATGGCATATGCGTTGTTTCCAGGCATTGATTTGATTTTTATGGATTTTAACTGCTCAGATACTTTTCATGAGCCTATTCCTAATAAAAATATCATTGAAATCCGTCATTACCAAAAAGGACGCGTTGAGTTTGAGCTAAGAAATAATAAAGTTTTCCACATGAAAGAGGGAGAATTTTGCATCAATGCCCTTGCTAATATTCCTGCGGCCTATTCCTTTCCCTTTGGATATAGTGTAGGACTAAGCTGTGTGATTGATAAGGATTCTGTCGATGTGGAAACACAACAGATTTTTTCGTACTACAACATGGATGTTCTAAATCTCGGACGAGAATTGGAATTAGAAAAAAAGTGGTTTTTATGTCGGACACCACAGCGGTTGTTACATATCTTTGAAGAATTGTATGCTGCAAAAGGTGTTGAAGAGCGAGATTATTTCCGTATCAAATTATTGGAACTATTTTACCATATCAAACAGCTGCGGATTGAAGATCAGTATGAGGCAACGTATTATGCCAAAGAACAAATTGAAATCATCAAACGCATCCGCCAACAGCTCATAGAAAACCTCGACAAAAAAATATCCATAGAAGAACTTTTGCGAAAGGAGCCAATGAGCAAGGTCACATTTCAAGCTATTTTCAAACAGATTTATGGCGATACGCCCTATGCACATATCAAAAAGTATAAAATGAATCTTGCGGCTGTTTATTTGCAGGAAACAGATCAATCAATCACGCAAATAGCCGGTGAACTTGGATATTCAAATATTAGTAAATTTGCGCGAGCCTTTCAAGAAGTGTTTGGAATGCTTCCAAAGGATTACCGTAAAGCAAAAAAAGTGATTTAACTTTTGGGCTGTTTTCTTGATTTATTTTTCCCTTTGGAGTTGTTAGAGACTGCAAACCGGTGTAAAATGACAGTGTGGTTAGATATTGCTAACTACACTGTCATTTTATTTTAAGGAGGTTTCAAAAATGGAACAAACGGTAAAGAAAAAATTTGGTATTCGTGACATTATGACGATTGCCGCAATGATGGTAATTACTTATCTTATCGCAATGGTTATCGGCTCTGTCACATTGCCTTTTCCGGTAGTGTACCTTTACGGTTCTGCTGGTATTGATGCTTTTATCGGAGCAATCTTTTATTTGGTCGCGGCAAACCGTGTCAATAAACATGGCTTACTGTTTGCATGGGCCGCAGTCTATGGGATAATTCAAGGAGTCATGGGCTATATGTTCCTGATTCCATATTTTTTGGTGGTAGCGCTTATCGCAGAGCTAACTATGCTTGGTAAAAATACATACCGTAATGCTGCTCGTAATCGGATTGGTTGGACGGTTAATGCTATCGGCAATTTTGTAGGTTGTGCAGTACCGTTATGGTGGGCATGGGATAGCTATCAGGAAATGGCAGCAAGTAGTGGCTTTGATGCAAATACTTTGAATATGCAGTTTTCTATGGTAACTTCTCCAGCACTGATGCTGCTAGGTATTGCTATTACTGCGGTTCTTGCCATCCTCGGTACATTGTTTGGTCAGCGCTTGCTCAGAAAGCATTTTCAAAAAGCTGGAATTGTAGGATGATGGCTGGAGAAAAAAAGCAAAGGCGGATTGACCGGATTGACGGGCGCACAGTTCTTCTCCTGACGCTGTGCGCCTGCCTTGTGACTTTCTTGACGACAAGCTTTTGGGGACATGGGATTTTTACCTTTTGCATTTTTTTAATTCTGTGCTGGTTTGGCTTGTATAAACAGGCGTTGGGGTGCTTTGCGGTCTATTTGGTGGCGATTGTGTGGCTGATGGTTGAGACAAAGTATCAGATTAGCATCCCCTCTCCGTTGTTACTCAGTATGATTTACAAGCTGTTACTGCCCGCTATGCCAGCCTATCTTCTGGCGAAAATCCCGTCCGGGAAGCTGACAGCCAGCTTGAGGAAAATGCCGATCCCCACCCGTATCATGCTTGTTTTGATCGTCATGCTCCGCTTTGCTCCGACTGTGCTGCATGAATTTGGAGAAGTCAGGGAAGCCATGAAAATCCGTGGCTTCTTAAAATCGGTTGGCAATGTTTTGAGGCATCCAATGGACACATTGGAATACGCCATTGTTCCGATGGTGTTCCGCTCCTTAAAGATCGCGGACGAGTTAGCCGCTTCTGCCATAGTCAGGGGGATTGAAAGCCCCTACAAGAAAGAAAGTTACTATGTCAGCCGGATTGCTGCGCTGGATTACTTTTTGATTGTTGTCAGCGTGGGAGCTGCCGTGTGCTGCTGTCTTTTATAGGAGGAATGGAATGGGAAAAGAAATTTTGATCCGTGACCTGACCTTTTCCTATGGCGGGAACGGAAATCAACTGGAACATATATCGTTAGACATTGCCGCAGGAGAGGTCATTATTATGACCGGTCCATCAGGAAGTGGGAAAAGCTCTTTGACAAGAGTGATTAACGGGCTGATCCCCTACTTTTACGAGGGGGAATTAAGCGGGGAGGTTTTCGTGGACGGGAAGCCGCTGAAAGAAATTCCGTCTTGGGAGCGCGGCAAAATCGTAGGGAATGTATTTCAAGACCCTAGGAGCCAGTTTTTCGCCAATGAGGTTGCCGGTGAGGTTGCTTTCGGCTGTGAAAACTACGGTTATTCCCATGAGGAAATTCGGAACCATGTTTACCGGGCGGCGACAGACATTAAGATTCAGGACATTCTGGATTATAGTCTACACAGCCTGTCATATGGAATGCGCCAGAAGGTTGCGATTGCATCGGCAGAGGCGATTGACCCGGAAATCTATGTCATGGATGAACCGTCTGCTAATCTGGATATTGCATCTACTTATCGCTTTGCAGATATTATCCGCGATTTGAAACAGCAGGGAAAAACCATTATCATAGCGGAACACCGACTTTATTATCTGATGGATCTGGCAGACCGTTTCCTGTGTGTGCAGAAAGGAAAAATTGTGCGGGAATTTACCGCACAGCAGATGAAAGCCCTGACTAATCAGGAAATAAAGATGTTGGGGCTTCGTATTCCTGATTTGCATCAGATTGAACGGACAGAAATCCAGTCTGCGGCAACCAGAGAAGTTGTCCTGGAAGTGAAAAAACTAAACCACTCTTTTGGTGAAACGATTGTAGCTAAGGATATTAACTTTCAATGTCATCAGGGAGAAGTGATTGCCCTGATTGGCCCCAACGGAACGGGCAAAAGCACTATCGGGCGAATCTTGGCAGGGCTTTTGAAAGAAAAATCCGGCGAAGTCGTTTTATTCGGAAAGCATTGCAGACCCAAAGGACGCTTGGGAAAGGTCTGGTATATTCCCCAGGATTTAGACAGCCAGCTATTCGGTGAGGATTTGCTGGACGAACTAACTACAGGCGCTGAGGTCAGCCCGGAGCGGAAACAAGCAGCGGAAGAAATCTTGGAAGCCTTGGAACTGATGCCGTTCATCAAACAGCATCCCTCTACGCTGTCAGGAGGGCAAAAACAGCGACTGGCTCTTGGCGTAGCCCTAATGCACGAAGCGCCGATTATCATACTTGACGAACCTACAAGTGGGCTGGATGGTACAAATATGCGAAATGTCAGCAGGATGATCCGCAAACTAGCGAAGATGGGGCGCACCATTATCGTCATTACCCATGACGCGGAGTGTGCGCTTGCCTGCTGCGAGCGGGCAATACGCCTTGAAAACGGCTGCATTACCGATGATTTTCAAATCAGAGGAGCAGAGCTTCTTTTAGAAAAAATTGGGTATAATCAGAGTTCCATAAGCGGTTTATAAAATCATAAAAAGTACCAACACCGGGAGTATTACCGGGTTCAAATCCGCTGAGAATGGCATAAAGAGGATTCATTTTAAGCTGGGCAGCCCATTCTGTCAGCGAAGTAACTTTAAAGTCAATGGAAAGCAGGTAAGAACGCTGCATACAGGAAGGAGTTCTTGGTGTTGGACCGAATTTAGAATATTTATCAGCCATAGAAGTATCGGTAAAAGATAAATCGAGATTCCAGAAACGCTCGATAATATCCCATGTAGAGCGGGCAAGAGCGTCAGGATCAGGATAATATTTACGAAAATTAGTAACAACAAAATGTTGGTAGTCGGCATGACTGCCACAGTTAACAGGTAACATAAAAAGTCGCCTCCAATCGAAAAATATCTGCCGCCGCAAGCGACGGTTCTTATTGATCAATAGGCGCGGAGCGCCGCATTTTTCGATGAAGTTGTCAAGTGTTTTTGGCAAAAAAAGTGGGTGATTTTAATAAAAAAGGAATCTGAAGGCCTTGTATTTACTGACTTAGAGATTCCGAGAGATTATTATAACCAAAAGGAGGGGTAGAAATGGCACAGCAAAATAAGAGTCAGCCGAAGGCTAAAACCGGACTGGCACGCTGCCTAGAATTGGCTTCAGGCCATAAAGGACTTGTGTTTCTATCAGGTGTTTTGGCTGCGCTGGCCGCAATTTGTTCTTTTGTACCTTATTTATCAATTTATTACATCATTCGGGAAATCCTGTTTGTTTACCCGGATATGTCGCTCTTGAATGTTTCTACAATCTCAACTTGGGGCTGGCTTGCCTTGGCTGGTATTTTGGGGAACATCGTATTTTACTTTTTTGCCCTATTGTGTTCACACATTGCAGCGTTTGGAACACTTTATGAATTGAAGGTAGCCTTTGCCGACCACATCATGCATATTCCCCTTGGGTATCATTTGACCTTGGGAAGCGGCAAGCTGAGAAAAATCATGGACGAAAACATTGAAAGCGTTGAGAAATTTATTGCTCACCAGCTCCCGGATTTTGTCGCCTCTTTGGTTGCGCCGCTTGTTCTGGTCATTATTCTTCTTGGGATTGACTGGCGGTATGGTATCGTTTGTCTGGTCGGTATTGTTCTGGCCTTCATTGTTCAGTTTGCGGGCTTCAACGGCGAAGCAAAGGAAAAAATGCACCGTTTTCAGACCGCCCAGGAGAACATGAACAGCGCCTCTGTGGAATATGTGCGCGGTATGCCGGAGATCAAAGCATTTAATCAGACCGCAGATTCTTTTAAGCGGTTGAGTAAATCCATTACGGACTATACCTCTTTCGTGCTGGAGTACGCATTGGGCTGGCAAAACTGTATGCCTGCATTTACCACAATCATCAATAATATTTATCTGTTTTTAATCCCGGTGGGTGTTTTGATTGGGATGCACACTACGGATTTCAGAGAGTATTCTTTGACATTCATTTTCTACCTGATTATTGTCCATGCGATTTCCGGTATCCTAAATAAGATTATGTATATCTCGGAGTCCTTTACGCAGATTGACGGCAGTGTAGAGCGCATGGATGAAATCTTGCGCATCCCGGTACTGCCGGAAAAGAATACCTCGGCTGATATACAAAACTATGACATTGCTTTTCAAGATGTCAGCTTTTCCTATGAAGCCGATTCCCAGGTCAAGGCCTTGGCTCACATCTCTTTCCTTGCGCCTCAGGGCAAGGTAACAGCTGTTGTCGGTCCTTCCGGTGGCGGTAAAAGTACCATAGCCAACCTGATCTCCCGATTTTATGATGTGACGGACGGAAGTATTCAAATCGGCGGCGTTGACATTCGGGATATTCCGTTGGATACGCTGATGGATAAGGTCAGCTTTGTATTTCAGGATACATTCCTCTTTAAGCAGAGCATCATGGATAACATCCGCATGGGAAATCCAGATGCTACGGAGGAACAGGTGATTGCGGCGGCAAAAGCGGCAAGATGCCACGAATTTATCGAGCAGCTTCCAAACGGTTATCAGACTGTGATTGGAAGCACTGGCGTTCATCTCTCCGGTGGTGAACGCCAGAGGATTGCCATTGCAAGAGCTATCGTAAAAGATGCTCCCATCATTGTGCTGGACGAGGCAACTGCATTCAGCGACCCGGAAAATGAGTACCTGATTCAAAAAGCCTTTGAAAAGCTAATCCAGAATAAAACGGTTGTAATGATTGCCCATCGTCTGTCCACGATTCGCAACGCTGACCAGATACTTGTCATGGAAAAAGGACACCTGATTGAATCCGGCACCCATGACGAGTTGCTGAAGATGGGTGGAAAATACGCGCAGATGTGGAGCAGCTATACGGAGTCGATCAACTGGAAAATTAGCACAGGAAAGGCGGTGTGATCTATGAGTAAGCTGAAAGAAAAGCTAATGCTGTCGGAGAAAGGCTACTCCGACCTGAAAAAAGCGATTACAGCCTGCACAATAACCAATGTTGCGCTACTGCTTCCTTCAATGGTAGCCTGCTTGCTCTTTTGGGAGCTGCTGAAACCGTTTACAGGAGAAACAATTTCGTGGGTCGCACTGTGGAAGCTGCTGGGCTTGGGAGTGATTGTGGCTATCCTAGTATTTCTGGCCGCGAAAAACGATTATAGGAAAACCTATATTGCCTCCTATAAGGAGGCCAGCACGACCAGACTTCGGATTGCAGAACATCTTCGCAAGCTCCCCATGAGTTTCTTTAACACGAAAGATTTATCCGATATTACCACAAACATGATGGCTGATTGCAGCAGCATGGAATCCATGCTAAGCAGTACTATTCCGCCGCTGATTGCGAATATTATCTCCGTTACCCTGACCTGTATCTGTCTGGCATTTTTTGACTGGAGAATGGCCCTTGCGATTTTCTGCACGATGCCGGTTACATTCCTCATCATCTGGTGCGGACGCAAACTGCAACTCCGTCTATTTGACAAACAGGTAGATGTGAAATTGGAGGCGTCCAGCCAGATTCAGGAATACCTGGAAGGTATCAAGATCATCAAATCCTGCGGTCTTAGTGGTTCCCGTTTCTCTACGCTGGATAAAGCACTCCAAGCCATGAGAAAAATCGCCATTAAGGTAGAACTGGCCTCCGGTGTTCTGGTTCAGGGGGCCAGCCTGATCCTGCAAGCGGGACTTGGCATCACTATTTTCATTGGAACAGTGCTGATAACCGGCGGTGAGATTGAGCTGCTTCCTTTGTTGGTACTGCTCATGTTCTCCACGAAGATTTACGGGCCGATCCTTGCCATTCTTTCGCAGTTGACTTCTCTGTTCCACTTGGGAACAGTCACCAACCGTATGCGTACTCTGCTGACCACACCAGCTATGGAGGGCGAGGATAAAGATGTATCCAAGTACGACATTGAACTGAAAAGTGTCACTTTCGGATATAACCGTGACGATGTTATCAAGGATGTGTCTTTCTCTATTCCTGCTGGCAGTATAACAGCCCTGGTAGGGCCTTCTGGCAGCGGAAAGAGTACGATTTCCAAATTGATTGCCCGCTTTTGGGATATAAGAAAGGGTCAGATTACCATTGGTGGTATGGATGTCAAAACCATTGAGCCAGAACACCTGATGCGCTGTATGTCCTTTGTATTTCAGGATGTGACCCTGTTCAACGATACTGTTTTTAATAATATCTGCGTAGGTAACATGAACGCTACCGAGGAACAGGTTATGGCGGCGGCAAAGGCCGCGTACTGTGACGAATTTATCCAGCGATTGCCGGACGGTTATCAGACTGTCCTCGGAGAAAACGGCAGTACTCTTTCCGGCGGTGAGCGTCAGCGGATTTCTATTGCCCGCGCGTTATTGAAAGATGCTCCGATTATTCTTCTTGATGAAGCCACCGCATCCCTTGATCCGGAAAATGAGATTTTAATCCAACGGGCTATTGCAAAGTTGGTGGAAGGAAAGACGGTCATTATGATTGCTCATCGGCTTCGTACGGTGGTGGATGCTGATCAGATTATCGTTTTGGAAGATGGCAAACTGGCCGAGCTGGGGACACATAAAGAATTGATGGAAAAGAAAGGGCTGTACGAAAAGTTGTATCATATTCAACAAGAAAGTCTAGGATGGGCTATTTAACTCTATCAGGAAGGTACAGGGCTATTTAGAAAGAATAAGACCTCCGTTTTGGCAGGAGGTTATGCTCCTGCTAAAACATGAGAGTAGTAATAAGCCAAATGTAATTAAGTATGTGTAGTTTTCCCATAATTAGTTATTTCTAAGATGGCATATATTTTTAGAATATAAAATTTTTTAAGGGAGGTAAAAATGTGCAAATTTATTCGTCTGGGGAGGACTATTTGGAGGCTGTGTTAATACTTCAAAAAAAATTGGGAGAGGTACGTTCGGTAGATATTGCCCGTTATGTAGGAGTATCAAAGCCCAGTGTATGCCATGCGGTTAATATTTTGTGCAACGGTGGCTTTCTTACAAGGGACGATAAGCATTTTATTTTTTTAACAGAGGAAGGACGAAAAGTCGCGGAGAAAATTTATGAGCGACATAAATTTTTTAAGGAACAACTTATATCTGCGGGAATAAGCCCTAACATAGCGGAAACGGAGGCCTGCCGTATTGAACACTGTATCAGTGACGAATCGTTTCTTAAACTAAAGGAACATCGAGAAAAAGGCAAGGGATGATGGCGAGAACTTACCTATAATAATATAGAAGGTCTTTTTATGATTTTCTACTTATTATTTTACGTTTCACGTACAGAAAACGTATGTAATAAGTAGAAAAGAAAAAAGGAGAGATTCTATATGATAAAACGAATCAGAATTGCAATCGACCATGGAAACAGAAATATCAAAACGGTTCATACAGTATTTACGACTGGAATCAGTGAAAGCGATATTAGCCCAGGCAGGGGAATTGATTATCTGGAGTATAACGGAAAGTTTTATGTGCCGAGTAACAGGAGAATCCCATATCAGAGAGATAAGACTGCCGATCAAAGATTTTTCTTATTGACACTTTTAGGAATAGCAAAGGAACTGGAATTAAACCCAAATATCGAAAAAGGTGATTTAATCCAAGTTCAAATGCCAATAGGACTGCCGCCGAAGCATTTTGCGGAACTCTATGATAAATATGAGTCGTTTTTCCGGGGAACTGGAGAAATGCTTCAATTTAATTATAAGCAAAAAGAATATCATGTAATTATCACAGATGTTATGGCATTTCCCCAGGATTATGCGGCGATTATGCTGCAGCACCGGGAGATACGTTCTTACCCTAAAGTAGTAGGTGTGGACATTGGTGGATTTACAACAGATTATCTGATGTTCCGTTCCGGAATTGAGGATATGGAGATCTGCGACTCTATGGAAACGGGAATCATTAGTCTTTACAACCGGATTACAGCTCGGATGCGTGCGGATTATGATGTGTTGCTGGAAGAAGCGGATATTGACAGTATTATACAAGGGAAAAAAGGATTCTATGAGGAGAAAGTAGTTCGCGCAGTACTACAAGAAGCGAATCAATGTAGTTTATGATCAGGTTTACGAAAAAGAAGAAAATAATAATATCATGATCCGGATTATGAGTAATATATTGGGATCCCGTAACAGCGAGAGCAGAGAACACATCCTGCATATTAAAACAGCAACGGAGATGATGCAAGACAACTGGTAAAAGTAACAGATGCTTATCCTTTGACAGAGGCAGATATTGCTTTGATTACAACTGCTTCTTCCCTTCATGATATTGGTAAGATTCGTATTCCGGAAGAAATATTGAATAAACCAGGCAGACTTACCGATGAAGAATTTAAGATTATGAAAACCCATAGTGAGCTTGGCGCGGCTATAATTAAGGACATGGATTTTCCACAAGATCATCTACTGGTACATACCGCATGGGAAATCTGCAGGTGGAATCATGAAAGATGGGATGGAAAGGGCTATCCGGATGGATTGAAAGGTGAAGAAATACCAAACTCCGCACAGGTGGTATCGATTGTTGATGTTTATGATGCACTTACAAGTGAAAGATGCTATAAGAAAGCTTTTGATCATGATACAGCGATTCAAATGATCCTGGACGGACAATGTGGACAATTCAAGGTCATGCAGGAAAAAATCGATTTCTTCAAATCGAACAGTGGAATGAATTCGATTGATTACAATGCGGTTTCAGGTCAGCTCACTATATTAAATGGAAAACGGCAGATATTATGTCAGAGAAATAATTCGAAAATTGATCTGTTCAAAGAATTCGGAGTAAATGAAGAAGATGTTCAATATATTCGGGTTTTGTTACACCAGACATCTGTACAAAATAAAGAAATCTCTGTGCAGTTAAAAGCGACAGTGGAAAATAATAGTCAGAAGTATAAAATGAAATTGCATACGCTGTGGTCGCCAATGAAGAAAGACGTATGCATAGGAATTATCGGGTATTTTGACACTGTAAAATAAATATGAAGATTACAATCATAATATCGTTTATACTTTTTTACAGATGAGTATTGGATCAATTACCAGAAAGGCAAAGGAAGTGAAGAGTTCCAAAAGTATATGGAAGATCTGACAGACATGCAGAATCATGTGCTTCCGTATCTGCATAGTTTTTGTAATCTGGAGGAAAAAGGTGTGAAGGAGAGACGAGAACAGCAGATAGCAGAAAGATATGAAGGAAGAGCAGATGAGAGGGTAACAAGTACCGAAGCGAATGCAGTTGTTAAGGATGTAGGAAAAACAGATAGAAAACCGGCACAGCAGAAGCAGGCGGTAGATGGAAAAGATAAGAAATTATCCATTCATGAACGGCTTGAGATTAATAAGAGGATTATTCAAGAAAAACAGGGAAAAGATAAGCCGGAGAGAGAGGCTGATCGGGATGTAAGACAGGTGTAACATTATAATTCTAATGAAGGGTGTAGGGAGTCAATCCCTGCATCCTTTTTTATGCGTAAATATGGAGTGAATGTTATAATGAACAGCAGGCGGAAGAGGTATTGGATATCTCGATAATTGGTGAATTGGAAAATTAAATTCCAGTCCATTCAAAAACTGGCACTTAGTATTGCAAAATATATCATAGAAGTTAGTGTTGCAAACCTCTTGATATCTAGTTATAGTTGTGGCTCAGCAATAGAGTCCGGATGGCGTTATCCAAGGAGAATACCATGGCTAAGAATGTACATCTGGTTCTTGATGAAAGAGTCACAATAGAAGTTCGCTTAAGAGAACGAGCTTCATTTACTGAGATGTGCTGAAGGAAGAAGGCCGTAAGCTTACAGCAAAGAAAAAACAGTTCTATGGAGAATATCAAAAGGCACGATGGGATATGCAGGAGATCGTCACGATCAAGGCGAACATTGACACTTTGATGGGCTACACTGAACCGGGAAGAAAGCAGAAAAAGGAGCGTTGAGATTATGAAAACAAGGAGCAAAGCGACGCTGACACTTCGGACCATGTTGGCCTGAAGATACGGGTTTGGGGCGAGCCCCAACAAGCCGCCTTTGTGCCACTTGTGGCCACAGAGGCATTGCTTGCCACTTAGCGGCAGCCCCTAAAATGGCGCAAAAAAACAGAGGCCCTTATTCTGGAACCTCCGTTTCTCTGGCTTTCTTAATGCCCTCGGCTGTGGCTTCTATCACGACAAGCTCTTTTTCATTCATGGAGTTTAGAAGTACATCAATGTGCTTTCTGCAAGAGCTTGACCTTGCCCCTCCGTCCGCATGAATAAATTGGTCAACTGAAACGTCAAACATGGTAATGAGTTTAACAAAAAGGTCGAAACTGGGATACTGACCTTTGTTCTCAATATTCATAATGGTACGGGAGTCACGGTCTACTAATTCCGCAACATAGGCTTGTGTCCAGCCCTTTTCTTCTCTGGCTCTTTTGAGAGCCGCCCCGAGGCCGTGAAAGTCAAACCTTCTTTCATCTTGGTTCATTCTCATATCACCCTATATCATTCTACATTTCGGGTTGAATTATGAGAATGTAATGAAATTTTACATTAAGTAGTATTTTATTTCGCATCCGTGTAGGCTCTAACTTGTATTATTCGAGGTAGAGAACTATAATATATCCTGTGGAGGTGCGAAATGGACTATATGACATTGAAAGAGGCTACCGAAAAGTGGGGCGTGACACCTCGTAGGGTAAATTATTATTGTGCCGGAGGGCGTATCCTCGGCGCTGTGAAAATGGCCGGTGTTTGGCTGCTCCCTAAAACTGCGGAGAAGCCTATGGATGCTCGTACAAAAGACTTTCGGAAAATAGATAAATAATTGAAAAAGGATTGCTATATTTGCTGTTAGGAGGTGAGCATAATGAATGCAAAGATACTGATTGCTGACGATGAAAGCGATATTGTTTCTATGCTCGGCAGCTTTTTTGAAAGCAAGGGCTTTCGTGTCTTGCCTGCTTCCAATGGTGCAGAAGCACTAAAGCAAGTGGAAAAACAACCGGATATTATTTTGCTTGACATCAATATGCCCGGAACGGACGGGTTAGAGGTTTGCAAGCGTATCCGCGATCACATATCCTGCCCAATCCTTTTTCTGACTGCCCGAATCGAAGATACAGATAAGGTAAACGGCTTTGCTGTTGGCGGCGACGATTACATTGTGAAGCCCTTTTCACTTATGGAACTTGAAGCGCGGGTGTGCGCTCATCTGCGCCGGGAAGCGCGACACAACTTTGAAGCGCAAGTCAAGTTTTCCGGTGATTTGACGATTGACTATTCGGAACGTTGCTTGTTCTTTGGTGATAAGCGTGTCGGTCTTGCAAAAAAGGAATTTGATATTGTGGAACTGCTTTCTCAAAATCCGGGACAGGTCTTTGATAAAGAACGGATTTATGAGCGTATTTGGGGTTATGACAGCGAGGGCGACAGCAGCGTTGTGGCAGAGCATATCCGCAGGATACGAACAAAGATTGCGGCATATACAGACCGGGTATATATTGAAACAGTTTGGGGGTGCGGATATAAATGGTTAAAATAATGCGACCCGTACAAAATTTATCTCTGCGTAAAAGTCTTGTACTCTATATTGTTCTCTTTGTTATGTTCGCTCTTGCCCTATCAATTATGACTGCTTCTGTATGTGAAACTGTCGCCGATAAAATCAATGAAAAGTACCCTAATACTGGCGAAAAATACTACTTGACGAATGAACAGGGGGAACGTTTGGGAGAAGGAACTTATATTTATAAGGAGCTGCCTGTCTTGAACGAACAAGACGAACAATTGCTTGCTATATTAGATTTGTTGCCAACCGTTACACCCCCTATTTATTCTGCATTCTGTATCATAGCGGCTGCGCTATTGTTTTACAAAAATAAACTGAAAAAACCGCTTGCTGAACTGCGGGCGGCTTCTGAAAAAATAGCGAACAATGATTTGGACTTTTCAATCGACTATGACAGCAACGATGAATTGGGGCAGCTTTGCGCGTCCTTTGAAATCATGCGGACAACCCTTGCGGATAATTTCTCTAAAATGTGGCGGCAAGTTGAAGAAAGAAAAGCACTCAACGCCGCTTTTGCTCACGATTTGCGTACCCCTCTGACGGTACTAAAAGGCTATAATGAAATGCTGCAAGCCAGCGACAATTCCCAAACGAGGGAAACCGCCGCCACAATGGGAAAGCATATTTCCCGTATGGAAAACTATGTGAGCAGTATGAGCAATCTTAGGCGTATGGAAGATACGCAGCCGGATTACAAGTTGATTGACTTGCAACCGTTGGTATCTTCTTTATATGACAGCGCAAAAATCGTTTGTACGAAAAACGGAAAAGAGTTGATTTTACAAAATGACATCCCTATTTTGCAGCTATCTCTTGACAGTGCATTTATCTCACAGGTATGCAACAACTTGATTTCTAATGCTGTGCGGTATGCCCGTACTTTGGTAACAATATCTTTCGCCTTGCATGACAACGGTTTGCTGCTTTCCGTATCGGACGATGGGAATGGTTTTGATAAAGACAGCCTACAAAAAGCCGCAAATCCGTACTTCACAGGGGAAAGCAACCATTCCGAGCATTTCGGACTTGGGTTATATATTTGTAAGCTACTTTGTGAACACCATAACGGTTATCTGAGGATTGAAAATACCGAAGTGGGAGCAAAAGTTTCCGCCTTCTTCAAAACTCCTGTCTTGTAGATAAAAAATAGATATTTACCCGCTATACTCTCCATGAAAACACATGGAGAGTATTTTATTGCTCCCTATGGAGAAAGGAGCTTTTTTATGGAATTAAAGACAGTTGGACTGACAAAAAAGTTCGGTTCCAAAATCGCCGTAGACGATTTGAATATTACTCTGGCTAATGGTGTCTACGGCTTGCTGGGCGCAAATGGCGCAGGAAAAACAACGCTAATGCGGCTGCTTTGCAATATCCAAAATCCCACTTCCGGAAAAATACTGTTGAATGGGAAAAATGCTGTTGGGCTGGGTGAACGCTATCGAAGCCTCTTGGGCTACTTGCCCCAGCACTTCGGATATTACCCGGACTTTTCAGCGTTTGACTTCCTGCTATATGTTTCTGCCCTAAAAGGCTTGGACGAGAAGGCAGCGCGGAAGAAATCAAAAGAACTGCTGGAAGCGGTAGATTTATCAAAGGAAAGTAAGCACAAAATCAAAACTTTTTCGGGAGGCATGAAACAGCGTTTAGGGATTGCACAAGCCATGCTCAATGATCCCCGCATTTTGATTTTAGACGAGCCGACGGCGGGGCTTGACCCGAAAGAGCGCGTCCGTTTCCGCAATTTGATTAGTGCCTTTTCCAAAGACCGCATTGTAATCCTGTCTACGCATATTGTTTCCGATGTGGAGTTTATCGCGGAGGAAATCATTATGATGAAGTCCGGGCAAATCATTCATTTTGGAAATCCGCAGGAGATTACTTCTGAAATCAACGGTCAAGTATGGGAATGTACGGTTCCGACTGCCTATGCGGAAAAATACGCGGCTTCCTATAATACAAGCAATCTGCGGAATACCAGCGAAAACCAGACAATCCTGCGGATTGTTGGAGATCGTCCGCCGATGGAAAATGCAGTAAGGGTACAGCCTACTTTGGAAGATTTGTACCTGTTCTATTTCAAAGGAGGCTGTGAAGAATGAAAAAACTAATTTATTTTGAACTGCGGAAGATTTTTTCCAAGCGTTTATCTATGGTTACCCTTATCGGGATACTTCTATTCTCTGCTTTGCTTTCTTTTTCCACCTATCAAAACAAATACGCTTTTGACCAGAACGCCGGTGAAGGTTCCGGCAAAGCAGCAGTAGAAATCGACAAGGAAATCGCAGCAAAGTATGAAGGAATCCTGACCGATGAAAAAGTGCGACAAATGATGTCTGATTTTGCGCCGACATCAGATTTGCATGGGTTGAATGCGGCCTATATTTACCAAAACGCCATGCAATCCGCAGCCTTTTCACGATTTTCAGATCTGAACGGAAATTGGAACGGATTGAGTGTTTCCGATGTGTTCGGTAATGAAGAAATCAAAATTGGCTATGTAGATGGTTGGCTTTCAACAAGTAAAAACATGGTGCGGGTTTTTATCGCGCTTGCTCTTGCGGTTATCATCATGCTTGCTCCGATTTTCTCCGGCGAGTATGAAGGCGTTGACAATATCATATTGACAAGCAAATACGGAAAAACCAAATGTGCTACTGCAAAGGTAGTAGCTGGCATTCTCACCGCCATTCTCACCACTGCGCTGATAGTAGCTTTTAACTTATTTCTTGCGCGTGCTTTTTACGGAACGGAAGGATTGAATTGCAGTATTCTATTTGCTCCCAGCGAATATGTTGAAGCATTTATCCCTTTTAATATCACCTGTGGGACGCTGCTCAAATATCAAATCCTGTTGGCATTTACCTGTACCATCAGCGTTACAGGAATTACATTGTTGATGTCTGCAATCAGTAAAAATCAGATTGTAGCTTTGGTTGCGGCAATGGCAATTTTTCTGTTCCCGGTTTTGCTGCCGATCCCGGAAACAAATCCATTGTTCCGATTGGTCGGGCTTCTTCCTGTCTACCATGTTCTGGCTGTTTCGCTTCTATCGGTGGAACAAATGAGCAACGGTATGCTGTATGCGATATGGGCAATCCCAACGGCATTGATCTTTTTGGGAATTGGCGCTGGTTTTTCTCGCCATATATTTGCGAAGCACCAAGTTTCATAAATATGGAATAATCTGCCGCACGACGGCAAAAGAAAAAAAGCCGTCGTAAAGCAGACACATTCACACGCCCATGAAGCGGTGGCTTTGATTTTCAGAGCCGCCGTTTCTTTTCGTCTATCCTAAACCAACGACGACCTAACACCGTGTAAATCCACGGCGGCATATAGGAGGATTGCCGCCGTGTCTATTTTTGCCTTTTTTCATAGCACCCATGACCTACATCAGTTAAAAAAAGCATAGCTCCGCCTCCGGGTTATTCCGGCTATGTATGCGAAATTTGTTGGAACCTTAATTATTATGTCATTTCATGCGTCCGTGTGGCTTCATGCCGCCCGGGCGCTTTTGCGTTCTTATGCGTTAGCTTCGGGTCATGTTGGCCCGAAGTCATTCCCCGGTGCCGCTCCCCGCCGCCTTCGTTTCGGTCACTCGTCAACCAACAACCGAAACGGAGGTCAATATGGCTATTATCAATTTGCGGGACTATTACCCATTCTATACATCGGATTGCTTCATGGAAGTATCGGAAGAAGTTGCAGAAATGTTCAAAGAGTTTGAGCGTAAAGAGGCTGCTTATCGGCTTCGTACATACCGCCACAAAGCCTACTATTCCCTTGATCGGGACGACGGGCTGGAGCACGAAGCTGTCTTTGTCGCCTTATCGCCCCATGAACTGTATGAGCGGAAAGTGACCATGCAGGAGCTTCACGCAGCGATTTCCAGTTTGCCGGACAAACAGGCAAAACGGATTTATGCTCATTTCATTCTCGGCATGACCAAACAGGACATTGCCCGGGCAGAGGGCGTCCATGAAAAAGTGGTTCGTGTCGCAATCGAGCGAGGTCTGCGGCGCTTAGAAAAAATTTTGAAAAATTCTTTGTAAGGCGTACCGATTTAGGCCGGAAAATGAAATGGCTTATGAGAGGCAAAACACTTCGGGTCACAATGGCCCGAGGTTCAGACAAGCCTCATGCAGATTGAAAATTGAATAAAAAGACACCCGGATACGAAGGGGAACGCGCTGTGTGACAGACCCGCCATGACCTCGGATTTCAGAGAATACAGTCTTTGTAAAACTGAGCGAGCGAACAGGTCCATGCCATAGGTGGGGCAAGGCTGGCTCCACCGGAACAGGCGCAGAACCCGGATACTTGCGTTTAGTCACAGTCCGAGCGTTGAAGCGGCCTTGCAAGCCGTGAGCCGTCGCAGGCAATGAGAACGCCTTGCCATCAGAATGGGGAGAGTTGAAATACTATGGGGCATGAAGCCTATGCCCGTCCGGTGTGTCTGAAATGAAGTGAAAACCTATGGGGAGCCCCCGGCAATGCTGTCTGATGATAGGCCAACCAATCCGGCGTGGCTCCCCATCTTTTCAAAAAAGGAGCACTTTATGGGAAATGCGTTTGGAATGATCCCCGGCTTGGAACCGGACGAATGGAGCAATGACGCCTGCCGTGGTTATGTCATTATGGCAATGGAGGACTGCGGATTTTCAAAGAAGGATATACGGCGTGTTGTGGGGCAGCTTTATGAAGTATTCGACCTCAACAGCGTGGAGGACGCCAAAGAAAAGTACCTTTCCAGTCCTTACTGACCTCGGGCCACATTGACCCGAAGTGGAGAAAGCTCAAAGGGCGGCACCTGCTGGGTGCCGTCTTTTGACATTTCCCCACGGGACAAGTGGGAAAGGCTGGCATATACACGCACTTTCGCAAAGGAGGTTTTCAATGACGCAAGCTGTCACTTATGAACGAGAAACAAAGTCTGTCGCATTTCAAGGGAAGATCATTGTGCTGGAAAGCCTCACGCCGGTACTTCCCCCGAAGGAGAAAGAACAGCGCAAAAAAGAAATTGAGCGTTGTCTTTACGAGGTGTTCAGTAAATATGGGGACAGATTTCCCTAATCATTCGCAACATTGTTGTCCGGGGCTGCTGATGGTATAATATAGTTGTAAGGTTGGTAGCTCCATTCCAACAAGGAAAGGAGCCCAATATGGAATTTATCAGAGAAGATTGTATTTACGCAAGACAGTCAGTAGACCGCAAGGACAGTATCAGCATTGAAAGTCAGATCGACTTTTGCAAGTATGAATTGAAAGGCGGGAGCTGCCGGGTATTCAAGGACAAAGGGTATTCCGGTAAGAATACGGACAGACCGGAGTTTCAAAAGCTGCTGGGCGAGATCCGCAAGGGAAAGGTTCGGCGGGTCATCGTGTACAAGCTGGACCGTATAAGCCGCTCTATTCTGGACTTTGCAACGATGATGGAGCTGTTTCAAGAGTACGATGTGGAGTTTGTATCCTCCACGGAAAAGTTTGATACTTCGACCCCGATGGGCCGGGCCATGCTGAATATCTGCATTGTATTCGCCCAGCTTGAACGTGAGACAATTCAGAAGCGTGTCACAGACGCCTACTATTCCCGGTGCCTGAAAGGCTTCCACATGAGCGGGCAGGCGCCATACGGTTATCAGTTAGAGCCTACTGTGGTAGAGGGTATCCGCACAAAGAAAATGGTTGCCGACCCCGTAGCCGCCGACCATGTTCGGCTGA
>ERZ1027094.82-NODE-82-length-76332-cov-7.335239_pt1 | contig 76332 bp, 59 predicted proteins | sample MGYA00519410_ERZ1027094 | MGnify/ENA primary metagenome ERZ1027094 (study PRJEB26926, sample SAMN06164647) | human gut metagenome | biome: ENVO:00009003; feature: ENVO:2100002; material: ENVO:00002003 | host: Homo sapiens | place: USA | collected 2012 ...
CGCAAATTCTCCACGTCAGAAATACGTCTCAAAAATATGTGGAAATTTGGGAAGCGACAAATGGCAACCGAAAAGTGTTAAATTTTAGAATATGCTGGTAATTAAAGATTTACACTCGGATATTTCTGATTAGTTTTGGTTGTTCTATGGTTATAAATACTATGACAGAATGCTCCCCAATCAATTACCGTAACGCTATTGGGAATTTCAACTGAGATTAGGCTTGTACAAGCCTCAAAAGTACCTTGTATTTTGGTAACACCATTTGGAATCTTAACGTGTGTCAAACTCGCACAATTCGTAAAAATATCATCAAGACCTGTGATACTATTTGAAATTTCAACAGATGTTAGTTCTGTACAGTCAGTGAAAGCCCTGCTTCCTATTTCTGTAACACTATTAGGAATCTTAACAGAAGCTAAATTTCCACATCCATAGAAAGCACATTCTCCTATTTTGGTAACGCCATTTAATATTTCAACAGATGCTAAACCAGCACAATCCTTGAAAGCAAATTCTCCGATTTCTGTAATGCTATTAGGTAATTTAATTTCACTCAACTGCTGAAAGCCCCAAAAACATTTAGCAGGAAATATGTTGTCATGGGTATAGTAATAATCGTAATTAGGATAGTTTCCTGCGTAATCATAATGTTCGCCACCACCCACTATGTGCAGCCCCGTGAAATCAACTCTTTTTAAGCCAATCATTTTTTTGATAAGATTGACATCAGTTCCATTTATATATCCGGACAAGGTTAAATCTGTTATCTGTGTCGCTTCTTCTGCTGTTATTAAAGTGGATAAACTACCAGCTGTTTCAACGTGGATTTTTTTAACGGCATTATAATCACCGTCATCATCATCTGAACAAGCGGTGAAATTCGCACTCAAAACTACGGTTAATAAAGCCAAACCGATATAACGCAATGTCTTCATTATCTTTTCTTTTTAATTGTTGTTACTTGAAAATTTATCAATAAGGGTGTAGTCCAAAAGCTGAAGTAAGACAATAAAAAACGTGGACTTATAACTTCGTCTATGCTATCTCGGTATCGCCAAACACCATGCACACATATACGAGTAAAAGCCCACGCCATAGGCGTGAGCATCAACTTTTACTCTTGTGTGCATCTTCAATTTGGCGATTTTAGATAGCAAGAATAAAGCTAACGCTTCTTTATCTTTATGTCTATTGTCTGTAATGTTACATAGGCAGTTCTTCTTAAAATTACGGCACAAAATTACGAAATTGCCTTTGCAAATGCAAGGATTGAGTATATCAAAATGAAAATCAAGTAGGTAGAAAATCCATTTGTACCCTTATAAGAGCCAAATTTGCAGATTTTCCACCTACTGAAAGATTAGAAGCTAAGGCAGTCGTAAGTATTCAATAGTTCTTCCTGCCTTAGTCCAAGATAGCGTTTTGTAATTGCAACAGAACTATGGTTAAAAAGCTCCATAAGTTTGACCAAAGCCAATTCAGAGTTTTCACTATTCATGTTGTAAACCTGTCTGCCAAAAGTCTTTCTAAGAGAATGGCAACTGAAATTGCCGATATGCAGTTTGTACCGTCTTTTCAATTCTTTTAGTATCATGTTTATCCTCTGAATGGAATAGACCGTACCTTTCTGACTTACCAAGATAGGGGAACTTTTGCCTAATGGCTGGATAGCCTTGTAACATTCCGCAATATGCCTTTGCAGTTGTGGGTTAATGCGGATAGTCCGTTTCTTCCCTGTCTTGTGTTCTATGATAGTAAACTCACTCACATTAAGTATCTGATTCCACCTTAATGCAAGTATGTCACTTATCCGTAAGCCAAAGAAACAGCCCAAAGCCACAAGCAAACTCATGTTATAATTGCCGTCCTTGAACAACTTTCTAATTAGATTCATAGCTTCATCCCATTGCAGGAAGTCAGCCGTTGTGTTGCTGTATTTCAAGCTCATAATGTTCATTTTTGAGAGTTAGACAATAAAAGTGAATGTCCGGTGTCTGTCCTAATTAGCTAACTAACTGAACATCAACAGAACATTCACTTTCCACATTAGTGAAACAAGATAGAAACCAATACGACCAACAGTCCAAAGATTCCTAACGTGTAAAACGGATTAACACAAAGTAGTACGATAAAGACCAATACGCAAATAATGAATACGGTCATTTGCTTGTAATTATTCTCATTCATAACACATTGGATTAAAAACAGATTAGGGAACACCCATTGCTGGATATTCCCCAATCCTGTAAAGTGAATCAATCAATAAACCATGAATAACGCTCGTCACCGTGCAAAGCCATGTTAATGCCCTGTGCTACTTCTGTTGCATTCAGACTTCTATCCAAGAAAGAATCTATATAGCTTGACTTGTTTGCACCTGTCAGAAGATTGTAAAATCTCCACATAGACAAGTCACCGCCAAAGCCGCCAAAGTTTTCGTCTTGAATGTAAGCCTTTGCCACAGAGTTTATTTGTGTGTCCGTTATAAGCAAACGGGGTACACTTTTCTGATAGCCTTGTGGCAGACATTGATAAAGACGCATCTTGCCAAGTATCTGACAAAACTGATGTTCTGTCAAATAGCTGTTTCCAAGCGTCTGCATCAAGTGAATGTGCTTTGCAGGGTCGTAACAGTTAAACATCTCCAAAACGGAACGGAACAAGTCATTTGTACTTGAAACTTCCAAGTTGCCAAGATAACCGTCCGTGTAAACACACAAGTTGCAGCAAACCATGTTCTTGAAGCCCACAAACACCTTGAATCTCTCAACCGTTTTCTTGCTGTAAAGATTCATCTGATTGTAGGCTCTGACACCGCCGACGGATAATGTCAGTCTGTTGCCCTCTACTGTTTCATAAATGGTAGGAACTTCAAAACAGAACATCATCCTTTCAAAATACTGTGTCTTGTCACTCTCTAAGAGTTGGTTTGCTGGCTTGTGTATCGCTTCGGGGATTCTGCCTTTCACGATGTGCGAAACACGAATGTCAGGTTTGTCAATCGTTTCACCTGTAAAGAAAGTGTTTGCAGCTTCCCAAACGGTTTCAATAAAGACATTGTGCGAAATTGTCAGTTCGTTGTCCTTACTGAAAACGGGTACGATGCAATCACTCTGCAAGTGCTGTAAATCAATCTCCATAGTGTTTGCCTCTATGAAGTGGTTTACTTTCTTCACTCTCGTGGTTTCTTCCGAAATGATAGTTGCATCTTCTGCAAACTGCCCAAAGTTACCACGTCTTTTCTGTGCCATAGCTGGCAATAAAACAAAGTTTTCCATAACTGAAAATTTTTAATTGGTGAATAATTGAGTTTATCTTTTGTTTTTAGTCAGAAGTGGTGGGGGGACTTTCAGGTGTAGTAAAAACTTGTTTATATGGCACTCTTCATTTTGAAATATGGAGTAAGAAGTATGTAGAGGGGGATATTCTGATATTTATAGGCTTATAACAGTGTGTATGTCTATTTATAGGATAGGTTCTTTTGCCGGAATAGGTCATATCTTCCTATAAAGCCTTGCAGTTTTTGTGCTGCAATAAAATTGCATGGTGCTATATGTAACCATATTGTCACCGGGAAATTTCAATTTTCACAGATTTTGAAAAATTTGGAATAGGATGTATGACGTTCTGCAATAGACCTCCAAGCATGAAAAATTGAGTAGAACTGCATGTAAAGTGCTATTTTTATGGTTAGCGGTATATTCGTTTGGATGTGTCCGAAAAGTTGTATATATTTGAATGTAAGAAAATTAAGAAGAGAAAGCATTACTGTCTGACATAATTATTGCAGTAATTTCAACATATCAATTACTTTCTTTCAGCAATAGAGCCGAAACTTCGGGTTTCGGTTTTATTTCGGTCGGGCAGTCCAAAAAATCTTCCTCGCTCTCTTAATAAAGAAGATAGACCACTTCTGAACAGTGGACGGAGAACAAACAGATAAATCATTGTAAATTAATCGAAAGGAAGTAATATGAGGAAAATTGAAATTGTAATGCCAAAAGGCACAAAGTATGTCAGTGAAATTAAAGATTTTGAACTGCCGAATGGTATTTTGAATAAAGGCATTCCGAATTGTGGAGCTACCACATTGGCACTTACGGACGGGCATAAGACCATAGTATGCAGTCCACGGAACAACTTGCTTGTAAACAAGCATGAGCAGTACGGAAACACTTTGCTCGTTGTCGGTGGTGTTACAGAATCTGAGATTAAAGAGTATGTCAGATGTGTAGAAACGCCTAAGATATTGGTATCGTATGATTCTTTGCCGAAAGTGGCAGGGTGTATAGAAGATAAATCGGATTGGCGTGTGGTTGCGGACGAATTTCAATATCTGTTATCGGATAGCGGTTTTAAGTCAGAGGTGGAACACCGTTTTATGGCGTATTTGAAACAGTTTGAATATGTGACATTTCTTTCAGCAACTCCCATTTTAGACAAGTATATCGGACAGATAATCGACTTCAAAAATATACCGTATTATCAAATGAAGTGGTAGGATGTTGAGAAAGTAAAGGTGATTCGGGTGCGTACTCCACGCCCCATTGATGCGGCTGTTGAAATAGTCTGTTCTTATCAGCAGGGCGCATTTCCACGAATGGAAATAGACGGAACTACCGTATATTCCAAAGAGTGCGTTATCTTCTTGAATAGTGTGAACAACATTCTGAATATCATAAAGCAGACAGGGTTAAAGTCCGATGAGGTAAATATCATAGTCGGCAATTCTACGGACAACGATTCACAGATAAAGAAGTTGGGGGCAGATTTTATGAATGGCAGGATTCCATTAAAAGGAGAAAAGCACAAGATGTTCACTTTCTGTACTTCGACAGCTTTTGCAGGATGTGACTTTTATTCCACGAATGCCACTTCCTTTGTTATAAGCGACAGCAAGCGTGTAAACACTGCGATAGACATTGCTACTGACTTGGTATAGATTGCAGGTCGGCAACGGTTGGCGGAGAATCCGTTTAGAAAACATATCGTATTCATCTATAATATGAGTATGCTTGACAAGTCGGAAGAAGTGTTTGAAAAAGAGTTGCAGGACAAGCTACGGCTGACTTAGGCGGAAGTTGAAAGCAACAATCTTATAAGTGACAAGGCATTAAGGCAGAAACGTATAAGGGATGTTTGTCGGCTTCAAAAGATGCTGAAATATGATGAATCGTTTATCATGTATGATTCTTTGCAGGACAAGTTCGTGCTAAACGAAATGGCGATGTTGAACGAGCGTTATTCTTACGACTTGCAGAGATATAATTATGAGAACGGCATAGTAGTCAAAAATCAGTTGGTAGAAAACGGATTTGATGTGTCAGCACCGCAAGTCTATAATGAGCCGCAATGCTATAAGGAGTATGAGGAACAGTTAGGGCATATTATCAGAAAGGAATCGTTTGCGGACAGGATGAAAAGCTACTGCGATTACAGGGGCGGTGCTATATTCAATTTATCAGCCATGCTTATTGAGCAGAAGTACCCGGAACTTCGGCTGTTCTATGACGAATTGGGCGGTGAGCGGATTAAGGCACTTGGCTATAAAGAATGTGAGTTGAAAAATGAAGTGGCTTTGCGCAATATGAGGAACAGGCTAAGAAATGAATTTGTACGGCTTTTCTCTAAGCGGACTGTAAGTGCGGATAAGATAAAAGCGGCTATGAATGAGGTGTATTCAAGATATGGTGTCAAAAAGAAAGGCAAGGTTTCGGACTTGTCTGACTTGTACGGATTGAAAGTCGTGCGGCACAGACCAACTTCCGCAAATGGCGAACGTGCTTATTTGTACGAAATAGAATAAACGAATAGAGGGCAAACCGTGTAATGCGGAATGCCCTCTAAATGTTTGTTGTGATTCATGTTTCTTTTATTTATGCGGCATTTCTGCGCATACCGATTTGTTTGGAAACAAAGTCTTGTATGAATTGACGTTTGTCCTCACAACGGGCATCTATGATTGTTTGTTTCGTCACTTCATCAATAGCATTTAGTGCTTCAATAACTTCATCCAAAGTATTGATTTTAATGCTTGTGTTCAAGGCTCTGATATAACGAGTTTGCACAGCGCATTTTGCACCAAAGGCTTTTTCTGTTGCTTGAAACAATCTTGTCGCTTCTTCCAAAGAACGAAATTCAATATCCTCAAACGGAGAGACCATTGTTATAGCCGCTTTCTGCAATGAAGTAATGCGGCATGAAAGTCCAAAGTAGGCTTGTGCCGCTGTTCCGTTCATTTTTCTGTCCTTTGCAAATTGGAGAATTTGGCTTAGGACATTTTCTTTGGTCGTAGCTGCACCTATTCCAATCCACTCATCCTTTGTTGGGAGTTGTGCAATGGCACAGGTCGTAGCGACATAAGAATAGGCTTCGGCGACGGATTTGCACTCTACCGTAACAGATTGCAGAGGTTCTTCCAAAAACTCAAACAAGTTGATTGTTTTAGGGTCGTCAAGATAGACTAACACCTGTTCGTCTAACTCTTGGGGTATTTCTACTCCATTGTAGTCTAACAAGGTGATATTTTCATCTCTGAATGGCTTTGTGCTTGTAAACGCAAAGATAGCTGGCAAGATTTTACTCTTGTCAAGATTCTCTAAGATTTTACTCTTTGAGAGGTCTTTACGGTTAATCGAAAACTTGGTGAACGCGGGAATGACATCCCTCTGCTCATCATTGATTGTAATGGTGACTGTTGCAAAGTTTGCGACATCACCATAAGCATTAAATTCTTTGTAAATCATATCTATTTATTTTTTTGAGGTTTTTGAATTGAGCAAAAACAAAAACATATTCTCAAACCTTTCTAAATTTTCAAATATGGACAAAAAAATCAATGCAGTTCGTCTTCTTATTAGTAACTGCAAGACGCTTGCAGTGAAACTGAATCACAACATTTCAAAGACCGCATTTAGTCTTTGCAGAAGACCAGTCAAGTAATCAGCTTGACAAATGCAAAGTTACTGAATATTTGGCAGAAACAAGAATGTCAGCCATTAAATATGCTTGTTAAACAATCTTTCGGTCAGCAAATATCAGTTAATTTGCTTTTGTAGAAAGATTCATGGGAGAGGTATTTAGAGTAAGTTCTCGGAACTACAACTATTATTTTGAGGAATTAGGCTTTGTGCGGATTAGATGCTTAGTTATAAAGGAAGTGTTATATGTTAAATTATAGTTAATGTTACACCTATAACGCACGATTGTATAGTCGCGTCAAGCTACACATATAGTGGCGTAAGCCTACACATATATAGGCATCGGCCCTCAGATGCGGTAGCGTTGGGCATTATTACCGCCTAACGACCGTAAAACATGAACTAGGGTGAATTATTTCGGCTGGAACGAAAGGCCGTTTTTCAGCAAACAGCTATCAAACAGAGAATTGCTGTTTTTTTCTCTCGAATTTGGAAGCGAGACGCACTTGGGTACGGAATAATCGATTCTCCGGGACTTCAGATTACAAGTTGTCAAAAAGACAAATGTGTCACTTGTATCTATAGTTCCTCTGCTATTTCCCGATAACCATCGGGGGAGAGACGGTTAATGTATAATTTATGCCTTGTCAGGTGAATGACTTACGGCTTGTCAAGTGAATAACTTACGGCTGGGGGTAGCCGTAAGCTTACGAGTCTGGAAGTGGTTAGTTATTCACTTGGGAAGCCTTTCTCAAGTGAGTTGGCCTGTTGATTAACAGGATATAAGACCGCGATTTATATGGCAATGGTTATCCCATGATCTCATCTGTTGGCCGACTTCGATATTTCTGTAGGTCGACTTGTCTTAGGTTGCCGGCTGAAATGAAATATATATGAGCCTGAAGATACCCCCACTGATTATCGGGTGAGCCGAATTTTCTTCTGATAAGGCATTGGAGACAAGACTTATAGGCAATAAAAAAAACCTACAAATCAGCGATTTGTAGGTTTTTGTCCACTTACTCTCTTGTTTTGTTCAGTAGGTTCTGCGGAAAGACAGGGATTCGAACCCCGGGAACCTCTCGGTTCAACGGTTTTCAAGACCGCCGCAATCGACCACTCTGCCATCTTTCCAATATGTTTTGCGATCAAACGTTTCGTTTAATTGCTTTGCAAAGGTAGTCATTCTTTTGGAATATACAAGAGTCTTATGCGCTTTTTTTCTTTTTGTTTATTCTTTTCTTTTAAGAATAGAATGTGTGGGAATCCCCTTTTTATTGCTATTTTTGTAGCAAATAATTTATCAATCAAGTAAAAGGTTTCTATATGAGAAAGTTGAAAAGTTTATGGCTGGTTTCGGTTGTGCTGCTATTAGTAAGCTGCTCGATGTCCGCTAAATCAGATAAATCAAGTGAGGCTGGTACCGCCTCCAAGGGAGAGGTCGTTACTTTGAACAAGGCAGAGTTCCTGCAAAAGGTATTCAATTACGAGAAGAACGCTACGAAATGGGTATATGAAGGTGATAAGCCTTGTATCATCGATTTTTATGCGGACTGGTGTGGTCCCTGCAAGCAAGTGGCTCCTATTTTAAGGGATTTGGCTATCCTGTATAAGAATGATATCGTAGTTTATAAGGTAAATGTGGATAAGGAAAAGGAGTTGGCTGCCGCTTTTGGCATACAAAGTATTCCTACGTTCTTGTTTATCCCAAAGGAAGGACAGCCTCAGATATCGATGGGAGCTCTTCCCCGTGAGGAGTTTGTGAAACAGATCGATACTTTCTTGTTGAAGAAGAAGTAACACGACTTAGTTAATCATCATTTATAGATCGGAAAGCCGTAGAATTTTAGATTTTACGGCTTTTTTAATTGGGAGGGATGCTTTATGAAAGTAGGAATTATCAGATGTATGCAAACAGAGGATTTTTGCCCCGGTACTACTGATTTTAGGATGATCCGTGAGAAAAAGGGAGCCTTTGAGGGTGTAGAGGAAGATATTGAGATCATTGGGTTTATCAATTGCGGAGGTTGTCCCGGAAAAAAGGCCGTATTAAGGGCGAGGGAGTTGGTGAATAGAGGGGCGGATAGTATCGCTTTTGCTTCCTGTATCCAAAAAGGGACGCCGATAGGTTATGCCTGTCCTTTCGCCAAAAGGATGAAGGATGTTATCCAGAACGATTTAGGCGATGGCATCCGGCTGATCGATTATACGCATTAGGAAGATCCGGTAGCTGGTGGAAAAGGCATAAAAAAAGAGGGCATTGAAAAATGTCCTCTTTTTTATTTTGGCATCGCACGAATTATTCAGCGCTTTCAGTTGCCGGAGCTTCTTCAGCGGGAGCCGCTGCGGCTGCTTCCTCAGCTTGCTTAGCAGCTTCAGCTGCTGCCAATTCTGCTTTCTTTTTAGCTACGATTTCTGCTTTTGCCTTATTAGCTTCCTTCTCAGCCTCAAGACGTGCTTTAGCTTCTGCTCTAGCTGCTTCGCTGTCTTTTTCTTTGATAGCTTGTACGGAAGCTTGTTTGTTCTTCAACCAAGCTTGGAATTTCTCCTCAGCTGCGGCTTCGTCGAACGCACCCTTCTTAACACCTTCCAATAAATGCTTTTTCAAGCAAACGCCTTCGCGAGAAAGGATGTTACGAGTTGTGTCTGTAGGTTGAGCACCTACTTGTAACCAATACAAAGCTCTTTCGAAGTTCAAATCTACTGTAGCAGGATTAGTGTTCGGATTATAAGAACCTATCCTTTCAATAAATCTTCCATCACGTGGAGCCCTGCTGTCTGCGATCACGATTTGGTAGAAGGCGTAACCTTTACGACCGTGTCTTTGCAATCTAATTTTTGTTGCCATGTTTGAATAATTAATTTAAGCTGTTTGTATTAGCGGGTGCAAAGATAGGGCTTTCTGTTTATAAAACAAGCGTTTTGTTGAAAAATATGTGGATGCTTCTGCTTTTTTTTAAGGTAGTTTAAGGGATTAGTCCCTTATGAAATTGGTTGCCGACACCGTCGGCAATAATGTTGACGCTGTCGGAAATATTGCTGACGGCGTCGAAAATATTGTCGACGGCATCGGCAACCAATTTCTTCCTAGTCTTGCCCCGGAAAGATCGTATGAAATCTCCTGTACATCCCTAATGAAAGGGATTTTTCTTATCTTCGCGGCTTCATTATAATAATGTATTAAGATAAACATATGATTTCAGTTGACGGACTAACAGTAGAGTTTGGTGGAAGCGCCCTTTTCTCGGATGTTTCTTTTGTGATTAACGAGAAAGATCGTATCGCCTTGATGGGTAAGAACGGTGCCGGTAAATCTACCTTGTTGAAGATATTGGCCGGCGTGCGGGAGCCAAGCCGTGGAAAAGTGTCCGCCCCTAAAGATACCGTGATCGCTTATTTGCCGCAGCATTTGATGACGGAGGATGGCCGTACCGTTTTCGAGGAGACGGCGCAGGCTTTCGCCCATCTGCACGAGATGGAGGCGGAGATCGCCGAATTGAATAAGCAACTGGAGACTCGTACGGACTATGAGTCGGATAGTTATATGGAGCTGATCGAGCGGGTCTCTACCTTGAGCGAGAAATTCTATTCCATAGAGGAGATCAATTACGACGCCGATATAGAGAAAACCTTGTTGGGGCTTGGCTTCAAACGGGAGGATTTCGACCGGCAAACCAGTGAATTCAGCGGTGGCTGGCGTATGCGTATCGAGCTGGCGAAACTACTGTTGAAGAAACCGGATGTCCTTTTGCTGGACGAGCCGACGAATCACTTGGATATCGAGTCTATCCAGTGGTTGGAGGATTTCTTGATCGATAACGGTCAGGTCGTAGTGGTGATCAGCCACGACCGTGCGTTCGTGGATCATATCACGACTCGTACGATCGAGGTGACGATGGGCCGGATTTATGATTATAAGGTAAACTATAGCCAATACTTGCAATTACGGAAGGAACGTCGTGAGCAACAACAGAAGGCTTATGACGAGCAACAGAAGATGATCGCCGAGACGAGAGAGTTCATCGAGCGTTTCAAGGGCACGTACTCCAAGACCTTGCAGGTGCAGAGCCGTGTGAAGATGCTGGAGAAACTGGAGATCTTGGAGGTGGATGAGGAAGATACCTCGGCTTTGCGCTTGAAGTTTCCGCCTTCGCCCCGTTCGGGCTCTTATCCGGTGACGATCGAGAATGTCTCGAAAGCGTATGGCGATCATACGGTTTTTCGGAACGCAAATCTGATGATCGAGCGAGGGGATAAGATCGCTTTCGTCGGGAAGAATGGCGAGGGTAAGTCTACCTTGGTGAAGTGTATCATGAAAGAGATCGAGCACGAGGGAACGTTGACGCTGGGGCATAACGTGATGATCGGTTATTTTGCCCAGAACCAAGCCTCCCTGCTGGATGAGAACCTTACGGTTTTCCAGACGATAGACGATGTGGCGCAAGGCGATATCCGTAATAAGATCAAGGATCTGCTGGGTGCGTTCATGTTTGGCGGCGAGAACTCGGCGAAGAAGGTGAAGGTGCTTTCCGGTGGCGAGCGTACACGTCTGGCCATGATTAAGCTATTGTTGGAGCCTGTGAACTTGCTGATTCTGGATGAGCCGACAAACCATCTGGATATGAAGACGAAGGATATCTTGAAGCAGGCGTTGCTTGACTTTGACGGGACGTTGATCGTCGTATCCCACGACCGTGATTTCTTGGATGGGCTGGTCTCTAAGGTCTATGAGTTCGGAAACCAAAAAGTGACGGAGCATTTGGAAGGCATCTATGAGTTTATGCAGCGCAAGAAGATGGAGAATCTGCGTGAGCTTGAGCGGAAGAATTAAATCCTCCACCCAAGCGTCAGCATAATATCATACGTGGAGCTATCTATATCTTTATGATACTTATAATGGGTACGGCGGGAGAAATAACGATTTCGCAACGCAATATTCCATTTATGCTTGGACATATAGGCTAAGGTGGTGGAAAATACCGTTAAACGTGCGTTGCCGGCATCGCCTTGTACGTTTAACTTTGTAGGGTCCACCGCATTCCAGTCTATATCCGGCTCGTATCCTTTCCATGTGAAGATATGGTAGTTCTCCAAATCGATCAAGAACGCCCAGCGTTTATCGTAGGCCAATCCGGTAAACGCTTTCACGCTATAACCGCTTCCCAGATTATAATCTCTCTCTTCCAGCCGGAGGTAATCGGAGATGCTTGCGCCCAAGGCGACTCCTGTTCCGTATAATTCGGCGTAAACATCTACCTTATTGTCCGGCGTGCCTCTTTTGTAATAGATCAATCCACCACCGACCGCCGCCGCTTCCGATATGCGGTAGGGAGCTACCGTTTGGGAACTATTGGATTTTAACTCGGAATCATAGTAGTCGAAATGCTGAAAGATTCCAGCGGCCAGACTACGAGGGCCTTTACTCCAGACCTGTTTCCCCCAGATAGCCCCAACGGCATTGACTTGGCTGATGAGCGGCTGGCTCGAAAAGAAATCGAACCCGGCCTTCAACTGAAACCATTCATAGGGCGAATAGAAATCATCATTGAAAGGATCTCCATAATCCAACCTGAAGGATACGTGCATGCTCGTAGTGCCATGCTTGGAACCTTCCTGCTCGGCAAGGAAGCGGGGGCCGACACCCACGATGAAGTTCACGGGAACCGAGGTGTAGGCACGTCCTTTAGAGCTGCTGTGTTTCCAAGCTTCTCCCGTGATGATACGATTGATCGCCCGCATCGGAGATATCAAACCGGATAAAATCTCCCGTCCTACACGCTCCGCCCCGTAGGAACGGTTGTCGATGAATAAGTCAGAGAGCCGGTAGGTAATCTCACCTAATTCTATACCGCCGAAAGAGGTGGCAAGCATGTCATTGATGGAGGGCGGTTCCGTTTCCATAAAGAATTCCCACATTAAGCTGCCTCCCGCCGCGAATGGAATGGATTGCCAGAAATTCAGTCCGTTGCTACGGGCCGCATTGAAATATAACGATCCGTGATAGGGATGGGCCACCAGATTGGTAGAGAACTTATCCGTGTCCCAAACAGGCCCCGTCTTGAAGTTTTGCTTAATCGTATGTCCGTTTATCTTCGCGAAATCCTCGTTCATTAAGAAACGGTCGAAAGTCCAGACGGCCATGTTCATTCCGAATACCTCGCTTGCTGCCAACCAAGGGCGGCGTGGAATGAAAAGGGCCGTGTCGCTCACGTAATTGCGGGTATCCATCTGAGGGAAGTGTTGCCCCCACATCCATTGGCTGGATAGCAGACAGATCAACCCGATCAACATGCATTTTTTCATCCTCATCTAACTCAATTCTCTTTTGTGAATAAAAATCAATAGGTTACGGTTATAACCACTCCGCAAACTTATATATAATAAACATTAAGGGATTCGTTTGGTTTAAATTATTGTTAGGTATTCTTTCTATAAATGCTGTTATTTGCGAACTATTCCGTATTTTTGCGAAAAAAACAAAATGATAGATTTTATCACCTTTTGTGACTATACAGGGACCTTTGCGTTTGCTATAAGTGGCATAAGATTGGCTTCTGCGAAACAATTTGATTGGTTTGGCGCCTATGTGGTGGGTGTCGTGACCGCTGTAGGAGGAGGTACGATTCGTGATATTTTATTGAATGCGGTGCCTTTTTGGATGGAACAAGCCTCTTATTTGATTGTCTCGGCCTTGGCTTTGTTGTTCGTTATCGCTTTCCGAAAATGCGTGATCCGTTTGAACAATACATTTTTTATATTCGATGCTATCGGATTGGGGTTGTTTGTGGTGGTAGGTATCGCCAAGACCTTGGATTTCGGGTTTCCCATGTGGGTGGCGATCGTGATGGGAACTATAACCGGCTCGTTTGGCGGTATGATGAGGGATATATTGATTAATGAGGAGCCTTTGATATTCCGGAAAGATATTTATGCGTTGGCTTGTGTCTTTGGCGGTTTGATATATTATATATGTATGCAAACTTCTATGTCGGCGGCGATGATACAGTTCGTATCGGCGTTGAGCGTGTTCCTCGCACGTATAATCGCCGTAAAATATCATATAAGTGTTCCGGTGTTGAAAGGAGAAGAATAATTTATTAACTTTGCATAATTATATGGACATGCATACTCAACAAGAAAAGGCTTCCATCCTGTTGATATATACGGGTGGGACGATAGGTATGATCGAGAATCCGGAGACTGGAGTGTTAGAGTCGTTTAATTTCCAGCATTTGAAGGACAATATGCCGGAGTTGAAGAAACTGGGGTATTCGGTGGCCACGATACAGTTCGATCCTCCGATGGACTCCTCGGAGATGGGGCCGGACTCGTGGATGAAGATCGTGAAAATCATCGCCGATAATTATCAGAAATACGACGGCTTCGTGGTACTGCATGGCACGGATACAATGTCGTATACTGCATCGGCATTGAGTTTTATGCTCGAGAACCTGAGTAAGCCGGTGATCCTTACGGGATCGCAATTACCGATCGGGATGTTGCGTACCGATGGGAAGGAGAACTTGATTACGGCGATCGAGATAGCGGCCGCCAAGGAGAACGGCTTACCGTTGGTCCCGGAGGTCTGTATCTTTTTTGAGAATGATTTATTGAGGGGGAATCGTACGAGTAAGATAAACGCAGATAATTTTAATGCGTTCCGTTCGTACAATTACCCGGCTTTGGCTCATGCGGGTATCTATATCAAGTATGATCTGCCGCAGGTATATCATCCGGTATCGCGTAAGCCGCTGAAGCCGCATTATTTGTTGGACCGAAATATCGCTATACTAAAACTATTCCCCGGAATTTCTCCGCAAGTAGTGGAAAGTATCCTGAATATCCCGGGTCTGAAAGGCGTGGTGATGGAAACATTCGGAAGCGGAAACGCTCCGTGCGAGGAATGGTTCTTGAATATGTTGAAGGAGGCTGTAGACCGTGGTATCGTCATCGTGAATGTTACTCAGTGTAGGGCCGGAAGTGTGGAGATGCACCGTTATGAGACGGGGCACAAATTGTTGGAGGCAGGCGTGACGAGCGGCTTCGATAGTACGACAGAGAGCGCCGTGACGAAGCTAATGTTCCTCTTCGGCCATGGGCTGACACCCGACGAGGTGAAGGAGCATATGAACTGCTCGTTGATCGGGGAGGTATCGATCCCTGAGACGTTCCGCCCCTAGTGTATACTATGTAAAACAGAAAAAAAAGCAGTGTTGCGGAATAGGAGAGTATGAAACTATCATTTCTGAGTTTAGCGAGTGGGAGCAGTGGGAACTGCTATTATTTGGGGACTTCGGAATTCGGTATGCTGATTGACGCAGGTATCGGAATCCGGACCATAAAGAAAGTATTGAAGGACCGGTCTATCGATTTTTCCAAGATCGTGGCCGTGTTGATTACCCACGATCATGCGGATCATATCAAGACGGTCGGGTATTTGGGCGAGAAGCTTTGCATTCCTGTCTATGCGACAGCCGACGTGCACCGGGGGATTGATAAGAGCCGGTATGTGGAGGAGACCTTATGTGTCTCCCGCAAGGTTATAGAAAAAGAAGTTCCATTCCTTATCCGTGATTTCCGTATCACGGCTTTCGAGGTGCCTCACGATAGTACTGATAATGTGGGATACCATATCGAGTATGGTAATCATAAATTCACTTTCGCTACCGACGTAGGCCATATCACGGACACGGTGGGGAAATATATCTGCATGGCGAACCATTTAATATTGGAAGCGAACTATGATGAGGAGATGCTTCGTTTCGGTACATATCCCGCTTTCTTGAAAGAGCGGGTGGCGAGCCCTACCGGGCATTTGAGTAATAGGGAGGCCGCAGAGTTCTTGGCGACCCATTATAATACCGGTTTGAAGAATATCTGGCTTTGCCATCTCAGCCGGGACAATAACCATCCCGAACTGGCCTATAAGACAGTGGATATACGTCTTTTCCAAGAGGGCATAAGGGTAGGGAAAGATGTCTCATTGGTAGCGTTGAAGCGGACTACACCCTCGGATATTTACGAGTTTGATTAAAATTTTATGAAAAAAAGTAGTCGAAAAGTTTGCGGGGAAAAATAAAACCTCTATCTTTGCACCCGCAATCGAGAAACAAACGGTGGTTTGAAAAAGTAACGATAGCGAAACAGAATGACTTGGTAGCTCAGTTGGTAGAGCAAATGACTCTTAATCATTGGGTCGAGGGTTCGAGCCCCTCCCAGGTCACACGATTTACTTATTGGAAAGATGGCAGAGTGGTCGATTGCGGCGGTCTTGAAAACCGTTGAACTGAGAGGTTCCCGGGGTTCGAATCCCTGTCTTTCCGCAGAGAGTCCTGTAAGGTGAAAGCTTTACGGGATTTTTTGTTTTTGAGGCGTTTGTCCGGGCACGAACGGAAAGAGGTAGTGGGCATCGCTAGAATGAGAAAGTGTATAATAATATGGAAACAGGATCATTGCGGATAAGTGATATACGGCCGGATTTTATCTATATGATGGAACAAGCCGTGAAAGCCCCATCGGGGCATAATACCCAACCTTGGTTGTTTCGTGTGCAAAAGGATAGGATACAGATTCTTCCGGATATGAGTAAGTCCCTTCCGGCCGTAGATCCGGATAACCGTGAGTTATTTATTAGCTTAGGATGTGCCACCGAGAATCTTTGCATTGCGGCTGAGGCAAAAGGATATGCTCCGCTACCGGTTTTTTCAGGATCGGGGGAGATCACCGTACTCTTGTCGGAGGCATCGATGATTAAGGAGACGAGTGGGCTTATCGAGGAAATTTCGGTCAGACAGACGAATCGAGGCATATATTCCGGGGAAATGATTCCATCGGATCAATTGAGCTATTTGAGGAATACGCCTTTGGAGGAAAATATCAGTCTGCATTTGTGGTCGAAAGGAGAGTGGGAGTTCGATACGCTTTCTTCTTATATATTTGCGGGGAATAACCGGCAAATGAACGATCATCTGTTTAAACGAGAGCTGAAATCATGGATGCGTTTTAATAAGAATCATGTACGAGCTACATCGGACGGCCTGAGTTATGCGGTGTTCGGGGCGCCGAATCTTCCCCGTCTTATCTCAGAGACAATCATGGGAAGTGTCTTGAAAGCCGGCATACAAAATAGGGGAGACAAGAAGAAGCTGGACTCTTCTTCTCATTTAGCCTTGTTCGCCTTACGGACAAATACGCTACCGGAATGGTTTGCGCTAGGCCGGAGTTTGCAACGTTTTCTTTTGAGAGCTACGGAAAAGAATATCGCTTTCGCCTTTTTGAACCAGCCTTGTGAGGTGCGTGATCTTTCCGGTTTGCTGGCGAAAGACTTGTCTTTCACCAACGAGATTCCTGCCTTGATCCTCCGTCTGGGATACGCTAAGCGGAAAATGCCGTACTCACCTCGAAAGTCTTGGCGTGAGAGGCTGGTTCCGTAATGATTAAGTCAGATAGCGAGTGCCCTCGTTCATGCCAGCTTGCACGGGATATGCCAAGACGAAACTGTTTGCCTGAAAGTATTTGTTGAGGTACTTGGGGATACGGGCCATGGCGGGAGCGTAGGAAAGTCCTTCCTTGCGGCTAAGGATAATCCACATCGTGTCGTCCGGTTTTATATCTCGGAAAACGATCAAGAAGTCATCCCAGTCGTTGAATTCGATATAACTGGCTTCTCCGCTTTTCTTGGCTAATAATTTCTTTAAGGCATTCAAGGTCGCTTCCGAACCGTAAAAGACTGTCGCTGCACCTGTGTTCTGGGTCACGTTTCGTAGCCGGAAGATGATTTGGTTGAAACCGATTTCTTTTTCGGCCAATTCCGGGATGATGATCAGATGCCGTCTAACGGTAGAGATGGGTTGTGCGGGCTTGTATATGAATGTACTTACACTACTTTCCGCCAATACGCTTTCCACGATATGGCCAAGGAAGGCCGCAGGTATATCTTTTTCCTTGTGCAATCCCACTACCAGATCTGTGATCTCCCGCTCTTTTACCACGCTGGCGATAGCATTCGATACGCTTAAGTCATATCTTAATAAATCCTTCATCCGGGTATCCGTGGCGGCAGCCGTATTGACTGCGGTCTGTAGAACCCTGCGGGATTGTTTTAACGCTTTCTCGTCTGAATGATGGTTATCTATCACTTTTAGGGCAAACAAGCCGTTCTTGTTTTGGGGAGATTTGATCGCCAAGCTGAGGTTGACCAGCTCTTCCACGGTCTCTTCATTGCTGACCGGTATCAAGATATGCTCTGATTCTTTTTTGTTTTCCTCCTTATCGGATATATCTTGGGCCGCTATGTTATGAGCGCCTTTTTGGGCGGCGAAAGAGGCGATGGTGCAAGTGACAAGTATCATCAGGATCGTACCGTTCAACACGCTCTCATTTAATAACCGGATTGGTTCCCCATTAGCGTCTGTTCCGGTGATTACGTTATATCCGACCATCACGGCGGCCAATGTAGCGGCGGCTTGTGCGTTACTTAGGCCGAAAATAACGCTTCGCTGATCCGTGGACAGATGGAAAGTCTTTTGGGTCATCCAAGCGGCTATGTATTTGGCGGCCGTAGCTACGATAATCATGATAAGTCCTACTTTAATGGTCTCGAAACTGGTAAAGAACGTACGATAATCTATTAACATACCTACGCCCAACAAGAAGAATGGGATGAATATGGCATTTCCTACGAACTCGACACGATTCATCAAGGGTGAGCTTTGAGGGATAAGGCGATTTAGGGCTAGTCCGGATAAGAACGCCCCGATGATCGCCTCCATACCCGCTACCTGAGCTAGGAAAGATCCCAGAAATACCATCACCAGCACGAATATATACTGTGATATATTATCGTGTACATGCTTAAAGAACCAACGCCCAATGAAAGGAAAACCGAATAATACGATTAATGTGAATATCAAGATGGAAACCCCCAGACGAATCCAAAACATATCGTTGACCTGTCCGGTGGCCATGCCGACAATGATCGTTAGGACGAGCAATGCCAAGGTATCAGTGATCATCGTTCCTCCTACGGTGATACTGACAGCTTTGTTTTTGCTGATACCCAGTTTACTGATAATCGGATAGGCGATCAATGTATGGGAGGCGAACATACTGGCGAGTAAAATGGAGGTCAATACGTTGAATCGCAGGACCCATATCCCGACAACCGTTCCTAGGATCATCGGAATGAGGAATGTGTACATGCCGAAAGCTAGGCTTTTCGTACTATTTCTCTTAAAATCCGCCATATCGATTTCCAATCCGGCGAGAAACATGATATAAAGCAAGCCCGCCGTCCCGGACAAGATAATGCTGCTATCCCGTAATACGAGATTAAAGCCGTGCGGTCCGATAATTGCGCCGGCAATGATCAGCCCAAGCAGGTGAGGGATTCTCAGCTTGTTTAATAAAAGGGGAGCGGCCAGGATAATTAAAAGAATCAAGAGAAATTTTAATACCGGGTCCGCTAAGGGCAATGTGAAATCTATTGTCGAGGCTAATACCATATGCGTAATTTTTTTCGTTATAATTTGAAACAAAAATAATAAGAATTTGTGGAGATTGCAGCGTTTACGCCAACTTTGCATCTTCTTTTATAGATAACAATAAATGTGTGAGTTTTATAAGTTAAAGTATATGTAAATCTTGGGACATTAGCGTGAACCGATTATATTTGTACATACATTGCATTGAGTTTATTGTTATAAAACTAAAAAGCGTTTAAACCCTTTGCATAAAAGGGTGTCAAACATGAAAAGAGAAAAATATTTATTTAATGTAGAGGAGAAACAAATATGAAACCCATGAAATTAACATCTTTAGTGATGATGCTTCTGATCGCGTTTAGTGCCGCGGCTCAGGAGGAGTTCTTTGATGATGTGTATTTCTCTTCCAAAAACAAGAAAAAGAAAGAACAGGTTGAAGAGAAAAAGGTTGTTCAGCCGAAACAGGAGTCTAGGGCCCTGGTCGCTACAGCCAAGAGCCAAGCTTCTTCAGACAGCCGGGATGTGGATGAATATAACCGTCGTTATACATCAGTCGAGGTGGAGGAGCCTTATCGTGAGGATGATTCTGTTATCTATGAGGATAGCGATGAGAATGAGTCTTCTTCCGAGCGTCGTTCGGATACTGAATATACGGAACGTATCATTCGTTATCATTCGCCGAGTAAGATTACGATCGCCGGAGCGGATCAAGTCGATTTGTATCTGAGTGACGGATATTATGGTTACGGCTATGATACGGATTATTCGAACGGTAGCGCGAACGTGAATTTTAATATCAATGTCGGCAACGGTTGGGGCTCGCCTTGGTATACAGGTTGGTACGATCCTTGGTTCTATAGTTATAGCCCTTGGTGGACTTATTCATCTCGCTTCTACGGCCCGTCTTGGGGATTCGGCTGGGGCTGGGGAGGCTTTTATGCCGGCTATTATAGTCCGTGGTACGATCCATGGTATGGCCCGTCTTGGGGCTGGGGTGGAGGCTATTGGGGTGGCCATTGGGGACATCACCATCATTACTATCCCGGTTACTACTCGACTCCAAGTAGACATTATTCAAACGGACGTTCCTCTTATCGAGATAATCGCTCTTATGCGAGTGGCAGAGGTTCCGGTTATACAGGTGGGCGGAGCAGTGGCTCTTCTTCCTTGAGAAATTCCGGATCGACTACAAGACCTTCGTCTTCAAGTTCCTTGAGCAATGGACGTGCGGGATCTACCCGTAGGGAATCTGCTATTTCCTCTGGTGCGGGGCGTCGTTCCTCTTCTTCTGTTAGAAATTCGGCAACGACAAGAAGTAGCTCGGGCATAAGTAATAGCTCGGCGAGAACAAGGATTTCCAGAAGTAGTTCTGGAGCCGCATCTTCTTCCGGACGTCAATATTCAGCTCCGGTAACACGTTCTTCTTCCAGAAGCAGTAGCGATTTCTCAAATAGTCGCTCTTCTTCCAGTCAATTTAGAAGTTCCTCTCCTTCTCGTAGTAGTTCGGTAGGTTCTTCTTCCGGTAGCTTCGGTGGAGGTCGTTCTAGTGGAGGCTCTGTTGGTGGCGGAGGTGGCCGTGCCGGTGGTGGTCGCAGGTAAAAGTGTTAGGTTGATAAAATTAGAGATACGATGAAAAGGATAGGAATTATAATGTCGGTGCTTGCCCTGTGTGGCGGCACCGCTTTTTCGCAGTCACAGTTGGATGCCTTTAAGTATTCCCAGACGGAGTTGAATGGTACGGCTCGTTATTTAGGAATAGGTGGTGCTTTTGGTGCGTTAGGTGGTGATATTTCCGCTATGAATACGAACCCGGCAGGCTTGGCGATTTATAAAAGCTCGGAGGTGGTTACGACATTGAGTTTGTCTTCGGCCTCCGCGAAGACCGATTGGCTTGGTTCGAAGGTGGACAACAGCCGTACGAAGGTGAGTTTCGATAATATCGCTTACGTAGGATATTTCCCGACAGCGAATGATGAGGGTATCGTGAGCTGGAACGTTGGTTTCTCTTATAATCGCTTGAAGAATTATAACCGGAACTATACGATGGCTACAGGAGGTGATTTGAATACTTCTCTTTCTGATTATGTGGCCATGCGTGCGGCAGGAATGCCTAGCGGACTGTTAGGGGAGAGTAAAGACTATAACCCTTATAATAACCAAGACTTAGGTGATTGGCTATCTATTCTAGGATACAATGCCGGTTATATGGATTCATATAACGATAATGATAAAGAGTATTATAGTGCGTTTGGAGATAATAATGCGGATGGGCAATGGAGTCCATATTTATTGCAAGGAGGTCAATTAAAAGTTTCAGAGCGAGGTTCCGTAGATCAATATGACTTGGCTTTCGGTATAAATATATCGGAACTTGTGATGCTTGGCGCTACGGTTGCGATTACGGATTTGAACTATCGATATCAGTCATCGTATGATGAGGAATTTACGAACGGCAATAATTTATACTTAGATAATTACTTGGATACGGATGGTACCGGGTATTCATTTAATGTGGGTGCTATCGTTCGTCCTACTGATTTTCTTCGTTTGGGTGTAGCTTATAATTCACCAACGTGGTATAAGATGACAGATCGTTATTATGGTGAGGCCGGTTCTTATCTGACCTTTATGGATAAAGGGGAGATGAAAGAGCGTAAACTAGATGCCGCTACCCCTAATAATGCTTATTATGACTATGAATTCCGTTCTCCGGATAAATGGATCTTTAGTGCCGCCGCAATCTTGGGTACGACCGCTTTGATAAGCGTTGATTACGAGTTGATGAATTATAAGAATATGCGTATGTATCAAACGGATGGTAGCAGTAACGTGTATACTAACCAAGATATAACGGATAATTTCAAGTCAATGAATACGATCCGTGTAGGTGCGGAGGTAAAGGTTACTCCTCAATTTGCCGTAAGAGCAGGTGTCGCCTACAGCGATAGTCCGATCAAGGATAAACTGAAGAATGGAGAGAAAGAGGTCTTTACGGTTGGTACGATTCCTAATTATACGATCGATAAAGGGGTCATGAATTATACGGTAGGTATCGGTTATCGCTTCACCCCGAACTTCTATACGGACTTGGCTTGTGTATTCCGTACGCATAAGGAAGATGTTTATGCGTTCTCTAATATGTTTGCGGGAGATGATCCGAAACCATTCCTCGAAGCCCAACCTGCCACGATGAAAACAAACACGACTCGTGTAGCTTTGACATTGGGATACAAGTTCTAATATACATATATTTTAGATCAGTAAAGTCCCCTGTTCGTACGTTAAAGGTGCGGGCAGGGGACATTCTTTTTATAATTTGAAATAAAATATTTGTTGGTTTAAAATATTTTTCGTTCTTTTGCTTCCATTAATAACATTGTATAACAATTAAACCCCATCGCCTATAGCATAAACATTACTCGAATAAACTAAAAATGTGAAAGTAATGAAGACTTTAAAAATGATGACCGACGAGGAATTGGTTGTCCTTTATGCAGAAGGTAATAATGCCGCTTTCGATATTTTATTAAATCGATACCAAAGTAGCATTCATTCTTACATTTATTTCATTGTACGTAACAAAGAGCTTACGGAGGATATCTTTCAAGAGACCTTCGTGAAGGTTATCATGACTATAAAACAAGGTCGCTATACCGAGAACGGCAAGTTTAAGGCATGGATTACTCGTATTGCCCATAACTTGATTATCGATAATTTCCGTCAGGAACGTAGCGAAAACACGATCTCGAATGATGAGGTGGAAATCGACTTATTTAATAATATCAAGCTTTGCGATGGTACGATAGAGGATAATATCGTGCGCCATCAAGTATTGTCTGACGTGAAGAAATTGGTAAAGCATTTGCCGGATAACCAGCGTGAGGTGTTGGAGATGCGCTACTATCAAGACCTTAGTTTTAAGGAAATCGCCGATATCACGGGGGTTAGCATCAATACGGCCTTAGGGCGTATGCGTTACGCTATCTTGAATATGCGCCGTATGGCCGATGAGAACCGTATCGAGCTATCTATGGTGTAAAATAATTTTCTTTCCATGCAATAAGTCTTAGGTCCCTACGTTTTATTAGCAAACAAGATAAAAATAAAGGTGCCTATGAGGAAGCTTTCTACGCAATGCATGGATGATTTGGAGAAAAAAATGAAAAGTGCCCCGGAGGCGAAAAGTTCGCCTCGGAAGCAAACGATGGATTTCTTGAAACAGTTTGCGAGGGCTTATCAAGCGGAACCGGCTGTACGTCCGGAGCTCTGCGGGTATGTGTTGAACTAAGAATTACGGAAAGAGAATCTATATTATTAGGTTCTCTTTCTTTTTTTGTGTACTTTTGTAAAAACAAAAGACAAGATTATGAAGCATTTGATAGCGCCTTCTCTGCTTTCCGCTAATTTTCTGGATTTGCGGAAGGAGGTGGAGATGATAAATAAAAGTGACGCCGATTGGTTGCATCTGGATATTATGGATGGGGTATTCGTGCCGAATATCTCGTTTGGTTTCCCGGTACTTAACGCATTAAAGTCTATATGCCAGAAGCCGATGGATGTACACTTGATGATCGTGGAGCCCCAGAAGTTTATCCCTGAGGTCGCGGCTACGGGAGCCTATATGATGAACGTGCATTATGAGGCATGTACCCATTTGCATCGGACGGTAGCGGCTATTAAGGAAACGGGCATGAAAGCGGGTGTTACCTTGAATCCGCATACGCCCATCTGCTTATTAGAAGATATTATCCAAGATGTGGACATGGTTTTATTGATGTCCGTGAATCCGGGATTTGGTGGTCAACGCTTCATTGAGCATTCCGTAGATAAGGTGGCCCGTTTACGAGAAATGATAGACCGGAAGGGATTGAGTACTATGATCGAGGTAGATGGCGGGGTGAATTTAGAGACGGGGAAGCGCTTGGTTGACGCCGGTGCCAATGTGTTAGTCGCCGGTAACTTCGTATTCAAATCTCCAGATCCGATACAAACAATTAAAGACTTGAAAGCTTTGTAGAACACATTAATATATCACCAAAACCTAACTATCATGATTGAGAAAATACAAAAGCGGCCTTTTGTACGGCCGCTTTTTTTATGGATAACCGGAATTTTATGCTATGCGTTTTTACCTACCTCTTTGCTCTTATATGTTTTAGGGGGTTTATCTGCTCTGGTTTTTCTTTTTCTGGGGTTCTCGTGGGGGCGAGGGCATGCTGAGTTGCGATACGATTCCCGTTGGATATGGGGAGCTATAGTCTCTGTTTTGATTGTATGTTTAGCGGTTGAGGTCTGTTGGTATAGTGACCGGCGTATAGCGCTTGTAAATGAGCCTGATTCTTCTTTAGATTTATTGGCTAGCGAGGCCCAATATTCTTTGGTAAATACGTTTGATCGCTTACGCTTGTCTGATGAGGAGAAATCTATTTTGGCTACATTGACATTGGGATATAAGAAAGCGATGAGTCGGGAAACGAAAAGGCGCTTCTCTTTGGCGGGCGTGTCTCATATATTAGCGGTGAGCGGTTTTCATGTTGCCGTGATTTGTGGATTCTTATCTTTCTTTTGCTCGTTTATGCCAAGATGGGGGATAGGACGTTGGGTTCGTTATATCATTCTGGTGGGAAGTCTTTGGGGGTTTGTCTTTATCACAGGATTAGCGCCCTCGGCGGTACGGGCAGCCTTGATGCTATCTTTTTATTTAACAGGAAGGGCGCTTAGGCGTGTTACGGATGGATATAATACATTGGCCGCCGCCGCTTTCTGTATGCTGGCCTATAATCCGTATTATCTGTTTGATGTCGGTTTTCAGTTAAGCTATTTGGCTGTGTTTTTTATTTTATTCCTAGTGCCTCGTTTCAAGGAATGGATAGTGGTGAGAAATCCTTTGTTGGCCATGCCTTGGGAATGGATTACGGTGTCTATAGCTGCGCAGATAGGGACTGCTTTGCTCTGTTTTTATTATTTTGGACAATTTTCGACAGTTTTCTTGTTTACGAATCTACCGGTCACTCTCTTGGCTATGTTTTTGATTCCTTTTGCCTTTTTGTGGTTAGGCTATCCGGTGGATTTCTATGGATATGACTGGATACAGAAGATCGTAGAAGGGCTGGTTCATGGCATGGTAAGGGTAGTGGATGTGTTTAGCGTTATGCCTTATGCGACGATTACGGGTCGTTTTAGCTTCTTTGAGATGCTAGGAGGTTATGGTTTTCTTGTTTTATGCTTGATATATATGAAGATACGGGAACCAAAAGTTTTGTTGGCCGCCTTAACCCTTTTGTTAATAATATCAGTAAAGATCCTTATTGAACTTTTTTTGATAGCCGGAAACTAAAAAAGTCGTACCTTTGGGGTGAAAACAAAAAGATTATATGATCACTAAAATCATTCAAGAAGAGAAGATTCAGAAAGCCAAAAAATATGTAGAGAAAGGCGAGAGTTTTGTTATCGTGACGCATGTCTCACCAGACGGCGACGCATTAGGTTCATCCCTTGGTTTATATCATTTCCTATCCGCTTACGGTAAGGATAATGTAGCGGTAGTGGTACCGAACGCATTTCCCTCTTTTTATAGATGGATGCCGGGCGCTAAGGATGTCGTGATACATGAGAAATATCCGGATTTCGCCGAGAAATTGATCAAGGAAGCAGATGTTATTTTCTGCCTCGATTTCAATGAACCCAAACGTATCGAGAAACTGGCTCCGGCGGTGATCGCCTCAGAAGGCCGCAAGGTGATGATTGATCATCATTTGAACCCCGCGGATTTTTGCCGTGTGACGATGTCGTATCCGGAGATGTCTTCTACCAGTGAGATGATCTTCCGTTTTATTTGTCGTATGGGGATGTTCGATTTATTGAATCGGGATGCCGCCGCTTGTATCTATACGGGTATGATGACGGATACGGGATCGTTCACCTATAATTCGAATAAACCGGAGATTTATACGATCGTCAGCGAATTGATCAAGAAGGGGATTGATAAGGATTTGATCTATCGTAAGGTGAATCAGGTCTATTCCGAGTGCCGTTTACGTATGATGGGATATGTGTTGTATGAGAAGATGAGGGTCTATCCGGAACAACAGGCGGCTCTTATCACATTATCGAAAGAGGAACTGGATCGTTTTCAGTACCAGACTGGAGATACGGAAGGCTTCGTGAACTTGCCGTTAAGCATAGAGAACGTAAGCTTTAGTGTCTTTATTCGTGAGGACAGCGATTATATAAAGGTATCGCTTCGTTCCGTGGGCGATTTTCCTTGCAATCAGTTTGCTTCTACTTATTTCAACGGAGGTGGACATAAAAATGCGTCCGGAGGTGAGTTCTATGGCTCTTTATCTGAGGCCGTAGCCGTGTTTGAGAAAGGTTTACAGGAATTTAATCCTAATAAATCAGAAGATTTAGGCAAACATGCGTAAGGTTTGACGAAGATTATTTACATTTGCGATTCATTCAATTAAAGACTAACAAATGAAGAAAGGTTTTAATATCCTGTTGATTCTGTGTGCCGCATTAGTTGCTATCTCTTGTAGCAAGACAAAGTCGTACACGGATATGTTGAAAGATGAGAAAAAGGCAATCGAGCGTTTTATCGATGATAAGGGCCTTGAGATCTTGGATGATTTTCCTGCTGATAGCGTATTTAAGGAAAATCAGTTTGTGCTCTTGGATAATGGTGTCTATTTGAATATTATTGATAAGGGAAGCGATCAGAGAGCGGTGCAATATAAAACGAAAATGTTGTACCGTTGTAAGATGAGTTACTTCATGGATTCTACTATTGTCGCTATTGAGAACTATGGCCCGCATAGTAATGGAACTTCTCCTATCGCTTTTACATATGGGGATTATTCGAAGAATTCACCTTATGATCCCTCTTATTATTATGTAAGTGAGGGAATGCAAGAGCCTTTGAAGTATGTTGGAGATCGGGCTAAAGTGAAAATGATAGTGCCTTTTAAAAGAGGAGCCTATAATGATCAATCAAACGGTCAACCTGTATATTACGAAATTCTAGAATATATATTTGAAGAAAACTTATGACACTAATTAAATCTATTTCCGGTATTCGCGGTACAATAGGCGGTAGCCCGGAAGACGGATTGAATCCGTTAGCTATTGTTAAGTTTGTAGCCGCTTATGCTACATTCATCCGAAAAAACACAAAAGTGGAGACCAATAAGATCGTTGTAGGGCGTGATGCACGTATCTCCGGTCCGATGGTTAAACAAGTCGTCCTAGGAACGCTTACCGGTATGGGATTTGATGTGGTGGATATCGATCTGGCCACGACCCCGACTACCGAGTTGGCCGTAGCTATGGAAGGGGCTTGCGGAGGTATTATCCTTACCGCCAGTCATAATCCGAAGCAATGGAATGCCTTGAAGCTTTTGAATGAGAAAGGTGAGTTCTTGAATGCCGCTGAGGGGGCTGAGGTATTACGCATAGCTGCCGCCGAGGACTTCGAGTTCGCCGACGTGGATCATTTGGGCAAGGTAATCCCGAATGCGACTTATAAGCAAAAACATATTGAGAGCGTCTTGAATCTGGATCTCGTGGACGTGGAGGCTATTAAGGCCGCTAACTTCCGTGTAGCTATCGATTGCGTGAACTCCGTAGGCGGTATCGTGATCCCGGATTTGTTATATGCGTTGGGCGTGAAGGAAATCTTCAAGCTGCATTGCGCTCCTCATGGAAACTTCTCTCATAATCCGGAACCCATTCCGGAAAACTTGACTGAGATCTCCGATTTGATGGGACATGCGAAAGCGGATGTTGGCTTCGTAGTAGATCCGGACGTAGACCGTTTGGCGATTATCTGCGAGAATGGCGAGATGTTCAACGAGGAATACACTTTGGTCGCTGTCAGTGATTACGTATTAAGCCATACTCCGGGTAATACGGTAAGTAACCTGAGCTCAAGCCGTGCGCTTCGCGACGTTACCCGTGCTCATGGCTGCGAATATAATGCCGCCGCTGTAGGCGAGGTGAACGTGGTTGCCAAGATGAAGGCTACGAATGCCGTGATCGGTGGTGAGGGCAACGGTGGAGTGATCTATCCGGCCAGCCATTACGGACGCGACGCTTTGGTAGGTATCGCCTTGTTCCTGACTCATCTGGCAAAGAAGAAGATGAAGACGAGCGAGTTGAAGGCTTCTTATCCTCCGTATTTTATCTCCAAGCAAAAAGTCCAGTTAACGCCGGAGATCGACGTGGACGCTATCTTAGCGAAAGTAAAAGAGAAGTTCTCTCAATATGATATTACGGATATCGACGGCGTGAAGATCGATTTCCCGGATAAATGGGTTCATTTGCGTAAAAGCAATACGGAACCGATCATCCGTATCTACTCTGAGGCCCATACGATGGAGGAAGCCGAGGAATTAGGCGGTCAATTAATACAGATCATCAACGAGATGTGTAAATAACACCCTTTCGGGGCGTTTTAAAATATTGGGTTCAGTCTTCAGCCGAGGTAAGCTATTTATACTCTGTTGATTTGACTGAACCCTTTTCTTTTGGATAATTCTCGGTTCGTGTAATGAATAAACTAATAAAGGTAATCTTATTTCTAATTGTCGGGATGGTTCAAGCCTTCGCATGGGGAGGGCTGAGAGGGGACACGTTGGCCAAGGAGCTGGATGAAGCTGTCTTGAATAGATCTTTTTATCTTCAGCAACGGGAGCAACGGATCACGCAGCTAAAGGACATGTTTCTCTTGAGCAAGATATCGTTGTGGCAGGAATATGAGATCAACCACCAATTATACGAGGAATTCAAGAAAATACAACAAGACTCGGCCATCTATTACATAAAGCGGAATATGGAGATAGCGTCATTTATGAAGGATACGGCACGCATCTATACTTCCCGCTTACGGCTGGCTACGCTTTATGCTTTCTCCGGGATGTACCGTGAGTCGGAAAGTCTGTTGCGAAGCATAGACCGTGAGTTGCTGTCTAAAGAGCAGAAACAGGATTTCTATGAGGCTTATTATTCGTTTTTCTCTTATTACAGTACGAATCTGGATTCTTTTGAATATAGGAAACAACTTGATTTATACAAGGATTCGTTATTGTCTGTCTTAGATACGGCCTCTTATCGGTATAAGATAAATCTGGCGCAGAAATATCTGGCTCACGGACAGGCGAGGTCTGCGGAGAAGGTGCTCATCCCTTTATTGGAGAAAGAGGAGCGGTATAACCCGAATTTCGCGATGATCACTTATCTGCTGGGAGATGTTTATGATATGGATGGGCGTACCGATCTCGCCCGAGACTATTATACCTTGTCGGTTATTGCCGATATCAAGAGGGCCTTCTTGGATAGTGGTTCTATCCAAAAGCTGGCGTTGAATTATTATGAAAGTGGTGATCTATCCAATGCCCTTAAATATGCGCAGCTAGCTATAGAAGGTGCCGTTACTTGCAATATACAGTTCCGCATGAATGAGATCTCTAAATTCTATCCTATCATTAATGCTTCCTATCAGACACAGGAAGCTCAGGGCAAAAGGCAATTGATGACTTATTTCTTGTTGATCAGCCTATTGACGCTCTTTCTGATCCTTTCTCTTGCCTATGTGTATAGGCAGATGCGGAAGATCTCAGCGATACGAGAAGAGTTGGTTAATACCAATGCCTGTTTGGTAAAGTTGAATGGAGAGATAAGCGAGACGAATAATTTATTGCAAGAGCGAAATATACAGCTATCGGAGTCAAACCATATCAAGGAGGAATACATCGCTCATTTCCTCGATCTCTGCTCCACCTATATTAATAAACTGGAGGATTACCAGAAATCGCTACAGAAGAAGGCGATGAATAAACAGTTGGACGAGTTATTCAAGATGCTCCGTTCGACCCGTATGGTGGAGAATGAGGTGGAAGCGCTTTATGTTAACTTCGATCGAATCTTTCTTGGATTATATCCTACGTTTGTCAGGGACTTCAACGCTTTGTTGCAGCCCGAGGAACGTATCGTCTTGAAATCGGAGGATCTGTTGAATAAGGAACTTCGTATATTCGCCTTGATGCGGTTGGGAGTTACGGACAGCGTAAGGATAGCCGCTTTTCTTCGTTGTTCGTTGAGTACGATCTATAACTACCGGACCAAGGTACGTAATAAGGCGTTAGTGCCTCGTGATGAGTTTGAAGGTTGGGTGATGAGGATCGGGGTTAACCGGAATCCGTTATAATCAATCTACATTTTTTAGGATAGTGATCTTTATTAACTGATTTGTATTTAATGGGATAGAGGATCGTACTGTCTACATTTTTATATCAATCTTCTTTTTGCTTCTTATTCCCGGATACATTCGCAGCATAACTTTTAAAAAGAGATGCCATGAAGATTAAATTAATGATTGCTGCCGTGATCGCCTGTTTGGTGTTCACGGGATTTACGAAAGAGAACGTATCCGATACGGTCGATCACAACGCATGGAAGACATCCGGCGTCGTGGTCATACAAAATGATGTCCTTACGTTGGCCGGTTCCAACGCCCGTGCTTTGTTGAACGATGGCAAAGGCTATACGAACTTCGAGTTAGATATGGATGTACGTACCACGACCGGTGGCAAAGGTTATATTGGTATCCATACGGACGCTACGGATCGTAAAGGATACCGTATCGCCTTGAACAACGATCGGGAAGATCCGGTTTGGTGGCGGATGACGGGTAGCTTGGTGTCGGTCCGGAACCTGACGAAGAGTTTCGTGAAAGAGAACGAATGGTTCAAGATGAATATCCGGGTAGAAGGACGGCTTGTCCGGGTGCGGATTAATGGTGAGACTGTCGTAGAATATATAGAGCCTTCCAAACCTTTCCGTTTGAAGGAGAACGCTAAAGCATTGTTATCCCAAGGTACTATCTCGCTGGTGGGTACGGGACGTGGAAATCTTCAGTTTAAGAATATCTCTTTAGAGGCGTTCAGCGCGAAAGGAATAGACATTCCCGCTCAATGGGCGAATGCCGTGGATGAGCAGACGGACGAGATTATTCGTTTGCATCAAGAGGACTTCCCCGTGCTTGATTATCATGTTCATTTAAAAGGTGGATTGACGAAGGAAGTAGCCGCACGGCAGTCACGCCAGACGGGTGTTAATTATGGCTTGGCTATCAATTGTGGCATCGGCTTCTCGATCACGAACGATACGGAGTTGTATAATTATCTGGATACCATGCGTACCCAACCCTTTATCTTGGCTATGCAAGCGGAAGGACGTGAGTGGGTAACAACCTTTTCGGAGGCGGCCCGCAACAGCTTTGACTATGTGTTTACCGATGCCATGACGTTTCTGGATCATAAGGGGCGGCGTACGCATCTATGGGTAAACAAGGAAGTGATTATCGATGATGAGCAAGCATATATGGATATGATATTGGACCGTATTTGTTCTGTCTTGGAAGAGCCGGTCGATATGTACGTGAATTCCTGTTTCCTTCCCGATGCGATGAGTGACCGATATGATATGTTTTGGACAGAAGAGCGTATCGACCGTTTCGTGAATGCCTTGGCAAAAAGTGGAAAGGCTTTGGAGATAAACGAGCTTTATCATATTCCGAATAAAGCGATCATTCAGAAAGCGAAAGCCGCGGGTGTAAAGTTCACGTTCGGTTCCAACAATATCACGCCGGAGGTAGGAACGCTCGATTATTGTATCCGTATGAAAAAGGAATGCGGTTTGACGGCGCAAGATATGTATAAACCACACATTAATATATAAGATTAGTTTTAAGGTCTGAACAAACATTAGATTTAAGGTAGAGGTATTAGTGCTTTAGGCAAAGATTGTTAGGTTTCGAGGTAAGATACATATGGAGTTACAGTTATAATATAATAGGTCGATTACTATAGGACAAAACATCTTATTTACTATATATAAAGATAATCATATATAGTTACATTCCACAAACCACGACGTGAACTGTACAGACCACGACGTGAATTATACAAACCATGCTGTGGTCTGTACGATTCACGCCGTGGTTTGTAGAATGTAACAGTATCTTACGAAGAATGAACAGGCTCTTGAATAACTATTCTAGCTGAAGTGTAGCGTTTTTATCTTATAGGAAAATAGCGGTGAATTCCTTTTCGAAATTCGGGGTGAATGCGCCTTTCCCCAGATTCTCCTTGATCTCCTCGATCGGCCAGAAACGTCCTCCGTCCAGTTCCTCGGGATCGGGGGTGATGGGGCCATTGTAAGTGGTCCGGAAGCTGTTTACCAATTCCTTCTCTATGGAAGACTCGAATATATAACGTTTGATGAAGACAGGCGTGAAATCGGTAATGCCCAATTCCTCACGAACCTCACGGCGCAGGGCCTCTTCCACGCTTTCTCCATAATCAATATGCCCACCTACGGCCGTGTCCCATTTTCCCGGTTGTATATCCTTGTTCATGGAACGTTTTTGTAGATATAGATCTCCATCCTTATTAAAGATATGTAAATGGATTACGGGATGTAGCAACTTACTTCCGCTATGACATTCCTTGCGAGTAGCCTTTCCGATCGTCTCACCTTCCTCGTTTACCAGAGGAAACCATTCTGTTCTCATATTTTAAATAGACTTTAATTTACTGATAACCGCATTTAACTCCATATCTGTTAAATTATTGCCATAAGTAGCGTAATCCAAGCGGAACGTACATCCATTCTTGTATTCAGAGCAACCATAAGCGGTTTTGCCCCGGAGGATAGAGCCTTTGTGACAGATGGGGCAAATGGGCTTTTCCGTTGATGGAAGCTCCAATTCAGGAGTAGCCTCTGCTTTCTCTTTCTCTTTCTTAGTACGAGGCTTACGAGGTTTCTTTTCCTTTTTCTCCTTGGGTTCGTCTTTGGGAGTTTCTTTAGCTGCTTTAGACGTATCCTCAATCGTAATCGTTCGCCGGGTTTGGTCGGAAAGGACGTTTATGACGACCTCGTTTACCATCTGCTTCAACTCATCCAGAAAAGTACGGGCCTCATAAGTTCCCCGCTCGATCTGGCGAAGCTTCTTCTCCCAAAGACCCGTCAACTCCGCGCTTTTCAGCAGTTCCTCATGGATCGTGCCGATCAATTCCGCGCCGGTAGCGGTGGGATAAAGATTCTTACGTTCCTTTCGTATATAATTACGCTTAAATAAAGTCTCGATGATCGCCGCACGGGTAGAAGGACGGCCGATGCCGTTTTCCTTTAAGGCATCCCGCAGCTCGTCATTATCCACTAATTTACCGGCGGTTTCCATCGCCCGCAATAAAGTAGCTTCCGTATAAGGTTTCGGAGGCTGGGTCCAAGTCTCTTTCAAGATCGGTTTATGCGGGCCACTTTCTCCTTTCACGAAATCGGGCAATACGCCTTCTTCCTCGGTAGGTTCAGCCTCCGGATCTTTCTGCTCGGCTCCGAATACGACACGCCAACCCGGTTTGAGGATTTGCTTTCCAGTCACCTTGAATTCTACCTTATCCACTTGACCCAAGACCGTAGTGGTCGATATCTCGCAATCCGGATAAAAGGCGGCGATAAAACGACGGGCTACCAAATCGTACACCTTCCGTTCCGTATCCGTAAGATTGCGGGCGGGGACTCCGGTAGGGATGATCGCATGGTGATCGGTAACCTTCGAGTTGTCAAACACTTTCTTGCTTTTCGGCAATTTCTGATTCATCAAAGGAGCGGTAAGCTCCGTATAATCCACCAACCCTTTCAAGGTATTGGGAACTTTCGGATAGATATCATCACTAAGGAAAGTCGTGTCTACACGTGGGTAGGTTGTCACCTTCTTCTCGTAGAGCGATTGGATCAACTTTAGCGTATCGTCCGCCGTAAACGCGAATTTCTTATTACATTCCACCTGCAACGAGGTCAAGTCGAATAGGCGGGGGGCGAATTCCTTCCCTTTCTTCTCGGTGATACTGGTAACAGTAAAATCCTGTTCCTTTACCTTCTCCAGAAAAGCCTCGCCTTCCTCTTTCTTCGTGAACTTACCTTTCGTGGCGGAGAAAGTCGTATTCCTGTAAATGGTCTTTAATTCCCAATAGGGTTCCGGCTTGAAATTGTCGATCTCGGCTTGCCGGTTTACGATCAAGGCGAGCGTTGGGGTTTGCACACGGCCGATCGATAATACCTGCCGGTTCTGCCCGTAGCGCAAGGTATAAAGGCGGGTAGCGTTCATCCCCAGCAACCAGTCGCCGATGGCACGGGATAGCCCGGCCTCATATAACTTATTGAATTCCGTCTGTTCTTTGAGTTTTTGGAAACCTTCCCGGATCGCCTCCTCCGTAAGCGAGGAGATCCAAAGGCGGTAGACCGGGCATTTACAACCTGCCTTTTGCATGACCCAGCGTTGGATCAGCTCTCCCTCTTGGCCGGCATCACCGCAGTTAATGACCATCTCGGCATTTTGCATCAGGCTCTCGATTACCTTGAATTGTTGCTCATACGTAGGATTCTCGATTAGTTTGATACCGAACCGGGGAGGGATCATAGGTAGTGACCCCAGACTCCAGCGTTTCCAGTTCTCCGCGTATTCATGCGGTTCTTTCAGGGTACACAAATGCCCGAATGTCCAAGTTACCTGATATCCGTTTCCTTCGATATACCCATTCATTCGTTGGGTTGCCCCTAATACTTCCGCGATTTCCCGGGCCACACTCGGCTTTTCGGCGATACAAACTTTCATCAATACATCATCCTTTCTTAAATGAACAGACAAAAATACATGATTATTTCCGAATGAGCAAAGATGTTTGTTATCGCGAGTTTATAAAGCTGTATGATGGAGTTGCTGATTTTGGTTCAATTTGTTTTTACCTTTGGGAATTTTGCATACATTTGAACCTATGTAATCGAAGTGGGAGAATAAGTCGAATGGCAGACATTGATTCAGAGAAAGAAAGAAGGCTTGTGGCGGACTTGCTGGAAGGGGACGAGTCGGCCTTTTGTGAATTATATGCCCTGTATAAGGATCGCTTGATGTGGTTTTCCTTGAAATTCCTTAAATCCCGGGATATGGCGGAAGATGTTTTTCAGGATGCTTTCGCCTCTATTTGGCAGAATCGCCGTTTCTTGAACCCGAATGTACCTTTTGGCCCGTATGTGTATACGATCGTGAAAAATCGGATCTTAAACCTGTTGGCGGGACTGGATCGTGAGTTGGAGCTGAGGGATAAGATACGGTCCGCCTCATTGGATAGCACGAACGAGACGGAGGACTCGGTATTGGATACGGATTTAAACGCATTGTTGGATAAGGCGCTTGAAACGTTGAGCCCACAACAAAAAAGGGTTTTTGATATGAGCCGTAAAGATATGAAATCCCATAAGGAGATAGCCGACAGTTTGGGTATCTCGGTATATACGGTACAACAACATATCTCTACGGCCTTGAAAGTGATCCGGGCGTTTCTGGCTAAATATGCGGAGACTTATATGAAGCTACTGCTCTAAAAAAACACATCTCCCTTTATTCATATTCCCGATAGGCACCGAACCGGGCTAAGCGATCCTCGCCGAGTTGTTCCGGTACAGGTTGCGGGGAGAGGCCCAAGCCTTCGTTGATCTGTTCCCAAAGTCCCGTACGGGTGTAAGTTTGATGCACTTTCTGGAAACGGGTGGATAGTAATAAATCCTTGGCTTCTTGATATTGCTTCTTATCAATCAGTAGCTGTACCTTTCGCTCGGCCACCCATTCATCAGAGGATGCGTTTATCTTATCCAGCCATTTTTCCCGTTCCGGTAAAGCCTCGGTTCCAAACTTCTTTAATACTTTATCCCGCTCGATAACCAACTGGGGATGTAGGTTCAACCACGAGGTTTCGGGGATAGCGGCGTAAGTATCTCTCGCCTTTTCCCACGCCTGCCGACGAACATATAGCCTTGCCAATAAAGCTTTCGCCAGATCGATATCCGGGATGGATAGTTGTTCGATCGCCTCCTCTACACGTTCTCTTCCAGCCAACCAAGTCCCATAGTGGAATTGCCAATAATCCCGTTCCGGCCGGGGAGATATTTGAATCGCCCAACGAAAAGCATCGTCCAGATCTTCCATGCCGGATGGAGCCCACCGCCCGTCTTCCGGATAGGGGGCGGCGGGAAGCGTGGACTTGTTCTTGTAGGCATCGGCTAAGGCGATCCAGATGGAAGATTCATTTTTCCGGGCCCAGTCGAATAGCGGGATGCGATCGATCGGGCGAAGCCTTAATGCCGGAACCTTTAAGGAATAGATATCCAAAGGATGATCTGTCGGTATCCAATATTCTACGTGGTTCTTTTTCTCGCCGGGACGCAATTCGAGCTTGATGGACTGGTCGCTGATCGGGCCACCTTGGATTTCTACGTAAGGCTGCCGGTCGGGGGTACTGAGCATGGACCATTCCTTGTCGCCGGCTACGCCATAACTCCATAGCTTGATACCGGGCGTACAGGATTCGTCGGCGATATGATAGAGCCCGCTGCCCAAGGAGGGAGTGTAGGCCCCGAAAGCATTCACGTCTTTCGTTTTCCAGAAGTAGCCGGTCATCTCTTTGATATCCCGTTCATGATGGGTTCCTTCCGTTTTCCAGTCGATCGTGTCCAACGTGGAGGCATGGGATAATACGGTCCCGTTCGGGAAATCGTATTGGGTATCCGGTGCGCAAGAAAGGGCGGCGTTGGACCATGACATCCATGGATAGGCTTGCTTTCCCGGGTTGTAGTAAACAACCCTTTGGGTAAGGCATTCGTCCTTATCTCCTAAGGAATATTCTACAGACCATTGCATACCGTAATGAGATTCCCGTTCTCCGCATGTTACATATGTGCGGTCTCCCGTATGATCGATCTGATAAAGCACCGGCTCATTTTGCGTGGGAGAGTGGGAGATCGGGAAACTGACCTCGATCCCCCCGGCCACGAAATAGAAACGGGGTAATATCCGTGTGTATTTGATTACGTCCGGCCTGTACAAGACCTCCTTGCCGCTCTCCTTGTGAGTGAGGGATATTACTTTCCCGCAAAGATCGGGGCAGATGATAGCCTTGACTTTCTCGTTCTCTAGCGAGATCATCCGGTACCTTTTAGGCACCGGACGATTTGAGGTCTCGCTATAACTCATATAGGGGTATACGCCATTCGGGTCCAAGGCGGTCGGTAGCGGGCCGGTGGGCGTCAATACGTGCGTCAGTTGTATCTGGTCGAACTCCTCGCAAACAACACCTGTTGTCTGCGAGAAGGCTGGCCCTGCGGCTACGCTTGCCATGAGTGATAGGATTAAACGATATGCTTTCATGTCTTTCCTGCTATATAAGCCCATTATTTCGCCAATAGATCGGACAGTTGACGGATGATGAGGTTGCCCTTACGTACATCCGCCGAGATCTTGTTTTCATCGAACTCTTTCTCTTTCGGGAAGATAGACAAATGTTGGTCTAGTTGCTTCAATAAGCCTTGGGCTTGAGCGTTACCCGATTGGGCGGTCAGTTCCCGTAAGATACGGACCTTCTCGAAATCCACGATACCCTCTCTCATCTTCTCGAAGCGGATGCAACTTTTGCCTCCCGGATATACCATGTAGCAATCGCCCGCAGCCCAAGAGCCATGACGTGCGTCACGATCGGCATCTTCCGGCCAAGCGTCGTAAGCCCATCGCAGGAAGCCGTCATAACCATACGCCATTACATACCAACTGATCCAACGTCCCTCGATAGGAGGAGAGAACACGAAGTTGTTCGGGATCGGCGGGTTACAGCATACGTATACGGTGGACGTGCGTCCGGTGGCGGCCCGTGCCTTTTGCTCGGCGATGGTAGGTTCCTCTCCGTAAAGGAAAGAATAATCGTCCAGCAGTCCGTCCAATTCCTTATGCCAATTGCCGGCGTAAGTGATCTTCCAGCATTTATCATGGTTACGCACGACATTGATAGCCGCTAAGGTCTCTTCCATCGGATTCTCGTTGATTCCGATATAGGTGATGTCCAACCAGCTTTTAGCTTCCAGATGGAACTTGAAATCCGTGAGGAAGATATTCCACATCTTCTTGAATTCCTCCGAGCTTGGCGCCCAGTTGATATAAGAATAATCGCCCGTAGCCTCGTCCTTATAGCGGTGACGGAATCCCCAAGGAATCGGGGTATAGAGGGTGATTGCCTCGTCGATGCCACATTCCATCGCTAATTCTACGTACTCGTCGAAGATTTTGTAGTCGAAGGCCCATGTGCCGTCTGCTTTCTTGATCCACTCGATCATGCCCCCCTCGATCATATAAGAGTTATCGGACCAAGGAGAATGTACTCCATAAGTCGTGATGTAGGTACCACCCGCATCGGCATAATGCTTCAAATGCTGCTTGAGAAGCATTTTATGTTCTGGTGACCACGGTTCCACGTGATTGTACCATGCCACGGCCCACGGGTTCTGCCATAGGTCCAGACGGTATTTCCAGTCTTTCGGATAGGGGAGCAACTGGTTTTGCACCACGATCTCCAGATTCAAGAATTGAGGAGCCTTGTCTTTCGCCCGCACCTCCACCTGTCCTTTATACGTACCGGGAGCGGTTCCTCTCGGCACATCCACCAGCATCCATACCGGACGGGTGGTTTGGGAAGGGAGATCGAAGCGGTCCAGCGTCTCGAAACGGTCTGGCATCAGGAAACCGGATTTGTAGGGAGATTCCCCGCAGATGGCTTTTTTCTCGGCATACGGATAATTGGACAATACGTAACGCACCAACTCGAAGGTAATCCGATCTTTCGGGATGATGTTTCCCTCGGCGCTCCTCAAGTCCTGCGTAGAGACACGTACTTGTTCCAACGCTTCTGACGACCATACCAATATCTGGGCATTCGCTCTTTCCCCCCTCCAAACGGTCGTAGAGTAGGAAGATGATAAATCGTTGTCATGGTTTACGGGTACTTCCTTCCGGAAATAAAGCCGGTCGGTCGATCCGAAGGCGGAATGGATACCCGCCTGATTGCTCCAAGCGGGTTCATTCACGCAAAAATCAAATGTTAACTCCGGGTCATAGTGATGACTCCGTACAGGGACAAACGTGGAATCCATCTGCCCCGGATACACTTGGCCTAGACTGATATGAGAATAAATAAAAAAACTAGCTACTGCTAAAAAGTATTTCTTCATGCTATAAAAATTTAAGATAATTCATATTTAAATGGGATTCCCCTCCCAGATAGGTAGGCCCTCCCTTCTCGTATAGGTAGGGCCTACCCTCATATATATAGTCGCTTATTCTTGGAAAAACCCTTACCAGCCCGGATTCTGTTCCAAGGTTCCTTTCGACAATTGTACCTGTTGCAAAGGGATCGGGGATAGCCAATGCTTCGGTGTCTGGAACTTGCGGGCGGACGCAGGTTGGGCGATGATAAAGCCATCGCTATCCACCTGTATATCCTGCCCGATCACCAACTCCGGGAATTTCTGTTGATACTCCGTACCCACGAATTTCACGCCACGGATCGCAAGGGGAAGAACTGTTTCCGCCGTGCCCCAACGACGTAAGTCGTCCCGGCGGTATCCTTCGAATGCCAGTTCCACGGTTCTCTCACGCCGGATCTCTTCCAGCATATTCAGTCCGTTCGTAGCTACAAACGCATTGGTCAAGCGAGGCATATTCGCCCGGTTTCGCAGGTCATTAATGGTCAGGTCTAATTGCTCGTCCGTGATCTGTCCGTTCTTCTCGTATAAAGCCTCGGCCAAGATTAATAGGACCTCTCCGTAACGGAATTCCTTGAAATCGTATTCCCCAATGAATTGTACGGCATCCAGCGTTTCATCCATAAACTTGCGGATCATGTATCCGGTCCGGGTGGAATTGTTACCGATGAATCCCGGCTCTACGGTTGCCCATCCGCCCCCTTCCGAGAAGATCTCGCTACCGGGTACGACAAACGTTTGCGCCATCCGGGAATCCCGGTTCTCAAATTCGCTTGTCTGGGTTTGGAATCCTTTGAACAACTTGGATTTATCGATAGGTAAACCATCGGTACAAAGGTATACGTCCGCAAGGTTCTTTGTCGGTACCATGGCTCCTAATAATAGTTCCCGGGTCCAGTTATGAGTCGCTCTCAATTTGTAATACCGTCTAGCCAACAAGACTTCCTTGCTGTCGTCGCCTTCTAGGATATGAAGATATTTGTAACTGAGTTCTCCTTTCTCGCGATATAGTTCATACTCCTTGGAATCGACAATGGCTTGGGCCGCTTGGATAGCTAGGTCGAGGTATTTGCCTGCGTCTGCCATCCCGTGGTATTTTTGCCAAGTACCTTCGAATAAGGCTGCACGGGCCTTGAGAGCTAATGCCGCCCCTTGCGTGGTACGTCCTAATTCCTCAGCGGTCAGTCCGCTTTGCTTCGGAAGGAGAGGAATGGCCTTATCCAAGTCCTCGATAATAAAATCGATGATCTCCTGTTGGCTGGAACGAGGTGTGTAAAGTTCCTCCGAGGAGGTATTTAACGGGATGTCTATCTTAGGCACTCCTCCATAAGTTTTCACCAATTTCCAATAGTTGTAGGCACGGAAGAAATGCGCTTCTGCTTTCCAACGTCCGATCTCTTCGTCCGACAAACCGGATTCCTCCGCTTTCTTAAGCAAATAAGAGGTAGATTGGACAAATTTCCATGGGTTGTCCCAATCATCCGAGTTGACCGGGGCCAGATAGGAACCGTCGCTGACATCGTTCGTGCCGGAACCAAAGGCGATATCCGAGTTCATGTCTATATATTGGGAGACCTCTTGGAGCCCAAAATAGAAATCGTTGGCGGCCAATTCAAAGTCGGCCGGCTTTTGCCAGAATACAGCGTCCGACACTTGATCCATTGGCATTTTATCCAGCTCACAACTGAATAGTCCTAAGGTGGCGGATAACGTGATAATTATATTGAATCGTTTCATAATATTCGTTTTATTAAATAGAAAACCTTAGAAAGCCAAGTCGATACCAAATGAGTAGTAACGTTGGAACGGATAGTTGAAACCTCCGGTGTCAGACTCTGGGTCCCAACCGCCTTTTACCCCGTGTATCTCGAATAAGTCTTGTCCGCTTACATAAAAACGGGTCCGCTCGATACCGATCTTCTGCAATAAGCTTTTCGGCAGGGTATATCCGATCTGGATGTTCTTTAGGCGTATGTAAGCGGCGTTGATCTTTTGCATCGTAGACGCTTGGTAGTTCCAATGCCTGATATCGCCGTGGGTCAGACGAGGATAATATGCGTCTTGACGATCCTCATTCCAGGTTTGCCCGTAATAGAACTGAGGCGGATATCTCCACCAGTCGCTCCAAGGCATGGAGAACTCACCTTCACGGAACAAGGTACGTTTAGCGACTCCTTGGAAGAATACGCTGATATCAAAGTTGTTCCATTTGGCACCCAAGTTTAATCCGAATGTATATCGGGGAGTGGTTGAGCCGACATACTTAGCGTCGCCGTCGTCCCCTTCCTTATCACCGTAAGTGGAGATTTTCCCATCGCCGTTCAGATCCTTGAATTTGGCATCTCCGATACCGATATTAGAGGGTACGCCTTCCAGCTTCTTGTAAGCGTCTAGATCCGTTTGGTCCTTGACTACACCATCATATACATAGGCAAAATACGAGTTGATGGGATATCCTTCTCTCGTCTTATTCAAGCCTAGCTCATAAGTGTCCGAGCCTCCGTATTCCACGAGTTTGTTTTTAGCGTCGCTCAATTGGAATTGTGCGGAGTATTCTACATTACCGATTTTGTCCGTCCAGTTTAAGGTAAGCTCGAAGCCATTCGTACGCAATTTGCCCGAGTTCGTATCCGGGGGAGTTGCCCCTAGCATACTGGGATAAGTTACGGGGATCAACATATTATTGTTCATCTTCACGAAGTAGTCGAAAGAGAATCCTAAGCGGGAGTCTAAGAAAGCGGCATCAACACCTGCGTTGATATTCTCCAAGATTTCCCATGTGCGATTTACGCCGGCTAAGACATCCAGCCCCATCGCTTGTGTTTGTGAACCGCTACCGAAAGGATAGGTCAATTTAGTTCCCCAACCGTCGTCCCTGAATTTTAGTAACTGGATGTAATCGTATAGACGAATACCTTCTTGATTACCTGTTTGTCCGTAAGAAGCTCTTAGTTTCAATTCGTTGAATACCTTAGAGCTCTTTAGGAATTCCTCTTGAGAGATACGCCAGCTAGCGGATACGCCGGGGAACATTCTCCAACGGTTACCCGGGGCGAAGCGGGAGGAACCATCGTAGCGGAAGTTTGTCTCCAAGATATACTTATTCTTGAAGCTGTATCCGATACGGGCGAAAGCCGAGCTTGTCGCCCAATGTTCAGCTTTGGCGTCGTTCTTCATATTTCCGGTGCCACCAAGGTTGAGTTCCCATAATTCGTCTGTGATGAAATTATCTCGGCGTGCCATGAACATACGGACCTCTTCCGCCTCATAAGCCATACCTAACATGGCATCTAAATGATGATCCAGTCCGAAGTTCTTATTATAATTCAGGTAAGCCGTATAATTTTGATAGATGGTTTCCTCTGTCGTACGATCTACAGCGGATTGTTCGGGACTACCTGCTCCCGTATAATAATTGATGTCACCGTCCCATGTATAGAGCGGGATGGCTTTCGCTATATCCTCGTTATTCTTGTTTTTGTAGTTTAAGCCCACTTGAGCGTTAAACACGAGTCCGTCCGTGATATCGGCGATCAATCTGAAGTTACCGTTCATCTCCCGGGTATTGAACGTGGCGGTCTCGCTTTCCTTGGCCAGCGCTATCGCGTTGCTCCAGCCTCCTTGCGTGAAGAACTCTCCGTTGGCGTTATAGATCGGGAAGTTCGGCATATCAAACATCGCCTCGCCGATCACCCAAGCGCCATTACTTCCTATGTCCGTACGTTTCTGGTTATCCAAAGATACCTTTGTCTCTAATTTTAGCCACTTTGCTAATCGATAATCATAATTCATACGCAGATTGTATTTGGTATTATTATCGTCTGCGTATTTTACCACGCCAAATTGTTTGCTGTAGCCGGCGGATAGGTAATAGTTAGACTTCTCGCCTCCACCGGAGATTGTTAGGTTATGGCGATGTTGTACGCCATTGGTCAGCAACTCGTCCATCCAGTCCGTGTTCGTGAAAAAGAGCTTCCAGCCGGGTTGGGTGGGATGGTCGATAGGGTTCGGATCGTTCGCTAAGATGCGATCCAGAAGCTCTTGGGTATAGAGTGGGGCGGCACCGTTGTGTATGTTCGCCTCGTTATCCATAATCGCCATCTCATAATTTGTCGGGGCTTTCATGATTCCGGTCATTTTCGTGATCGCCAAGTTCCCGTTGTAAGTAAGTTTCGGTACTCCGCTCTTTCCTTTCTTAGTCGTGATTAATACAACACCTCCGGCGGCACGGGAACCATATATGGAGGCTGAGGCATCTTTCAATACCGAGATAGCCTCGATATCCTGCGGGTTGATCATATTCATATCCCCGGGGATTCCGTCGACCAAGACTAGCGGTGTATTCCCTCCGTTTGTGGAGGAGGCGCCACGCACGTTCAAGTCGAATTCCTCGTTACCCGGTTGCCCGGATGTTCGCTGAACGACCATACCGGGAATTTCTCCTTGCAAGGCGGACAGGACATTTGTAACCGGCTTAGAGTCGATTACCTCGGAGGATATTTTCGAGATCGCTCCGGAAAGATTGCTTCGTTTCTGTGTTCCGTAACCAATCACGACTACCTCGTCAAGCTTCTGGGCGTCTTCCTTTAGCTGGATATTAAGGGTCTTGTTGTTGCCTACGGCCACTTCTTCCGATAAATAGCCGATGTAAGATATGAGCAGGATCGATTTACCGTTCGCTTCGATGCTGTACTCACCGTTCAGGTCGGTAACCGTACCGTTTGATGTGCCTTTTACCACGACATTCGCTCCGATGATCGGTTCACCCCGTTCATCCGTAATGATACCGGTCACTTTCCGGTCTTGTGTCACTGGAACGGAGGCATTGCCCGCGTTTCCGAGACTGACGGCTATCGTGTTATTCTCTCGCTTAAAATAAAGATTGGCTTGCCGGGTGATCTCGTTCAATACGCTGTTGATGGGAGCGTTCTTGAACTTTAGGTTAACTTGTACGTTCCGGTTCGCTATGGCTTCTCCATAGAAAAATTTTAATCCTGTCTGCTTCGACAAATCATCAAAGACTTTCTGTATGGGTTGGTTTTTGACTTGAATTGTTATTCTTTCTTTCTGATTTTCTTGCGCTTGCAGAGGTTCAGGGGAGCTTAACGCTAAAAAAACTAAAATAATAGAACAACACATCCAATTATACCTAGTAATAGTTGGAAAGTTCATAATTTTGTATGTTTAAAGGTTGTTTTTATACACTTTTAAAAACGGTCCGATTTATGTAATCTCCAAGGGGGTCCAATCCAAGGGTGTACATATCGGGAAAGATAAAGGGAGATCGAAGGTCAGAGGTCGGTTTCCCTTTTTTATGTGGCTATGCTTAGGTCGTATCTTTCATGGGCAAATCGATTTTAAGGTTAATGACTCGTTTTATATAACACGATCCGGTTTCCTTCCGTCCGGTATCGGATGCCGGTTGAATATTGAATCGCGTTCAGTACGGCTTCTAGACTTTTATTGTCGTGCTCGCCATAGATGTAATCGTCGAATACGCTATTCGGATCGAGTACGATCGCTTGATTATACATCCGTTCCAGATCATGTACAACGCTACTGATAGGTGTCCGGTTGAAATAAAGGCCGCCTTGCAGCCAAGCCGTTACTTTTTGAACGTCCTCGTTCTTTTTAAGGATCTCTCCATTTGCGTTATTCACGATTACTTGCTCGTTCGGTAATAGACGCATTACGCTTTCGGGCATATCCACCTCAACTTTTCCGGTCCGAACGCTGACGGCCATCAACTCATCCTCTTGATAGGCTTTTACGTTGAAAGAGGTTCCGAGTACTTTTACGTCGGCTTGTCGGGTACGGACGATGAAGGGCTTGCCCTCGTCTCTCATGACATTGAAAAAAGCTTCTCCTTCCATTTCTACCAAACGGATGTCAGAGGTAAATTCCGTTGGGTATCGCATGACGGTACCGGCGTTTAGATGAACGACCGTGCCATCGGGAAGGGTGACTTGCTTATGTTCGCCATGATTGACGCTTATTTCCGTTAGGAGATGGTCGCTGGCAGATGTATGCTGCTTCGCTGAATGATTTAGGTATAGTTTCGCTCCGAATCCGATGGAAACGATAATCGCTATGCTCGCCGCATACTTGATGAAAGTGGATAGGGAGATTCTTCTTTCTCTTTTACGTGTCTTATCCAACAGGTCTTGCGCCTCCTTCTTATAAAGCAGATGATTATGGGAATCGGATTGAGGTAAGTCCTGCGCTTCGCTCCAGACCCGGTCCATTTCGCTTTCTAATTCTGCTCGCTCCGTTATGGATGAGGCTAACTTCCGCAAGGTCTCTATATCGTTCCGTGTATAGAGTCCATTTACGTATCGGATTAATAAATCGCTTATATGTTTGTTTTTTTCTTCCATTATTTCTCGTGCTATATTAATAGTACAAAGAAGTCCGGGAGAACTGGGATGTCATTAACTTTTATTAGTATATGATTTTATTATCTTCGCGAAACGATATGTGATGCTAAATGAAAGAGAGACAAATTATAAAGTCGTTGAAAGAAGGAGATAGGGAGGCTTTTTCGATGTTGTATAAACAATATTGGGAAAAGGTTTATCATTTCTGCGGGCTTTATTTGAATAATCGGGATGTGGCCGAGGATGTGGTACAAGAGGTGTTTATCAAGGTCTGGGAGTCGAGGGAATTCATCCGGGAGGATGATAACTTCAAGGGGCTTCTGTTTATCATCACCCGTAACTTGATCTTTAATCAGCACCGGAAGAACGTGAACGAGGACTTTTATAAAATGACGGTCTTGTCCGCTATGGAGACCTCCTACGACTTAGAGGAAGAGATCACCGCCTATAACTTGGGGGAGTATATCGATCATTTGATAGAGGAATTGCCGGAAAGACGCCGGGTTATCTTTAATCTAAGCCGGAAGGAGCATAAAAGCTATAAAGAGATAGCCTTCCAACTCAATATTTCCGAGAAGACCGTTGAGAACCAAATCAGCGAAGCCTTGAAGTTCTTGAAGAAAAATATCATGTTACTTATCTGGTTTATCTAGCGCTTTCCTAGGTCACGTATTTATAGAGTCCGGAAGTGCCACTTTCGTCCTAAGTTTTAGTTTTGCTCGTCTTCTTTTTCAGGCAGCACATAAATCCGGTGTGTTCGATATCCTACGCTGGCTATTACGTTATCCTTGATAAATTGCTTGATATCCTCGCTCGCACGGTAGCGGGTACAATTGTTCAAGCCGGCGTAATCGGTGAGATTTATATATGAGTTTCTTTCTAGATAAGATAACATCTTAGCCTTCCTTCCCTCGATTCCCGTTTTGGGCAGATTTTCCCGTTTAACCAAGATGGGGGCGTTCTTTTTTACCATCTCCTTCAGTCGGGGAGAGCAGCGGAAGTTAACGCCGTGTATGCTAGCGCTTGATTTAGTATTTCCTTTCTGGTCCGTTACTTCTTTGCTTTTTACCGATGGCGAGAAATGTCCCAATCCTTCCAGTTCCACGCTGTACCCATAGGATAATTCCCTGCCGATATAGGAAGTAAGCGCCTCCAATACACCTTTTATGTCGGCGGAGGTGACGGATGAGCATTCGGAAATATACTCACATATATCGTTCATACGTTTGGTATCTCTGGTGATGACTCGTGCGCAGGATGTTGGCCCGCGTTGTTCATTGCCCGGTGTATTATAAATACTGACTTGGATGCCACTTCTTGGTTTTCCCATGATTTTCTCGTTATTTAAATGGATAATGTATAGGATGCCTCGGAGATTTAACGTTTATCTCTTTGGCGTTTCTATTTGATGAAATCGGTTGCCGACGCCCTCGGCAATGCTGCTGACGCTGTCGGAAATATTGCTGACGGCGTCGGAAATACTGCCGACACCGTCGGCAACCAATTTCATTGAATACAAAGGACGGAAATATAAGGATGGAAAGCAAGGAAGATACTGATAAAATACAATTTCGTAAAGATAATTTTAAAGAGTACCTATAAGTAATGGACATTTAATTGTACTTGAGGCTTTAGGCATGATTATTTTTCAATCGTATTTGGGTATCTTATCTGAATTTGATTAACCTAAGCGAATTTTTTTATCTTCCAATAGGGGGGAGGGAGTCGTGGCGTGTATTTATAAATAGAACAAGAATAATAAACATGAGCGAAGATACGAGAACGATATTGAAGAAGTTGATGCGAGATGCTCTGGATGAGAAAGATCGGCAACGTTTGCTGTGTGACCCAAAAGTGGAAGAGCGTATGCGTTCCCAATGGGACGAGGCTGCGGATCGCGTGAATCCCGTGGTGGGGAATCGCATGTGGGAACGAATCATAGCCCGGACAATGGCGACAAACGGTGTCCGTAAACTCTGGGTCTATAAGATTACGGCGATAGCCGCCTCCATATTGCTACTTTTAGGTGTAGGAAGCGTAGTTTATTGGTCTCATACGAAAGAAGATCAATATATATATGTAATGGCCTCCGGTGTCCGTTGCATAGAGTCGGTTTCCTTATCGGACGGCACGACCGTGAGAATGGGGCCGAATAGCCAATTGATCTACCCAAAGAGTTTCGATGGCAAGACCCGTGATGTGGAATTAAAAGGGCAAGCCTTCTTCGACGTAGCGAAAGATCGGGAAAGACCATTTACCGTGCATACCAAGAACATGGATGTAACGGCCTTGGGCACGGCCTTCGAGGTTTTCAATTATGATTCCGAGAGCAAGTTGGAGACGATCCTGTTAAACGGTAAGGTGAAGATTGGCTTGGGAGGTCCCAATGTGAAGAACAGGCGTGAGGTGATATTGAACCCGAACGAGATGTTGGTTTTCGACAAACAAGCGAATACCGTTAGAGTTAAGACGGTTAATGCCGAGGAGTATTCGGGTTGGCGTAACGGTGTCCTCAGTTTTGAGAACGAACGCTTGAGCATGATCCTTACCCGTCTGGAGCCTTGGTTCGGGCGGAAGATAAAGTGCCCGAAGGAGATAGCGGAGAAATATCGGTTTACGTTTAAGGTACGGGATGAGTCCTTGGAGCGAATCCTGTTTATGCTGAGCAATACGTCGCCCATTAAATACAGAGAGAAAGACAATGAATATGAACTATATATAAAGGGAGATAAATGAGTGTCTAACGTTAAATTCTAGGAGATATGCTTGTTAACAGTTCTTGAGTCTAATAAAAAACAGGAGGAAAAACTAGGTTTCTCCTCCTGATCAAATGTTCTTGACGGCAGGCGTTAGGAGTTGAGAGGCCGACACACCTGCTAATTTATTCATCAGAAACATTACAAAGTTATGAAAAAAATCAGAAAAGTAAACCGAGTCATGAAGATAAGTGCGTTGTTATCCTTGGCTTTCGCATGCACTGTATCCGCTTCTACCTATGGACAGAATTATAAGCTTTCCATGAATAAACAGGATTGCAGTATATCGGAAGTGCTAAAAGAAATAGAGAAAAATAGTGAGTACACGTTCTTCTTGAATGATAATCAAGTAAATGTAAATAGGAAAACGAGTGTAAAAGCAAATAATGCTTCGTTAGAGGAGGTCTTAGAGCAAGCCTTGAAAAATACGGGATACCAATATGAGATTGTAGACCGGCAGATTATAATTAAGTCAAAGAGTGTTTCAAGTGTCTCACATCCGAATGCCTTATTCCAGTCTTCGCCACGAAAGATTACCGGGCAAGTAAAAGATGCCTTGGGAGAACCCATTATCGGGGCGAATGTTGTCGTTAAAGGAACTACGAACGGAACGATTACGGATATCGATGGAAACTTCAGTCTGGAAGTACCGGACAATGCGATCTTGGTAGTTTCTTATATCGGTTATACGGATCGTACGGTCGAGGTTGGTAATTCTTCGAAAGTAATGGTTAGCCTGTCCGAGGATACCCAGAAGTTGGATGAGGTTGTGGTCGTAGGTTACGGAACGCAGAAGAAAGTGAATTTAACAGGAGCGATCTCCTCTTTGGATGCGGAGACGTTGGAGAATCGTCCGATCACCAACTCGACCCAAGCGTTGCAAGGTACGCAAGGTGTTTACGTAAATCAAGCGGGTGCTCAGCCGGGAGCGGACGGGGCGACGATTCGTATTCGTGGTCAGGGAACCTTGAACGATAATAATCCATTGATTTTGGTGGATGGCATCGAGTTCCCGTTGGAAGCGGTAAATCCGAATGATATTGAGAGTATTTCCGTATTGAAAGATGCGGCTTCTTCCGCTATCTACGGTTCTCGTGCGGCGAATGGCGTTGTCTTGGTAAAGACAAAGGGGGGAAAGAAAGGTAAGTTTACCGTCGATTATAATAACTATTTCGGCGTGCAGCAGGCTACCTATCTGCCTAACTTCGTATATGATCCGGTCGTGTTTATGGAAATGAGAAACCAAGCGCAACGGAACGAAGGTAAACTAACGGTGGATTATTCTGATGCGTTAATCGAGGAGTACAAACAAGGTATGTTAACAGACCCGATTATGTATCCGCAGAATAATTGGTTGGATATTATGTATAATAATGCCTTTATTATGGAGCATAACATGCGTTTCTCCGGAGGTGATGATAAATATACGTATTCCGTATCTTTAGGCTATGGTGATCAAAATGGAGTATTGCGTGGAACGGATTCCAATAAATATACCTTAGCTGTGAATACGACTGCTCAGGTAAATAGCCGTTTGAAGATCGGCGCTAATATCAATGCGCATTATCAGATCTATAATGAGCCGGTAGCGGGTGTGGCAAACTTAGTGGAGATGACTTATAAAGCGCAGGCTTTCCACCCGACTTATACGGCCGATGGTCGCTATGCGGATACCTTTATCCGTACTCCTGGGCATAATATCTATCGCCATCCGTTGGCGTTGGCCGATGAGGGCGAGAACAAGCATAAGTCCTTGCGTATGTTGGCGAATTTGTCTGCGGAATATAAGCTTCCGTTTGATATCGTTTATAACCTGAATGTCGGTTTAAACAAATATGATTATCTGCAATCTCGTTTTGCGCCTGATGTATACGAATATCAGTTGAAGACCAATGAGGAGAAACGAGTGGTTTATGACGGTCAGAATACACGCCATGCCTATAAAGGTGATAAGAATGACTTGGCAGTTACAGTATTCAATACTTTATCTTGGGGCAAGAAGTTCAATGATGCCCATGACGTAAAAGTATTGGCTGGCTATAGTTTTGAGAGCGATGATAAGACTGAGTTTTCCGCTAAGGTAGAAGGTTTCTTAGGGAACGAGTTGCACGAATTAAACGCAGGTTCTAGTAATCCGAGTGTAGCGGGTACTTCCTCGAGATCAGTCTTGATGTCTTACTTTGGTAGGGTGAATTATGGTTATAAGGATCGTTATTTATTTGAGGGTAACTTTCGTTATGATGGTTCGTCTCGTTTTGCCAAAGGAAATCGTTGGGGTATTTTCCCATCATTCTCTGCCGGATGGCGTTTGAGCGAGGAAGAGTTTATGAAAGATATTCCTTGGATCTACAATCTGAAATTGAGAGCTTCTTGGGGACAATTGGGTAACGAGCGTATCGATTTGTTCCGTTACGTGGACCTAATGAACTTGAAGGTGATAAAAAATGATGGTTCAATTACGGATTATAACTACCCGTTGAATGGAGCGATGCAATCCGGAGCGGCTATTACCGCCTATAACGATCCGAACATCACATGGGAGACAACGACCATGACGAATGTCGGTATTGACGCTAGCTTGTTAAACGGAAACTTAGATTTCTCTTTCGAGTTCTTTGATAAACGTACTTCCGACATCTTGCGAAAGGTTACTTTGCCGGATCAAGTAGGTGGTCTGGATGGCCCGATCCGTAATATCGGCGAGGTGAGCAATAAAGGTTTCGAGTTGAATATGGGGTATCGGAACAATATCGGGGACTTCCGTTACGAGGTAAATGGAAATATGACCTTTATCAAGAATAAGATCGTTAGCTTGAAGGGGCAAACAATCATTGATGGAATGTTTATCTTGGAAGAAGGAAAGCCTATCGATTCTTATTATATGCTTCATGCTATCGGTATTTTCCAATCTGAGGAGGAAATCAAGAATAGTCCGTATCAAACCGCGGCTACTAAACCGGGATATCTGAAGTTTGAGGATACGAATGGCGATGGGAAAATTACCGAAGATGACCGCCAGATACGTGGTGGTGTGATTCCAAAGATAACTTATGGATTCAATATCAACTTAGGATATAAGGATTGGGATCTGAGCGCATTCTTCCAAGGTGTAACTGATGTCTATACATATGGAGACCGCATTGGTGCTACTCCTTTATGGTTTGGCTGTGGTTTGCCGGAACAATGGTTGACGGATGCTTGGACTCCCGAGCGGGGAACCAGCGCTACATTGCCTATCTTGACTACGTATGAAGGATGCTTGAACGAGAATTTCCGTACAAATGATTTCTGGTTGAGAAATGCCTCTTATTTACGTTTGAAGAACTTGCAACTTTCTTATAACGTACCGGCCTCTTTCTTGAAAAGCGGTGTGGTTAAGAGATTAAAGGTCTTTGTCAATGCGCAAAACTTATTCACGTTCTCTCCGATGAAGGATTTTGATCCGGAGAAGAACTTGAAGGGAAGCAACTGGTATGCCTATCCGTCTGTACGGACTTATACGGCAGGTGTTAATGTCACATTTTAAATAATAAGGAATAATAATATGAGACGTAAAATATATAAGATGATATGTGTCGCTGTCGCTTGTATGAGTTTAACCGCTTGCGATAGCTGGTTGGATGTAGATCCTTCCGATCAATATTCCACGGAAACATTCTGGAAGACAAAAGAGCATGCGAGCGCCGGTATAATGGGATGTTACAACGCATTGAAACCTTGGCGTTCATTGCATACGATGGAATTCGATATGCTGACAGCGAATGCGATGCCTTATAACGAGGCGAATGGTACGCAAGCGATTGGAAAGGGTGAACATTTGTCTACTACGGCTCTAATCGGAAGTTTATGGAAGAACTGTTACGTTGGTATTGGCCGTACGAATACTTTCATCGCTAATGTCGGAGGTGTCGATATGGATGAGTCGGAGAAGGCGAAGATGGTGGGTGAAGCCAAGTTCTTACGAGCTTTCTATTATTTAAGTCTGGTCGATAAATTCGGAGGTGTACCGCTGATTATAGATGCTCCCAATGCGGATGAGCAAGCCGAATTACCTCGCAATTCCAAGGAAGAGGTAGTGAATCAGATTGTCAAGGATTTGGAGGAGGCCGCTGCCGTGCTACCGGACACCTATGCTAGCTCAGACTTGGGACGTGCGACAAAAGGTGCCGCATTAGCGTTAAAAGCCCGTACTTTATTATATAATTCTCGTTGGGCGGAGGCGGCCCAAGCTGCTAAGCAGGTAATGGAGTCTGGCGTTTATCAATTATTCAATGATTATCGTCATTTCTTTAGCGAAGATAATAAATATAATTGTGAGGTAATCTTTGATATAGAAGCGAAATTGCCGGAGTATCCAACGGATTATGATCAGAATATCTGGCGCTTGAATCGTCCGGCTCCCTTGAAGGAACTGGTTGATACATATCTCTGTATTGACGGGAAGACGATAGAAGAGTCACCGCTTTATGATCCGGCTCGTCCGTATGAGAACAGAGATCCCCGTTTATTGAAATCGATCGTTTGCATCGGTTATCCGTATTTAGGAAAGACGATCACAAAAGAAGATGTGGCGACTACGGGTTTCGGTGTGAAGAAATACACTTCTTATGAGGATGATGTAACGATTCCTTTAGTAGAACGTTCGGCTTTCAATTTCATTTTAATTCGTTATGCGGAAGTTCTGTTGACGTATGCCGAGGCGCAGAATGAGGCGAGTGGTCCTGATCAGTCAGTTTATGATGCCATCAACCAATTGCGTAGGCGCCCGGATATCAATATGCCGGAAGTACCAAAAGGTTTGACGAAAGATCAGATGCGTGAGGTAATCCGCCGTGAACGCCGTATCGAGTTGACCTTTGAAGGACTCTACTATTCGGATATCTTGCGTTGGAAAACCTCCGAGAAAGAGAATAATGGTATGATGCATAATTATGATGGAATAGAAGTCGTGAAACGTTCTTTTAATCCGAAACGAGATTATTTATGGCCGATCCCTTATAATCAAACAGTCTTGAATCCAAATTTGGAGCAAAATCCGAACTGGGACTAAGGCGAGGTATCGTATTTGAAAATAAATCATGAATATAAAACAACTCATTTTAACTACCAGCGGGCTTCTGCTCGCTGGTATCGTTGAGGCTCAGTCGGCTCATCCGAACGTGATCTTGATCTATACGGACGATCATGGATCACTGGACGTGAACTGCTTTGGGGCGAAAGATTTATGTACTCCCCATATGGATGCCTTGGCAAATCAAGGTGTTCGCTTTTCCCAGTTTTATGGGGCAGCGGTTAGCTCGGTGTCGAGGGCTTCCTTGTTGACGGGACAATTCGCCAAACGTGCGGGACTTACAGTGAATGCGGGAGGGAATAGTTTCTTACCGGTAGAGAAAGAGACTATAGCCGAGCGAATGAAATCGAATGGCTACCGTACCGCCTTGATCGGAAAGTGGCATTTGGGCGACCGTATAGAACAGGGGCCGAACGCACAGGGTTTCGATTACTTTTGGGGAATACGAGGAGGATGTGTGGATAATTATTCCCATTTCTATTATTGGGGTGGCCCGAATCGGCATGATTTGTGGCAGAATGAGAGGGAGATCTATTTTCCGGGCAACTTTTTCGCCGCAGAGAACCTGAAAGAGATCAAGAAATTCGCTACGGAAGATAAAGAGAAACCGTTCTTTATCTATTGGGCGGTAAATATCCCTCATTACCCATTGCAGCCCAGCGAGAAATGGCTGGATTATTATGCGGACCTACCTAATCCCAGAAGAATGTATGCGGCGTTTGTCTCTACTTTCGATGATTATTTAGGGGAGTTACGTACCTTCTTGGCTGCCGAGGGGTTGGCCGATAATACCATCTTGATCTTCCAATCGGATAACGGGCATAGCATGGAGGAACGTACTTTTAGAGGAGGAGGCTATAGCGGTCCTTACCGGGCCGGAAAATTCTCTTTGTTTGAGGGAGGTATCCGGGTTCCGGCTATCATCTGCTGGCCCAAGGAGCTGCCACAAGGTGAGGTACGTGATCAGGTAGCGATGAATATCGATTGGTTTCCTACCTTGGTCGAATTATGCGGTCTTTCAGCGGAAGGGATGGATGTGGATGGAAAGAGCTTACTCCCACTTATCAAAGACGGTTCCAAATCTTCTCCTCATAAGGCACTTCATTTTGATTTTGGGAAGCAATGGGCTGTCCGTTGCGGGGAATGGAAATTAATAGCGAATCCCCATGACGTGACTCCGGAGGGAGAGAAGGTCCTTAATGAGTTGTTCCTTTCCAACTTAGAAAAGGATAACACGGAACATATGAATTTCAAAGATCAATATCCCGAGAAAGTAAAGGAGTTGCAAGCGATGAGAGATGCTTTTGAGCGTTCTTTAGAAAAGTGATAATCCTAGGACTATTCTTGCTTTAAAAAATGTAAAAAGAAAGAACGTCTGATTATGTATGTTTATATTTGTTTAATTAAAAGCCAATATATCAATAAATAATATCATGAAGAATAAACTAATGTTACTGACGGCCGCCTCAGCCTTTTCAATGGCAGGCATAGCCGCTGATTACACGAATATCGTCCTGATTAATTTGGATGATGTGGGGTACGGAGATTTTTCTTTTAATGGGGCTTACGGATATACCACTCCGAATATCGACAAAATGGCGGCGGAAGGCGTTCGTTTTACACACTTCTTGGCGGGACAGCCGATCAGTGGAGCGTCTCGTGCCGGCTTGTTGACCGGTTGCTATCCGAATCGTATCGGTTTTGCCGGCGCTCCGGGACCGGATTCGAACTACGGAATCCATCCGGATGAGATGACGATCGCAGAGGTATTGAAACAGAAAGGATATAGTACCGCTATCTTCGGTAAATGGCATTTAGGTAGCCAAAAGGAATTTCTTCCCTTGCAAAATGGCTTCGATGAGTATTATGGTTTGCCGTATTCTAACGATATGTGGCCATTCCACCCGCAACAAGGTGAGGTCTTTAATTTCCCGGATTTGCCGACTTATGACGGAAACGAGATTATCGGTTATAATACGGACCAAACACGGTTGACTACGGATTATACCACCCGTTCTGTTAATTTCATCAAGAAGAATAAGAATAAGCCTTTCTTCTTGTATCTGGCTCATAATATGCCCCATGTACCGTTGGCCGTTTCCGATAAATTCAAGGGAAAGAGCGAGCAGGGTTTATATGGCGACGTGATGATGGAGATCGACTGGAGTGTAGGTGAGATATTCAAGACATTGCGTGAGCTGGGCTTGGAAGATAATACGTTGGTGATCTTGACTTCCGATAATGGTCCTTGGACCAATTACGGGAATCATGCCGGTTCAGCCGGTGGGTTACGTGAGGCAAAGGCTACGACCTTTGATGGTGGTAACCGGGTTCCTTGTATCATGTACTGGAAAGGTAAGACGTTGCCGGGCACGACTTGTAATAAGTTAGCTTCTAATATCGACCTTCTTCCTACGTTTGCTGAGATCACGCAGGCCCCGCTGCCTACTCGCAAGATTGATGGCGTTAGTATCTTATCATTGATAGAGGGCAAGAAAGATGCGAATCCTCGTGAATCCTTTGTCTATTATTATAACAAGAATGACTTGGAGGCTGTCACGGACGGTATGTTTAAGCTGGTATTCCCTCATAAATACGTTACTTACGGGGCTTATGAGCCGGGAAACGACGGCCAGCCGGGTAAGTTGACGAATCTGGAGATCATGAAACCGGAGATGTACGACTTGCGCCGTGATCCGGGAGAGCGTTATAACGTGATCACCCAGTATCCTGAGGAAGCCGCGAAATTGATGAAGATCGCCGACCTGAAACGTCATGAGTTAGGGGATAACCTAATGCGCGTAAAGGGAACGGAGCGTAGGGAACCGGGTCTAGTACAAGGGAAAAAACGTCATGACCTATGAAACAATCGATCATAAGTATCGGAATGACTGCCTGTTGTCTTTCGGGGAACGGGCAGTTCCTTTTTGCCGCCGATAAACCGGCGCAAGAGGAACGTCCCAATATCTTGTTTATCCTTTCGGATGATCATACTTCCCAGTCTTGGGGCATTTACGGGGGGGTGTTGGGTGATTATGCCCGGAACGAGAATATCCGTCGCTTGGCCGCGGAGGGCTGCGTGTTAGATAATTGTTTTTGTACGAACTCGATCTCTTCCCCTAGTCGTGCGGCGATCTTGACCGGAGCCTATAGTCACGTGAACGGTGTTTACACGTTAAGTGATTCCTTTGATCCGGAGCAGGATAATATCGCCAAGCAAATGCGGGCGGGAGGCTATCAGACCGCTTTGGTCGGTAAATGGCATCTGAAAACGCAACCGCAAGGTTTCGACTTCTATTCCGTATTCCATGACCAGGGCGAGTACCGCGACCCTACGTTTATCAACTGCACGGATCCTTGGCCGAGTGAGCGTAATTTCGGGGAGCGGGTACGAGGTTTCTCCACGGATATCGTGACGGATAAGGCGATCCGCTGGATGAAAGAGGCCGATAAGGACCGGCCTTTCATGATGTGTTGTCATTTCAAGGCTACACACGAACCTTGGGATTTTCCGGAACGGATGAGGCATTTATATGACGGCGTTGTTTTCCCGGAACCGGAAAACTTATTTGATTGGGGGCCGGAGACGAATGGACGTACCTTCTCCGGACAGCCTTTGGAGGAGTTGGCCCGTCGTTGGGACGTGGCGTCGCAAGACCCTGATAAATGGTGGTGCCGGTATCCGGAGTTGCCTTTTACGACGAAGGGCATGCATCGATCTGCCGCCCGTAGCGCCGCTTACCAGAAATTGGTGTGCGACTATCTGCGTTGCGGGGCTACGATCGACGATAATATCGGGAAGTTATTGAAAGCGCTGGACGATATGGGAATCGCCGATAATACGATCGTGGTGTACGTATCCGACCAAGGTTATTTCTTAGGAGAGCATGGTTTCTTCGATAAGCGTATGATGTATGAGGAGTCTCTACGTATGCCTTTCGTGATCCGTTACCCGAAAGAGATCCCGGCGGGGACCCGCAATAAGGATATGATCTTGAACGTGGATTTTGCCTCTTTGCTGGCGGATTACGCAGGCGTGAAGACCCCGAAAGAATCGCAGGGCCATAGTTTTCGCAATAATCTGAAAGGAAATACCCCAAAGGATTGGCGTAAGGAGATGTATTATCGTTATTGGACCCAACATTCGAACCGTCCGGCTCATATGGGTATCCGTAATGAGCGGTATAAACTGATGTTTTTCTATGGCGACCGTCTGAATATGACTGGTTCGGAGGATAAGACCACGACACCAGCATGGGAGTTTTACGACCTTCAATCCGATCCTCGTGAGAATCACAACGCTTACAACGATCCCCAATACGCCAAGATTATCCGGCAAATGAAGGAGGAGATGCTGAAGCTGCGGAAAGATGTTAAGGATGAGGACACGAATACCCCTAAAATGAAGGAGATTATGGATACCTATTATTGGTAAAAAGAAAGCGGAGGGAGACCGTGCTGCGTCGCCTATCCTTTGTAATAGAAGTCCACGCTAGCAACCGAGAGGGAGTGTGGTATGTTATAAAGCATGTATTTCTAGAAAGAAGAAGGAATTTGTTCTTTTGTGAAAAAGAAGTCTTATGTTTGTGCACGATATGAAAAACAGGGTTTATATGGCCCCGTTATCAGTAAACAACCAACCTTGACATGAATACAAACAGAGATAAGGCTGTCTCTTTTGGGCGGGACGGCGGAGATGTCCGCCGTCCCGTTTTTTTTGTCAATGAGCCAGAGCCGTGTGTGACATCCGTTCCAGCTCCGGGGGCGATGTCCCTTTTTGGAATTCCTGACCCGCCTGCAAGCCTTCTTCGCCGATTTCCCGTACGAGTTGAACACGAAGACGGAACGCCACTACCAAGTGGTTTTTTATCTGGTATACTGCCCCAATACATCTATGTCTTTGAGTTCAAACTTGGCGGAACCGTTGAGGAAGCCTTGAGGCAGATAGACGATAAAGGTTACCTGATCCCTTACCAAAGTGACGGTCGTGAAGTCGTGAAAGTCGGCGTGGAATTCAGCGCCGAAGAGCGGAATATCGCCCGCTGGCTGTGTGAATAATGACAAGCAGCGTCTCCCCGGATACCTATTTCGTTAACTCATAAGCCTCTATCACGCACTCCAAAGCGCAAGCGTTTGCTGCCGAGCTTTCCTTGTGGAAAGGGCCGTACCAATAACAACCGAAGCTTTTGGATGTAGGGTCATAATCTTTCGTGATGATGGATTCTGCATTTTTCAAAATGAAATCTTTATAAGCCGGATTCTTTGTCACTTCATACAGGAAGGCTAAATGACGGATGAAGATACCCTTAAATTGGACACCGTCGTTGCTATCATCGATCTCGGGCTTCATCTCACGAAGTATACCCTCGTCGGTTACCAATCGCGTGGTAATGGTAGCGTCGGCGATCTTTTCCGCTAGTTCCAAATAAGATTTATCGTTGGTTTGGAGATACATCTCGGCTAAGACAGCGATAGCTACGCCTTGGTTATAGGTGTAGTGGGCATTTCGGTTGGGGGTACAATCGTCTTTGGTACCGTCTTCGATTTGGTAGATGTCCGTATTGATCATGCCGGTTTGCGTATACCAATCTACGTTCTTCTTGAACCAGTCGAGGTATGCCGGATTCTGGGTCGCTTTATATAAACGGATCGCCGTAAGGGAGAATAAGTTGTTGGCGATCGAGTTCTTGTAATGCAGTGGATTCTTCTTCCAGAAAATGCCGCCTCCGCAAGCGTCGCTCCAGCCAGTTGTCATATCATCGAATATGATCTCGGCCATATCCAGATATTTCTTCTCGCCGGTCAGCTTGAAGGACTCGATCCAAGCGAGGGCCCACCAACCCTCGTCGTCGTAGTAATCATTGATAAAGTTGTCGCAATAACGGGGAGTACCGGTAGAGTCCGTACCCACTTGGTAGTGACGGGCTTTCTCGTATACATCTTGGATGACCGGGAGAACGCCGGGATCTCCGGTCACGGCCCCATAACGGATCGTAGCGGTTAATACATTGGCCGAGTTCCACCATCCGGCGGTTTCCCAGATACCGGTCGTGTCGTTTCTCCAGCTTAGGGAGGTTTGTAAGCTCTCACGCATTTTGTCCTCGAAAGGGGAGGGTTTGCCGCAAGATACCATGAAAAGAACAAGCAGTAAACTTGTCAAGAAGTGTTTGCACATACGTTTTTATTAAATATAAGATTAGATTAAGCCACAAAGATAAGCGATCTTTTTTGAACTTTCTTTAAACTTCGTACCTTTGTCTGATGGGAATCTAAGATATGAATCTATAGTAATCATAAAAAAGAAAAGACTCAGTAAGATGAAAAAACAAATCTTGTTTATCTGTTGTGCGGTAATCGCATGTTGTTTGGGCGCTTGTATTCAGACCCCACAGGAAGCGCCTCAAAAAGAGAAAAATCTTCCGAAACATGTAATCTTGATCGGTTTCGATGGCTTGAGCGCCCATTGCCTGAATAATGGGGCGGATATGCCGACATTCCGTAAGATGATGGCGGAAGGCGCCTCTACGTTGGAGAATCGTTCGATCCTACCGTCGTCAAGCGCTTGTAATTGGGCCTCCATGTTTATGGGAGCGGGGCCGGAGCTTCACGGATATACGGAGTGGGGATCTCGTACGCCGGAACTTCCTTCACGTGTGGTGAACGGCGATAATCGTTTCCCGAATATCTTCGGCCTGTACCGGGATAAGTCTCCCGATGCCGAGATTGGTTATATCTTCGGATGGGAGGGTATGAATTACTTGGTGGATACCTTGGCGATCAATTATCGCCGGTTGGTACCGATGACAGTCGAGAACCCGGAGGGCCTGACTTCGGTCGCCGCCCAATATATAAAGGAGAAGAAGCCGAACTTCTGCGCCGTCATATTTGACGAGCCGGACGGTACGGGACATGGAAAGGGTTGGAGCTCGCCGGAATATTTCTCTATGGTCAACCATCTGGACAGTTGTCTGGCCGAGGTGGTGAATGCCGTGCAAGAGGCCGGTATCATGGATGAGACGGTGATTATCTTATCCGCCGATCACGGTGGTATCGAGACTGGTCATGGTGGCAAGACGATGAACGAGATGCAAACCCCGATTGTTATCTATGGCAAGAACGTGAAGAAAGGCTTCAAGATACCGGAGAGTACGATGGTATACGATATTGCCGGCACGATAGCTTACCTATTGGACGTACAGCAACCGCAGGTGTGGATCGCCCGTCCGATATTATCAGCTTTCGAGGATAATTAAAAACATAGATCATGAAGAAAGTTATTTATTTTTTTATTTTTCTCTTTTGCGCCGTATTAACCTTACAGGCGGAGACGATGGTGGTGGCCACCTATAACTTGCGAAACGCCAACGGCGGCGATTCCACGAACGGTAACGGTTGGGGACAACGTTATCCTTACATCGCCCAGATCGTACAGTTTCACGGGTTCGATATCTTTGGTACCCAAGAGGGCAAATATCCGCAATTGCAGGACTTAAAGCAAGCCATGCCCGGATATGATTATATCGGCGTGGGACGTGATGATGGTAAGCAGGCGGGAGAGCATTCGGCTATCTTTTACCGCACGGACAAGTTCGAGGTCTTGGAGCATGGCGATTTCTGGCTATCCGAGATCACCGACCGTCCGAACAAAGGCTGGGACGCCGTTCTGCCCCGTATCTGTACGTGGGGCGAGTTTCGGGACAAACAGACTGGCTTCACTTTCTTGTTCTTCAACCTTCATATGGACCATGTCGGCGTACAAGCCCGTGCCGAGAGCGCTAAGTTGATCTTGAAGAAGATCAAGGAATTCCCGAAGAGACTTCCCGCTATCCTGACCGGAGATTTCAATGTTGATCAAACAAGTGAGTCGTATAAGTTGTTAGATGGTTCCGGTATCATGCGTGACTCTTATGAGATCGCAGATTTCCGCTATGCCCCGAATGGTACCTTCAACGGTTTCCATCCGGACCGCAAGACCGATAGCCGTATCGACCATCTTTTCTTGACCAAGGAGTTTGAGGTGAAGAAGTATGGAATCTTAACGGATACCTATCGCTCCGAGGTGAAAGAAAGCGCCCAGAAGGAGCAAAACGGTAATTTCCCGAAAGAGGTGTCATTGAGCAAATACGAGGCCCGCACTCCTTCCGACCATTTCCCTGTAATGATCGTTGTGGAAGTAAAAGACTGAGGTTTTAGAAAAATTGGTTATTATTAACCCCGTAATCTTTATCAAATTTGTTTAGATCCTGTTATATAATCAGAATATTGACTAAAACGATCTAAACAAATTTGGTATGATACGTAAATTATTGATTCGTGATTTGACTCTTCGCGATGGTCAGCAATCGGCATTCGCTACAAGAATGTCTCAAGCGCAAATAGACCGTGTACTTCCTTACTACAAAGACGCAGGCTTTTACGCCATGGAAGTATGGGGTGGGGCGGTTCCCGATTCCGTGATGCGTTATTTAGGTGAGAATCCGTGGGATCGTTTAGAGATCATCAAAGAGAAAATAGGTAATTCCTCAAAACTATCCGCTCTTTCCCGTGGGCGTAATTTATTCGGTTATAATCCTTATCCCGACGAGATTATAGAAGGCTTTTGCCGGAACTCGATTCGTTCCGGTATCGATATCATGCGTATTTTCGATGCTTTGAACGACGTGGATAACGTGAAATCCACGATCCGTTATGTGAAGAAATTCGGGGGAAAGGCCGACTGTGCCATCTGTTATACGATAGATCCTCACCATTCTCCGGTAGAACGTATAAAAGCCGCCTTGCATGGACGGCCCTTGCATAAGCCTGTTTTTACGAATGAGTATTTCTTAAACAAGGCCCTTCAACTGGAGTCTCTGGGCGCAGATATGATCACCCTGAAGGATATGAGTGGTTTGATACCTCCGGCTCGTACGGCGGAATTGGTGCGATTGTTCAAGAAGAGCTTGAAAGTACCGGTGGATTTCCATACGCATTGTACGCCCGGTTACGGATTGGCGTCGGTCGTATCCGCCATTATCAATGGGGTGGATATCGTTGATACGAATATATGGAACTTCGCCGGAGGACCAGCTGCTCCCGCAGTAGAACTGGTCTATATCTTCTGCAAGAAATTGGGTATCGAGCTGGATCTTGATATGGATGCGATCGCTAAGATCAACAAGGAATTATTGACGATCCGCAAGGAACTTTCCGCATTCGATACCGCTAAGAAATTCCCAAGGCCCTTTAATCCCGTAGAGGATAGTTTCCCCGCCGAGATCGACCGCTTCTTCAACGATGCCATCGAGGCCGCTCGGAAAGATAAGGAGGACGATTTGCTGCTTTATTGCCGTGCGATCGAGGAGTATTTTGATTTCCCCGAGCCGAACGAGTTGGTGAAAAAAGCGCAGATTCCGGGAGGTATGTATACGAATATGGTTGCCCAGTTGAAGCAGTTGGGGCAGATCGACTTGTTGGAGAAGGCGATGTCACTCATTCCGCAAGTACGAATGGATGCCGGCTTGCCTCCGTTGGTGACGCCTACGAGCCAGATTATCGGGGCGCAAGCGGTTTCCTGTGCGCTGGATGAGCTGAAAGGCCGCCCGATGTATAGTAATCCTTCCAACCAGTTTATCGCCTTGGTAAAAGGAGAGTATGGCAAGACGCCGATTCCGGTAGATCCGGCGTTTCGGTTGAAAATCACCGGCGTACAAAATGAGGTGCCTTACGACGGTTCCCATTACGTGATGCAAGAGAATCCTGTATTGGAGGATTTGGATGTGTTATTGGCTGAGAATGAGAAAGAAATACTGTTGCTGGAGTTTTTCCCGACGGTAGCCCGTACATTTTTAACTAAATGGAAAGAACAAAAAGCGAGATCGAATGTTTAATAGTAGAAAGTCTTCAAATTTGGCATCCGTCATCTATTATATGTACGTTGCCGTTTAAACGGTGATACGAAAAGGCTCTCCGAATGGTAAGCGAACCATGGGAGAGCCTTCTTTATTTTATAAAGTGACTTTTTCGCAGACTTTACAAAGGGATCTTGTCTATACGACGTTGGTGGCGACCACCCTCAAAAGGTGTATCCAAGAATATCTCAACGATTTTCTTAGCCTCTTCCTTGCTGATAAAACGACCGGGCATTGATAACACGTTCGCGTCGTTATGCTCACGTGCCAGTTTCGCGATATCCTCTTGCCAGCATAAGGCGGCACGGACACCCCGATGTTTGTTCAAGGTCATACTAATGCCATTCCCTGTACCGCAGACAGCTATTCCCGGATAAACCTCGCCAGCTTCTACGGCCTTGCCCATCAGATGGGCGAAATCCGGATAATCGCAACTGTCAGAGGAATAAGTTCCAAAATCTTTATAAGACAATCCCCTTTCATCGAGGATTGTCTTTATATATTCTTTTAACTCAAAACCAGCGTGATCGCTACACAAACCTACTATACCCATCTTTATGCTAATAATTCTTTTACTTGGTTATAAACGTTCTTAGCCGTGAAACCTAATTTCTCGTCCAATACTTTGTAAGGGGCGGAGAAACCGAAGGATTCAAGTCCCCATACCTTGCCGTTAGGACCTACCAACCCTTCCAGATTAACCGGAAGACCAGCGGTTAAGCCGAAAATCTTGCTTCCTGCGGGAAGAATGGATTCTTGGTACTCTTTGCTTTGTGAACGGAATAGACCTTCGGAAGGTACGGAAACGATACGAACCTTTATGCCATCGGCACGAAGCAGGGCGGCGCCCTCGACCAAAGTCGATACCTCGGAACCGGAAGCCAAAAGAATTACATCCGCATTAGCGTCTTCATTGACGATATAGGCACCCTTCTCTGCTTGCAAAGCCTCTTGATAGCGGTTTTCCTTAGCGGGAAGATCTGTGATATTCTGACGAGAAAGAATCAATGCGGTAGGAGTGTAAACGTTCTCCATCGCTAGTTTCCATGCGACTGTTGTCTCCACAACGTCTGCCGGACGAAGTACCAACATGGAGTTGTGTCCCTTATGATTCTTCAATTTCTCTAATAAACGAACTTGAGCTTCTTGCTCTACCGGCTCGTGCGTAGGTCCGTCTTCTCCAACACGGAAAGCGTCGTGTGTCCAGATGAACTTAACGGGCTGCTCCATCAATGCGGCCATACGTAACGCAGGCTTCATGTAATCGGAGAATACGAAGAAAGTACCGCAAGCGGCGATCACGCCACCATGTAAAGACATACCGATACAGATACAAGCCATAGAAAGCTCGGCTACACCCGCTTGGAAGAAAGCTCCGCTAAAGTCGCCTTTCACGAAAGCATGGGTCTTTTTCAAGAAGCCGTCTGTCTTATCGGAATTGGAAAGGTCGGCGGAAGCTACGATCATGTTTTCTACATGGGTAGCAAGCACACCTAATACGGTAGCGGAAGCGGCACGGGTCGCTTGGTTCGCTTTCTGCTCGATTGCGGCCCAGTCGATTTTAGGAGCCTTACCGGAGAACCATTGCTCCATCTTAGCCGCTAAGTCCGGGTGAGCTTTCGCCCAGACGTCTTTCACGGCGTAACGCTCGGCGACGATTACTTCCAGTTCTTTCGCACGTTTGGCATATAATTTGGCTACCTCAGGAAGGATTGCGAACGGATGTTCCGGATCGCCTCCTAGGTTCTTGATCGTATCTGCGATGGAAGCTCCTGCTGCGGATAAAGGTTGTCCGTGAGTAGATACCTTATTCTCGTAACAGCTGTTATCAGCGCCGACAGCACCTTTCCCCATAACGGTGTTACCGATGATCAAAGTCGGTTTGGAGATCTCTGCCTTAGCCTCTTTTAAAGCCTTGCGGATCTCGTTTACGTCGTTACCGTTTATTTGAATGACTTTCCAGCCCCAAGCCTCGTATTTCATGGCTACGTTCTCCGCATCGACGTCTTCTACCTTGGTAGATAGCTGCACGTTGTTAGCGTCGTAGAACATGATCAAGTTGTCCAGTCCTAAAGTTCCGGCGATACGTCCGGCACCTTGGGAGATTTCCTCTTGGATACCTCCATCGGAAATATATGCGTAAATAGTCTGGTTCATTACTTCCTCACCCAGACGTGCTTTCAAGAATTTAGCCGCGATAGCCGCACCTACCGCATAAGTATGTCCTTGTCCCAGCGGGCCGGACGTGTTTTCGATACCACGCATAACGTCTACCTCAGGATGTCCCGGAGTAACGCTTCCCCATTGGCGGAACTGTTGAAGTTCATCCAATGTGAATTTGCCGCTTAAAGCCAGTACGGAATAAAGCATCGGAGACATATGCCCCGGGTCAAGGAAGAAACGATCGCGTCCTTCCCATTTGGGATTCTTGGGATCGTATATTAAGAACTCTGAGAACAGTACGTTAACAAAGTCTGCACCACCCATAGCGCCACCCGGGTGCCCGGAGTTCGCTTTCTCCACCATTGACGCAGCCAGTATACGGATGTTATCAGCTGCTTTGTTCATTACTTGAATATCGTTCATTTTATCAGATGAATTATTTATTTGACTGCAAAGATAATCAAACTCTTTGTAAGAGCCGTTATATCAATCAAACAATTCCTTTTCGGTAAAGGTTCCTATCTTCTTATATTTTTGATAAATTGAGAGATATTTAAGATAGCCCGCTGAGCGCCTTATTCTTGCGGGTATACATCATTCGGATTAGAGCGAGAAGTCGAAACCCTGTTCAACCCATTTGTTGTATTTTTTCTCGTTGAATTTGTAGAGGAAAGCTCCTCGTTTAGAACTTTTCTTGTCTTTGATATCCAGTTTTTCCAGAATATCCATGGCGTTTAGCTTTTTGCGGAAGTTCCGTTTGTCTAAAAGGGTTTGGTAGATGGCCTCATACAATGTCTGTAGTTGGGGCAAGGTAAATTGCTCGGGAAGCAAATTGAAACCGATAGGGCGGCTTGCCGCTTTCTTTTTAAGGACGGACAACGTATCGTTTATCATTTGGTTATGGTCGAAAATCAAGTCAGGAAGCTCGGATATCTTGGTCCAAGTAGCGTTATGGTTTTCCAATATCTCGGGACTAAAATCATTCATATTCACCAAGGAATAGTAAGCTACGGAGATAACCCGCTCCCCTAGGTCACGCGATACATCTCCGTAAGCCCCTATTTGTTCCATAAAAAGATGCTCGATGCCCGTGCAATCGGTTAATACCCGTGATGCTGCTTCATCCACGCTTTCCCCGGATTTCACGAAGCCTCCCATAAGAGACCACTGTCCTTTCATCGGCTCGAACGAACGTTTGTATAATAAAACATTCAACTCCTTATTGTTAAACCCTAGAATGATACAATCTACGGCAACATAGAATTTTACTTCGTCTTGATAAAAAGCTGCTGACATCGTTTTATGGATTTTAAAGATTAACAGAGCTTGCGTGCTCCGTCGCTGATTACTACATTATATAATTTAGGTTCACGGCCAAACTTCTCTTTATAAGCGGAGAAGGCTTTCTTCACGAAATCGTCGTACAACTCATCCTTAACCAAGTTGATCGTACAACCGCCGAATCCTCCACCCATGACACGAGAACCCGTTACACCACATTCCTTGGCGATATCGTTCAAGAAATCCAGTTCCTCGCAGCTAACTTCATAAAGCTTGCTCATACCTTGATGCGTGCCGTACATCTTTTCGCCGACAGTCTCATAGTCGCCTTTCTCCAAAGCGGCACATACGTCGAGTACGCGTTGGATTTCCTCGATAACATATTCGGCACGCATGTAATCCTCTGCGCTGACATCCGCTTTTACCTCGTTCAGCATCTCCATCGTAGCGTCACGTAAGAACTCTACTTCCGGATGGTTGCGGCGAATGGCGGCTACCACGTTCTCGCAGGATTTACGGCGTTTGTTGTAGGCTGAGGACGCCAACTCGTGCTTAACGACCGAATCTAATAACACGAGTTTGTAACCAACCGGATTAAACGGATAATATTTATATTCTAAAGAACGGCAATCCAAGCGGATCAAACTTCCGGCCTTGCCGAATACGGAAGCGAATTGGTCCATGATACCGCAATTCACGCCACAATAATTATGTTCTGTAGCTTGACCGATCTTAGCCAACTCGAATTTATCGATATTCAATGAGAATAAGTCATTCAATGCGAAAGCATAAGTACTTTCCAATGCGGCGGAAGAAGACATTCCAGCGCCCAGAGGCACGTCTCCAGCGAATACGGTATCGAAACCTTGGATATTACCACCTCGTTTAATAATCTCCCGGCATACGCCAAAGATATATCTTGCCCAGCTTGCGGAAGGAGCGTCCTCCTCGGTCAAGCCAAATTCAGCGTAATCATTTAAGTCGATGGAGAACGCCCGGACTTTGCCCGTCCCATTCGGTTTGATCTCGGCGATCATCCCTTTATCTACAGCACCCGGAAAAACGAAACCTCCATTATAATCAGTGTGTTCACCGATCAAGTTAATACGTCCCGGGGATGTGTATAAGCTACCTTCGGTATTAAATAACTCTTTAAATTTAGTTCTGATTTTTTGTTGCATGATACTTAATTTGATTAAGGTAAATAATTGAATAAACAAGAAGAAATTATCCATTCAGAAAACTCTGCCGGATAATTTCTTCTTTATTATATTATGTCCTGTCCTTATTATTCAACAGGAATATCTTTGTTTACGTTCTTGCTACCGATCAAAGCGTAATATAGCAAATATGCCAATCCTAGGAATACCACCCAGAAGCTAGTAATGAAACCGCCAGCGTCGGCTACGGCTCCTTGGATCAACGGAAGAATACCTCCACCGCAAACCATTACCATGAAGATACCGGAAGCGGCTGCCGTATATTTACCTAAACCTTCTACTGCCAAGTTGAAGATACCACCCCACATGATGGAAGTACATAAACCACAAAGAGCCATGAACATGATTCCAACCGGAACCTCAACCATACCGAAAGAGATATCAGACAAGAATACAGGCATACTAACTTTTGTCGTAGCAGGGGCGAAGATCGCGATCAAGATAAAGATCATACCTACCGTGGCGGCTGATGACAACATCGCCTTACTAGAGATCTTAGCTCCGAAAGAGGCACCGAACAGACGTCCGATCATCATCAAGAACCAATATGTACCCACGATAGAACCGGCTACTGTAGGATCGATACCGATCTCAGGAGAAGTAGCGAACAAGTTCATGAAGTTAGGAATACCTACTTCGACACCCACATACAAGAAGATTGCGATGGCACCTAAAATGAAGTGACGGAAAGAAAGCGCGCTGTGCTTGTCCGGAGTCTTGGCTTCATTTTCCTTAACCATATGCGGTTCCGGAATTTGCATGCAGAACAATACGATAAATACGATGGCAAAGATACCCATAGCCAAGAACAATGCCGGGTTAGCGTCACTGATCTGAGCCTTAGCAGCGTCACCGATCAAATAACCAACCAATACCGGAACGATCGTAGCACCGATAGAGTTTACGGAGCCGGCAACCTGAATTAATTGGTTACCTTTGTTTCCACCACCACCTAGCGTGTTCAACATCGGGTTTACTACGGTATTCAACATACACATAGAGAAACCGGACACGAAAGCACCTGTCAAATAAACAGCGTAGCTACCAGCCACACCGGAAAGATAAGAAATACCTACACCACAGAAACCTACGATGATCGCTAACAAAGCGGTTTTCTTGTAACCGATCTTCTGCAATAGCATACCGGCCGGAATACCCATGAAGGCATAGGCGATAAAGTTAGCCGCGTTACCCAGCTGCGACATGAAGTTGCTGGCAGCGAACTGGTTCTTAACGATGATACCGAATGGGTTCTGTAGACCCGTCACGAAAGATATCATGAAGAAGAGAGCCACCATCATGATAATAGGCAATGTGTAATTCTTTTTTGCTGTTGATTCCATTTCTTTTTTGTTGTTTTAGATTATTAGATTACTTAAATTATTCTCTTATTCTACACTGAATTTATAAATAGTAGTACTTTGGAAAACCTCGCCCGGGCGGAGTTCCGTTGTCGGATATTCCGGTTTGTTGGGGCTATCGGGGAAATGCTGGGTTTCCAGACATAAAGCGGCCCGTTCCGGGTAGCGTTGTCCGTTCTTACCTTCGAAATTCCCAGTCATCCAGTTACCTGTGTATAATTGCACGCCCGGTTGAGTCGTATAAGTTTCCATTACGATACCGGTCTTGGGGGAGGAGCAGCGAGCGCAGTAAGAAAGTTCGTTGTCCTCTTTATTTAATATGTACGTGTGGTCATATCCCTTACCGAATATAAGCTGTTCGAAATTGTCATTGATTCGTTCGCCTACCTCATGAGGAGTCCGGAAGTCCATCGGTGTACCTTCTACCTTCTCTTTAGGTCCGTACGGGATTGCCGTATTGTCTGTAGGCAGGTAATAGTCGGCGTTGATCGTGAGGATATGGTCTCCTATATAAGGGTCTCCCGCACCGGATAGGTTAAAATAAGAATGATTGGTTAGATTCAAGACCGTAGGTTTGTCCGTAGAGGCTTGATAGGAGATAACGACCTCATTCTCATTTGTCAGATGATAAGTTACGGTTGTCTTTAGTTCTCCGGGGAAACCTTCCTCACCATCGGCGGAGGTATATTTCAACTCAATGGTTTGCTCGTCTATTTGTTTGGCGTCCCATACGACCGCATTGAATCCCTTGATTCCGCCATGCAAGCTATTGGGGCCATTATTTATGGCTAATTTGTCATAAGTAATACCGTCGATCGTGAATTTTCCAGCGGCGATACGATTTCCATAACGACCGCAAATGGCACCGAAATAAGGTTCTTCTGATGTTAAGTACTCTTCAATCGAATTATGGCCAGTAACGACATCGGTCATTTTTCCGTTTTTATCCGGAACCATCAGCGAGACGATTTTCGCTCCATAATTCGTGATCGCTAGCTCTGCTCCAACCTTGTTACACAGGGTATAAAGCGCCGTTTCTTTCCCGTCAATTTGCTTGCTGAAGTTAGCAACAGACAAGCCCGACAGTGTATTTATGTTCTTCATGCGTATCAATATTATTGAAATTGCGTGTAAAAGTAACTTTCTTCTTTGTATTTATAACCTTTCTGAATAATGTTTTATAGCATGATTTTAGATTTGTCTACCAAAAATATATAATTATCGCTTGTTGATACGTCAAGTCCTTGATTCTTCTCTTAGGCTAAAAAAACAAAACAACTCTTGTCTTACCCCTGTTATTAGTAAAACAGAGATAGAAAGAAATTGTCCATGCGATCGTCCTATAAATATATCATACTCATACTCTTTGTGCTTATGCCCGGCTTGCTTTATTCCCAATCTCAAGATTGGGTACGTAAGTCCATTTATCCGCAAGCGGATAGTGGTAAAAGCAAGATCTATAATTGGATGTGGGGGAGGCATTATCGTCACCTTTATACGATCCCGATCAGGGTTCCTTCGGCTACGATAGAAACGTTGGGGGGTGGGATGGATATCGTCGGGCAAGCGGAAGGGTTTCACGGATTATTGTTGGAGAATAAGCGTAAGCAATTGTATTTGCTAAAGCCCTTGGGTGGCTCTACAAGTTTCTTGGAGTCGAAGTTTTTCCGGGAAATATATAATAAGACTGATTTTAAGAATACATATTTGGATGAGTTCTTAGGAGATGCTTATACGATTATCAATCCCTATACCTTTTTGGTCGCAGATTATTTAGCGAAGTCCGCGGGATTGAGTTTTTCTCCCTCCCGTATTTACTATATTCCTTCCCACATACGGAAAGACACAGTTGCGGACGGCAGCGATATACAAGATAGGCTGGTCAATCTAATCAATGTTCCGGATATTAATTTAAGGTCTAATTTGTATACCACGGAAGACTTTCTAGACAGCCTTCAAGTGAGTAAAAACTATATGGCGGATCAAAATCTATACATTCGGGAACGTATTTTCGATATGTGGACCGGAGATTGGAATAAGACGAACGAAAACTGGGAGTGGCAGTCACATACCGTCAATGATAGCGTAATTTATACCCCGATCGTGATCGATAGGAATCATGCTTTCACGAAGGTGGACGGAGTATTGTTCAAGCAAATGTTGAAGATGTTATCATTGGATTTTATCTGTAATTATGATAGCCTGATTTTAAAAGATACAAAGAAAATCAATAAGCTAGCTTTTGCGCTGGATATGGCGGTAGCAGGCCGCAGTGATGAGTCGGTTTGGATACGCCAAGCCCAAGAAATTCAGAGACAGATGACCGACTCTTTGATCGATAGCGCTTTTACTTATTTGCCGGAAGGTGTAAAACATGATGAGATAGAACTGATTAAACGAAAGTTGAAACGAAGGAGGCTAGAGCTGGAAGCGGTTGCCAGCCAATATTATCGCTTATTGCAACGTACTCCAGTGGTTGCCGGAACCAATCGATCCGATTATTTCTTGATCGAGCGGCAAGCGCCGGACCGGACTGTTTTACGGATTTATGATCCCGAGACCGGAGGCTGTAGGTTGGAACAACAATTCTCCGGCAAGGAAACCAAGGAACTGTGGTTATATGGGCTTGCGGGAAACGATACGTTTGAAGTGAAGGGAAATACACGGAAAGATTTTCCGATATACTTGATCTCCGGAGAGGGGGAGAACCAATACCAATTGAATCATAACCGGAAAATACATGTCTACGATAAAGATTATAAATATGATTACCAAAAGATAAAATACCATAAGATATCTTTTACCCCGTGGGGAATATATGATTCGGATAAAGGTATTAGTTTGGGTACGTTCTTTACATATACGATGTATGGCTTTAAACGAGCCCCATTCACCTATCAGCATCGGATCGGGTATAATTATTTGAAAGGGTTCATGTATGCAGGTATCTTCCCTAATTATGATGGCCGGAGACGTTTATACCTAAATGCCTCCATTGCTTCACCCCGTAACTTCGAGAACTTCTTCGGATTTGGAAATAATACGGCGGGCTATAAAGAGGAGAAAAAGAATTATAACCGGGTGAAGCTCCGGACGTATATGTTTAATCCATCCTTCGAGATGGATTTGAGGAAAGAAGAGGTGATGACATTCTTTGGCTCTTTGGATATGTACAAGGCTAAACGTACGGATGATCGATATATTTATACGGTTTATGGAGAAGATCATCCTATTTTCCGCACGAATTATTTCGTAGGTCTTGGCGCTACTTACCGGATAACGAAACAGCCTTATTCGTGGCTTCCCCTATTGGAAACCGAATGGACGGCCGGATGGAAAATGAATTTGAAAAAGCCGGAACGTAATTTCCCCTATGCGCAGGGAAGCCTTTCATGGAACGTACGGTTCTCGGATCGTTTTACTTGGGCCTCCTTGATGAAGGGAACGGTATTATTCGATAATGATTATGAGTTCTATCAAGCCGCCACGATTGATTTAAGGGGATTCCGTGAGAACCGTTTTATCGGAAAGCAATCCTTTTACCAATACTCGGATTTACGCTTGGACATGGGAAAACTAAAGAATCCGTTCACTCCCTTAAAATATGGTCTATTCGCGGGCTTTGATTATGGGCGGGTCTGGTTTCCCGGTGAGCGTTCCCATAGTTGGCATACTTCCTATGGTGGCGGGATTTGGCTTACTTTCTTGAATAAGTTCACCACTAAATATTCTTGGTTCGGCTCGACGGATAGTTTCCGGTTCGCCTTTGAGTTGGGGCTTGGGTTTTGATATAGCCTCAAACCTACACGGAACTGATGAGGGAAATTCTCATCATGATAAGGAGGGTTATTGTCTATTTCTATATTTGTTCTTGTCTTCTGTCGTATGACCCGGTAAAAACGTGTACGTGTTTTCCGAAAAACATGTACGACTTTTGTGGAAAACATGTACGTGTTTTTTCAGAAATATAATCATGTTTTTAAGGATGATGATAATCAATGATTTACATATTCGTGTTATTTGCATGCTTATTGTTTGGATTTATTATTTGAATGTATCATCTAATTTTTTATCCCTTATAGATATGTTATAGACAATACGCTACAACCTTATCAAATGAAGTTAACTTCATCAGCAAAGTAACTTAACATACTTTGCCGGCGAACCTAAGATACTTTGCTGATGAAGCTAAATAACTTATTTCTTCAAGGCTTCCAATACTTGAGGCATCATAGTACAGATATAATGTTCTTCTTTCGCTGTAAAGAAATTGCCATCGACTATGGAATCCTCATCTGTAGCTTGTCCTTTGCTAATGGCAGGTTTAGCCAACGGATGTACCGCTAGCTTCTTTCCTTCCGTGATTCCGGTGAAGTCGAAGAGCATAGCGGCAGCGCAATGTCCAATCATAATCTTACCCTTTTCCCCGAAATTCTTAATCACATCCATTAGATCGATATTGTATTGTTTGCTAGCGTTCTGCTGGAAAACAGGAACCGCATCGCCACAAGCGAATACCATTGCGTCGTATTCATCTTCATGCCCTTTTAAATTAGCGATCACATCGTCTACTGTCAAAGCTATGCCAGAGTTCGTTTTGATCTCTTTTGAATCGGCTACCGCATATACTTTATAAGTAATGCCATTCTCGAAAAATGATTCCAAATATTGGAACAAACCAAATCCATTTACTGGATTTACCGCTAAAACTGCTACTTTCTTTGCCATAATCGTAAATTATTAAGTGATACAATAGTTATTTTTCGTAAGTTTATTACTTTTGTGGTGTAAAAGTAAGTCCCTTTTTTAGAGAAAACAAGAAGGCACTTATAAATAAGGAACTTACATGGATGTAACCATTGTTGAGATTCAAGTAAATAGAAAAGGTTAAAAAATGAAAAACTTTCATCCGACAGGGAATTGCCCCGTGAGAGACGTATTGAGCCGGCTAGGAGATAAATGGTCTATGTTAGTGCTTATCACTTTAAGCGCTAATGGTACCATGCGTTTTAGTGATATCCATAAAACCATCGCGGATGTATCGCAACGTATGCTGACCGTAACTTTGCGCACGTTGGAATCGGATGGTCTGATCGAACGAAAGGTCTATGCGGAAGTTCCTCCCCGAGTAGAATACTGCTTAACGGAAAGAGGATTAAGTCTTATTCCCCATATCCAAGGATTGGTGGATTGGGCGTTACAGCAGATGAGTGGTATTATGGAAAGCCGGGTTTTACATACGTCATGACTTGCTTTGGCATTAATCTATCCGCTAATTTTTTTGCTTTATCTAATTCAACCTTGAATCTGACAAAAGCGTGTATACAGCTGTTCGGGAGACGTATTAGCATCTATTAGATTAAAAAGGGCGAGGTACATTTTATCCCCGTTTTGAAGGTTTGCGTAAAGGTGGAAATATCTTTTTTTCAGCTTTTGTCAAGATATTGACAAGCACTAATAATATGTATGTGTTATTCATGGAACTTTTGATATTATCAAGTGTTTGATATATAGTGAATATGAGAAATTGTATGATGTAAATATATCGATTTGGGTTTATCTACGATGAAGATTAATTGATGATTTTTATATTTTGGATCTTTTTATATTTGCGACATCGGTGAATGAATTTAAATTAACATGAAATCTGGTGTACCAAGTGGAATATATGATATTTTTGTTAAACGAATGATTAATAAGAGAAAAGCATGAAAGACTTACGGAATCATAATATATTGGTTGTTGGAAGTAGCAATACCGATATGGTCATAAAGACGAATCATCTTCCTCGTCCGGGGGAGACCGTATTAGGAGGAACATTTTTTATGAACCCGGGTGGGAAAGGAGCGAATCAAGCGGTTGCTGTTGCTCGGTTAGGGGGACAGGCCTCGTTTATTTGTAAAACAGGCAGTGATATATTCGGACATCAATCCCAGCGGCTATTTGAGGAAGAGGGGATTGATACTTCCTATATTTTCTCAGATCCGAAGAATCCATCTGGCGTAGCGTTGATTACGGTGGATGCTCATGCTGAAAACTGTATTGTGGTGGCCTCCGGAGCTAATGCTAATCTATTACCCTCTGATTTAGCGAAATCGGAAGAGGCGATAGAAAAAGCCGATTTGATTTTAATGCAATTGGAGATTCCTATGGATACTGTTGAGTTTGTCGCAAAGACAGCTTGGAAGAAAAATAAGCGAGTAATACTAAATCCGGCTCCAGCTCAACCTTTGTCGGCTGCGTTACTCCGCCATCTGTATATGATTACCCCGAATGAGACAGAGGCGGAGATGATCTCCGGCGTGAAGATCACGGATGAGGTTTCCGCGGAGAAGGCTGCGCGAGTTATAATGGAGATGGGGGTACAGAACGTAATCATTACTTTAGGTTCAAAAGGAGCTTTGATTTACTGTGATTCCATGGTAGATATGGTTCCTGCGATAAAAGTGGAAGCCGTTGATACTACTGCGGCCGGGGATATTTTCAACGGTGCTTTAACGGTTGCTTTGGCCGAGGGGCGGGATTTAAGGGAAGCCGTGAGATTCGCTTGCAAAGCTTCCGCCATTTCCGTGACTCGTGTGGGAGCGCAATCTTCCGCTCCTTATCGAAATGAGGTAGATACTGTCTCTTATACACATCTCCGAGCCCACGAGACTACGCTGCATCTCG
>ERZ1027094.116-NODE-116-length-66394-cov-7.265244_pt1 | contig 66394 bp, 59 predicted proteins | sample MGYA00519410_ERZ1027094 | MGnify/ENA primary metagenome ERZ1027094 (study PRJEB26926, sample SAMN06164647) | human gut metagenome | biome: ENVO:00009003; feature: ENVO:2100002; material: ENVO:00002003 | host: Homo sapiens | place: USA | collected 2012 ...
TTTCAAATATGGCATTACTGAAAATTACCATCTCTTGAAATCTTAGGCTACTTGGGGAGTAGCCTAAAAGGTGCGAGAACGCTTATCACCCGGTTGTAGAGACGGGGCGTGCCCCGTCTCCCACCGGCTGATAGTATCTTTAAGTTACCATTTGGAGAGGATGAGACGGGGCACGCCCCGTCTCTACAAGAATGTATGTTCGATTTTTAGAAGGGACGTGATGATGTAGGAAATACGAGATCATTTCGTCTCTATTACCATGTCTATACACTAGGAATAAGAACGAAGATTTAAGGAGAATCAAGGCCGGAGCACAAACTAAAACTAATGATTGCTTGTTATTTGCTATTTTTTGCTACATTTGCACCGTGAAATGAACGCTACTCCCCAAGTAGCCTCAACCCACCTCTGGCATATAATTATATACATTCTCAAAGCAAGACTTATTTACCACCGTCATTTTCTCCAACGAGAAACTTCTCAGATAAATCTGGGTTGTCTTGATGGACTTATGGCCCAATAACTCGCTGATCATCTCAATGGGGACATTTTGCTCCTTCAATGCCATGGCAAAAGAATGACGGATCGTGTAGGAAGTCACATCCGAGGCTATTCCGGCAACCTCCCTCAACGTCTTCAAGTTCCGGTTAAACCGGGACAAGGCCGCATTGTATTCGAGATATTCCTCATGGCCGTTCTTCGTCCCACTTAAAAAGGGAAATAAATAACCGGAGCCTCCCGCCCTTTCACCTGCCAGCTCCTTATACATAGCCTCCGCCGTATCCAAGACCTCCAACCGCATAGAGGTCCCGGTCTTCTGGCGATTGTAATCCAATATGCCGTTCTTGATATTACCACTATTCAAATGGGCGAAATCAACGAACGACATTCCCCCATATTGAAACATCAAACAAAGGGCCAGCTGTGTCTTCCTCAACTTCTCTCCTTTTACAGGGACAGTCATCAGGCGATTCAAATCACCCAGAGGCAAGGATTTCTTGCGCTGGCTTTCCACACCCGTAAAAACCCCCTTGAATAAAGAGGGGATAAACGCCGCCTCGCCGTTCTCCACCGCCTTGTTATAGATACAACGCAAACGGCGGATATACGTGGAGACCGTATTACGCATGCAGCCTTTCTCCAACAAATAAGCCTCGTACCGGCGAAGAGTATCCTTATTTATATATGTATATGGGATACGATCCGTCCCGCTATACCGTATAAAAGAGTTCATCGCGTCTTGATAACTTTTCGCCGAGGAATACCGTCCTTCCTTTTGTAACAGACTTATATACTCTCGCATCCCTTCTACCAAATCTTTCTCATCCATATCTCTCTATTTTAAATTCCAACTGAAAACAAACACGCAAAGTTAGACATCTTGACGATTACTAATTCACAAACAAGCATTTACAATTAAAACATCTTCATATATTCTTTTCACAGTAAAGAGTCATTTATTTCATAGTTATGACTTTTTATTTCATAGTTATGACTTTTCCGAATCATAACTATGAAATTTTCAATACAAAAAAACACATAAAAACGTGGATCAAAATCTATCGTCCGGAAATGCCACAGCTACGAATTTCTCACTTCAGACAGGGTCGAAATTTCAAATTAAAAGTTAAAGCATAGGTTGTCGAAAAAATAAAAAATAAAAACTAAAAAATATGAACGTTTTCAAACTTTTTAGAGCCTCTCTATGTTTATTATGGGATAAAAATAAAAACCTATGCGATTTAAACTAATAGGCCTCATCTGTCTTATAATGCAGTGTAATTTATCTTGCACTCAACGTATTATAAACAAAGAAACCGTTCAGACTTTGGATTTACACCGCTATATGGGGAAATGGTTTGAAATAGCACGCTTTGATCATCGCTTTGAGCATAATCTCGTAGGGGCTACCGTGGAATACTCATTTCTCCCGAATGGAGATATAGAAGTTGTTAACAGCGGATATTGGGGTAATTTTTCCGGTTCCTTCAAACGAGCGAGAGGTATAGCCAAAGTAACGGATCCTACGTGTCCTAGTAAATTAAAAGTGTGTTTCTTTATGCGGTTCTACGCCGAGTACAACATTATGGAAATTGACGAGGATAATTACTCATACGCTCTCGTAGGCAGTAATACCTCAGACTATTTATGGTTACTTAGCCGTACGCCTACACTCCCAGAAGAGGCTATTCTCTTTTTATTGACTAAGGCCAAAGAAAGAGGATATAACACATCAATGCTCAAATGGGTCAAACAAAAACATGAAAATCAAAAATAATTTCTTCAAATTTCGCTATAAGCATTGAAAATATTCAACTTATGGCTAATTTTGTTGTTATAATATAAAAAGCGTTGTCTTATGAAAAAAATATTACAAGAGTTTAAGCAGTTCGCCATGCGAGGTAACGTAGTGGACATGGCGGTAGGTATCATTATCGGTGGTGCCTTTGGTAAGATCGTATCTTCTATCGTAGCGGATCTGATCATGCCGGCGGTAGGTTTACTTGTAGGTGGCGTCAATTTCACGGATTTAAAAATCACCTTGAAGCACGCCGTAATGGAGGGAGACAAGGTGATCTCTCCGGCGGTCTCCATTAACTACGGAAATTTCATACAAGTGACACTGGATTTCATAATCATAGCTTTCGCCGTCTTTTTACTTGTCAAAGGTGTTAATGCTTTAAGCAAGAAGAAGGAAGAGGCCCCGAAAGCTCCGGCCGCTCCCCCTGCGGATATCCAATTACTTACCGAGATTAGGGATTTACTGAAAAATAACAAATAAACACCAACCTTATTGGATGACTTGCTGTTTCATAACTACAAAAAATAATGTTTTAACTCATAAAAAGTAGTAGTTATGAAAAATGTATTATTCGGTTTAGCCGTAGGTGTAGTTGTTGGTTACGTACTTCGCAGGATGGAAGATCAAGGACAGTTCGAATGTCTGGAGAACGAACTCCACGGTCTTACAGATAAGGCGAAGAAAAAAGTAAAGGACGTGGTAGACACGGGTAAAAATCAAGTCGAATACGTCAAAGACAGAGTAGAACATATGGTTGAAAAACCTAAAAGTAATTAATCGACCTCCCTGTATTAGGGTAAGAAAAAGAAGCTATCACAAAAAAAGTCAATGATAGCTTCTTTTTTTTTCATTTTAGATGTAACGTTTTTTCAAATCCATTCGTCTTATAAGAAAAGAGTATAAATTAATTACACTTCATATGAGAACAAGAATGATGGCCTTATTTGCGTTGATCGCTTTTTGCGTGATGCCTATCGAGGCGAAGAAAGTAAAAGGGAATGGGGATATTATCACGAAAGAAATCTCCGTCAGAGACTATTCGGCGATAAAAGTCGGCTCAACCGCCATGGGGTATAGCGACAGTTGGTTCAGCCTATTCAGTCGTGGAGGAAATCCGTCGTACGTTTTCGGGTATACGCAAGGAGAATCAGCGTCCTTACGAATCACGATCGACGAGAATTTATATCCTTATATAAACGTTCAAGTAAAAAATGAAGAACTTTCAATCTCCACAGAGAATGGTACACAATTAAGCCCTACCCGATTTAAAATAGAGGGCACTTCCAAGAAGCTGGAAAAAATCCAGATGTCTGGTTGTATGGATTTTGTCCTGAGAAGCGCTTTATCCGGAGATGATCTGGAAATTATAGCGACAAGGGGTAGCGACGTAAAAATGGAGAAACCGGTCAACGTATCTAATTGCATAATTGAAGCGACCAGCGGTAGCGATATTATCATCAACGATCTTACTACCCGAATAATACGAGGCCGTGCCAGCGGAGGTAGCGATCTCAAGCTTACGGGAAAAGCGGAGAACGGCGAATATTCCGCCTCAGGTGGCTCGGATATCAAGGCTTATGATCTTATCTTAAACCAGTTGGAATGTTCCGCCAGTGGTGGCTCCGATATTTATACGCACGTAACCGATTATATCAAGGCTTCGGCAAGCGGAGGTAGTGATGTACATTACAAAGGTTCGGCAAGATCGGATACATCCACTTCCGGAGGAAGCGATATTATAAAAGAGGGTAATTAACACCCTCTTTTTTTACCCTCTTATACATTGAATTTTATAACAAAAGTACTTCCTTTTCCAACCGCGCTATCAACAGAAAGTGTTCCTCCATGAGCTTCCACGAAGTCTTTACTGATAGCCAGCCCTAGACCACTCCCTTGTACCTTCGTTCCCGGCACACGGAAATAGCGATCGAATATACTTTGATGATATCGGGGATCAATACCCTTACCGAAATCTTGCACATAGATCTCCACGCTATGATCTTGCTGGCGGGCACCGATTATGATACGGCCATTCTCCGGGGTATAATGAATTGCGTTCGACAATAGATTCGTCAAGACCCATGCGATTTTCTCGCTATCCACGAAAAGCTTGGAAATCTTCTCCGGGTATTCCACCTCTATATGGCAATTGAAGCGATCAGCTTGCACTTGGTTCGCCTTTATCGCATACTCGATCAATTCGATCGGTTTGGTTATTTTCGGATTCAATTGTAGCTTGCCGGCCTCCACCTGCGTCATTTTCAATAGCTCACTGGTTATTTCCAGTAATCGATTACTACTTTCCTTGATACTTTCCGCCAGTGCTTTTTGCTCGTCGTTCATGGCTCCCACACGGGCATCCTCCAACAATTTCAGGCTCATCATGATCGCCGATATCGGAGTTTTCAATTCATGGGAGATCGTCGAGATAAAAGTGGTCTTAGCAGAATCCAACTCCTTAAACTCCGTGATGTTCTTCAATAAGATCACGTCGCCCACATACACCTCCGCCTCGCCATTCTCCAACACACGGATCGGTATATATTGCACTTGAAAATAACTTTCCTTATTATCCGCGTAAATTTTAAGCGGCTCTTTTTTCTCGCCCGGCTGGATCAGTTCCCGAACTAACCTGCGAAGCAAATCGTTCCGTAAGGATAATTCCGAGGCAGACTTTCCGATCACGTTTTCCCGCTTGAGATTCAAGATCGTCAAAGCCTCGTTATTGGCGAAAAGAATCTTACGATCCCGATCCAAGCCTATGATTGGCTCCGTGATACTATTCACGATAGCCTCTATATATTTCTTTCCTTGAATAATATCCGCCAACGTACTTTTCCGGTATTCCGTAAGCCGTTCCGCCATCCGGTTAAAGGATTTCGCTACCCCCTCGAATTCATCATATTTAGCGAGATCCAATCGTTTCTCGTAATTATGGTTAGCGATCTCCATGATACCGTCCATCAACATACGGATAGGGGTATTTATCGAACGGGGGAAACGTATTAAAAAAGCGAAAGCGACCACCATACAAGAGAGGCCAATCCCCCAAATCCAAAATAAAGCCTTTTGAGACGTAGACTCCGCCACTTGGCTTTTCCTGTAGATAGAAGCCATATTCAAACTCATGACTTGATTTAAGGCGAGACGTACACGACGGATATTCTCCTCATTACGCTCTTTCGCCAATTGCTCATATTGAGCGACTAGATGTGAGGTGGCCACGTTCTCATCGACCTCCGTGATATTCTTTTTCTGTAGCCCTAGGTTTTTCTCGAAATCGGCTTGAGCCGAAGGATCGCTATCGATTCGTTCCAGTGCATCCAGCATCCGGCGTGAATAGAGTAAAGAATTATAATTATCGGCCAATATGTTCCTTGTGTCGGCAGACATATCGGAGATGTTCTTTACCGATAGACCTCCCAGCAAAACGATCATGGCAAACAGCAGCCCGATTCCGTATCTTAGTTTTGTTTTAATCTTCAGACTCATAGGTGATGTATTTTAAGCGATTATTATTAAGTTTACGTTCAGCAAAGATAAACTATTTAGCAATGTCCGTTTCTCCTTGCATATCTTCAAGATGCTTTCGGGTATACATATAATGCAGAATATGAGATTAAAGCCCATACTCCTCAATCTTCCGATAAAGAGTAGTGAGGCCTATACCTAGAAGGCGGGAAGTTTCGGTTTTATTGCCTTTTGTGTATTTGAGCACTTTTTGGATATGCATTTTCTCTACGCCACTCAGGTCAAAACCGCTATAAGATTCCGTACTCGCCGCAGAGGAGGTTTGCATATTCAAAGGGAGAGCATCCAAGGTTAAGGTATCTCCATCGGCAATAATCAGGCTACGCTCAATTGCATTACGCAACTCACGTACGTTACCTTTCCAAGCTCGTTTTTTCAGGGCATCTATATATTCGGGCGAAATTGTTCGGATATTCTTTCCCATCTTGGAGGAAAAAGCGGAAACAAAGGCTTTTATATGGAGAGGGATATCCTCGACCCGTTCACGAAGCGCGGGAAGATGGATCTGGAAAACGGAAAGCCGATAAAATAGATCTTCCCGGAAATGCCCTTGCTCGATCTCTTTCTCTAAATCACGGTTGGTAGCGGCAATAATTCGTACATCCACTTTCGTTGGTTTCGTATCGCCGATCTTGATAAACTCCCCGGTCTCAAGGATACGGAGCAATTTCGCTTGCAAGTCGAAAGCCATTTCCCCGATCTCATCCAAGAAGATCGTACCTCCGGAAGCTTCCTCAAACAAGCCTTTTGTCTCTTTCAAAGCACCGGTAAAAGCCCCCGCTTTATGACCGAACATCTCGCTTTCCAATAAATCCCGACTAAAAGAGGAACAATTGATAGCGACAAAAGACTTCCCTTTCCGGAAACTATGTTGATGGATGGATTGAGCAAAGACCTCTTTTCCCGTACCGGTCTCACCAGTCAACAGAACTGGAACCTCCGTAGCCGAGACTTTCTGAGCCAACGCTATCGCCGCTTGGATAGCGGGTGATTTACCGACAATCGTATCAAACGAATATTGCCTCCCGACGGACGTAGCTTCCTTCTTTTGCTGCTGATAAGCGGCAGAAGCTTTCTCCATCGCTTTGGCTACCAGAGGAATGATCTTATTATTATCATCCCCTTTCGTGATATAATCGAAGGCTCCATTCTTGATTGCCTGTACGCCATCCGGAATATTACCATGCGCGGTAAGTAGGATGATCTCGGATAGAGGGCGAAGTTTCTTTAAGTCCGACACCAAATCCACGCCATTACCATCCGGCAAGAACACATCGCACAACACCACCTCCGGCGAATGTTGCTCCATCTGCCTCAGCCCCGCCTTACAAGTAGCAGCCTGTAAAACCTCGTATCCCTCCAAACCGATAATGCGTGAAAGTAAACCTAAAATCTGCTTCTCGTCGTCAATAATTAAAACTTTGCCCATACACCGGAGTTATTTGTTTGGGCACAAATGTACGCTTTTTACCTTTTTCCCAAAAGCATTAAAGCATACATGTTAACGCCGTCTTATTTAAAATCGTCACCTTTCTCCTTGTAATGCTGATAAATCCCTCATCCACCAATCTCCCGATTTCCTTCGATAAAGCCGGGCGGGTAACACCAAAATACTCTGCTAACTGCTCTTGGGTATGTTCTAGTTCCACGACATTCGAATCCTTTTGCTGATGTTCGAATAAGTAATAAATAAAGCGGTTCCGGATGCCACGAAACGAAAGCACCTTCAAACGAGTCATCGTACATTTATTACAGCTAGTACTGACGCAAAGGAAATTATGCAGGAATAACGGCATAGGGTTCCTCCAAACAGCAACCAACCTTGCCATGATTTTAATTTCTTTTCCATAACTATACTGATTTAAGGTATAAGACCCCAGCCCGCAAAGGACACCTCCGGCTATGATAGCGGCTAGTTTCCAAGTTCTTGTCGGGAACAGCGTTTGTATTATTTCTCTTATTTTCATACCGCTGATTCTTTAATATTGGTTTATGAGACACAAATATCCTAAACTTGCGTGTAGGAAATTGTAATAAATATTACATTGCACGAAATTTTATGCGTAAAATGAAAAGATTGTTATTTATCTCGGTCTCCGCACTCCTTTTATGTTCTTCGTGCGTGAGTAAAAAGAAATACCTCCTTGCCGAGAACGGCCGGTTGGAGGCGATCGGACGTGGCGACGCCTTGAAGGAGGAATTGATTAAATGCAAGGACGATAACGACGCGCTCAACAACCGGATCGCCGCCTTGATAAGGGATACGACCACAATGGGTCGTGATATCCGTAATTACCAAACCATGTTGAATACCAATATGGGTGAGCAGGACAAGCTGAATGCCTTGTTACAGCAAAAGATGAGTGAGCTGGACGAGCGTGAGCGTACCATCAACGAGCTACAGGATATGATGAACGCACAGAACGCAAAGGTACAGAATTTGTTGAGTAGTGTGAAAGACGCTTTGCTGGGTTTCAATAGTGATGAGCTGACCGTAACCGAGAAGAATGGTAAAGTATATGTAGCCATGTCGGATAAGCTTCTGTTCCAATCGGGTAGCGCAAAGGTCGATAAACGAGGCAAGGAAGCGTTGGCTAAGTTGGCCGAGGTGTTGAATAAGCAAAACGATATAGACGTTTATATAGAGGGCCATACGGACAGCAAGCCGATCAATACCGCCCAATTCAAGGATAATTGGGATCTAAGCGTGATCCGTGCGACCTCCGTAGTGCGTATCCTTACCAAAGATTACGGGGTGAATCCGCTACAGATACAACCTTGTGGTCGTGGGGAGTTTATGCCGGTCGCTGATAACGAGACCGCCGATGGACGTAGCAAGAACCGCCGTACGGAGATCATCATGGCTCCGAAGTTGGATAAGTTGATGCAGATGTTGCAGTGATAATGATATTGTCAAGCTCCGGGTATTATCTACTGCCGGAGCTTGGCTAAAAACATTCCGTTCACTCTTCTAAATGATATACAACACATCGATACTTCAATTCCGATGGTTTACAAGGAATCCATACATCCATATCCTCTCCATTTACAGAACGAATGATATGGAGTAGAGCCGTATCATAAATATCCGTCCTTTCTCCGACAGAGACCGATCCACTTTGAGCGCACGACCGGATATGGAATTGAATATCCGCAAGATCATATACCTCAGATCTAAGATAAGGATAAAAACCGACCCTAGAGTTTATGGTATCATTCCAAACCCATAAACTAGTACCATCATCTTGATATGTATGTTCCGTCATTACCACATAGGACTTATAGGTATAAGAACCCGTATAACCAAACTCATCCCCTACGCCATAAGGCAAATACCCTTCAGTCGTAGCCAGTTCATGCGCTAGAGTGAACCCTATGATATCCATGGTATCATCACTTACGATCTCTATCGTCGGTTCAGAATGCAAATCATTCTTACCAAGATCCACCACCCGTGAGCAAGCCACATTAAGGCCCATCATAAAAGTCAGATATACAACAATTAAATGTTTCATATCATTCTATATTTTTTAATTGATCAAAGTCTTCTATTCGGAGATAACGCCATTGCAACTCCTCCGGCCGCACAGGAAGCCAGCGATCAATCTTCTCTCCATCCGAATTCTTCTCTACATATATTAAATAAGTACACGCCAGCACTTGCTTCTTATCCTTTTGCACGCCAAACGTACTGATAACGAAGCCATGCGAACTCAAATCCTCCGAGAATCCCGCTTTCTCATCCAAAAAGTGTCCTATACCTATATCATAAATGCTATCTTCCAATAAAACCACCCTTGCCTCATACGAGAAATAGAGATAAGAGGCATTCATATCAAACTCTCGCGCAACATCCCCGGGCAATGTTCCCCATTTCGCGTCATAGGCCTCACAAGTCGTGAAGCCCTTCACCAATATAGAATCCATCCCTAAGTCACCCCCCAGATGAATCGTATCCGGCCTTGAGTATAAAGTCATCTGATTAGCGATTTTAACCTCATCATCCCCACAACCAGCCAGAAATAGAGCTATAAATAGCCCACACAAAAACAAACCTTTATTCATATCCACTCTCTTTTATTTTATTTAAAATGAAAACGATATAGATAAGCAGATATTGCTTGAGCGTAACATTTATCCCATGAAACCCAAGCCTTCATACACAAGCCATACTGGTTTATTATCTGGATTCCATAAGTAAAAAACAGCATTCCAAATTTACCGCTTGCATTTGATAGCGAAATACAAGATATACAAGAAAGCGATCAACGGGACGATGAAACCCAGCGCCATATTCTCCTCGCCAATATATCCCATCAGCATCGGACTGAAAGCGCCGCCGGCAACTCCCATCACGATATAAGAAGAGGCTTTCTTGGTATAAACGCCCATACCTTCCAGCCCCAACGCGAAAATCGTAGGGAACATGATGGACATGAAGAAAAAGGATAAATAAAGAGCGTATAGTGAAAGCGTACCTACGGAAGCCACCACCAAAGCCATACAAACGGCACTCAACAAAGAATACCAAGTCAGCAAGCGGCCCGGAGCCAACCACTTCATCGTAAAACTACCGCTCAAACGCCCGATCATAAACAAAGCCATTCCACCGAATGCCAAAATACGAGACGCTCGCAAATTACTGATACCCGGGTCCATCTCCGTCACGTAATTAATAAAGAACCCGAAGATTCCCGTCTGCGCAGCACAATAACAGAATTGGGCGACCACGGAACGTACAAACTGCCGATGTTTCCATATGGAGGCAGCGGGTTTCTCCTCGACAATAGCGGTCACCTCCTCCTCTTCTTCCGGCTTAATTTCCGGCAACTTCGTGAAAAAGAAGAGCAACGCTACGAACAAGACGATACCACCTACCAAGATATAAGGTTTAGTCAACGCCATCGAATCTCCCTCCGGTGCCCCGAATATCAACAAACCACCTACCAAAGGCCCCAATATCCAACCTAATCCATTAAAAGACTGGGATAAGTTCAGCCGTTGGGCGGCGGAAGCGGACGGCCCCAATATCGTAGAATAAGGATTCGCCGCCGTCTCCAAGATACAAAGCCCGCAAGCGATCACAAACAAGGCGATCAGGAAAGGCGTAGCCGAATGCAAAAAAGCCGCCGGGATAAACCCGAAAGCTCCGGTAGCAAACAATAGCAAACCCATGATAATCCCTTTCCTATATCCGTAACGTTTCATGAACGCTCCCGCCGGCAACGCCATCAAGAAATAAGCGATATACGTAGAGAATTGCACCAAACCGCTCTCTGCCTTGGTCATCGTGAAGACTCCTTGAAAATGCTTGTTCAGCACATCCAAGAGTCCGTGGGCGAATCCCCAAAGCAAGAACAAACTCGTGATCAAGATAAACGGGACCAAATAAGATTTCCCTCCCGGGGCAGCCACCAGCGACTGTTTCTTTTGCTTTTCCATCCTTCCGTCTATTTACTCGCACCCGGCAATTTAAACATACATTCCATTAACTGCCATTTCTCCGACGAGGAGCTTCCCGGAGCGGCTTTCTGATACCTCGCCACGAAGTCCTCCCATTCCGCTTGCTTATCCATCGTCGCCAAACGGGCGAACGCCGCATCCCAATCAAAATCATCCGGCGTCTCCACGATCATGAACAACCGGATTCCCAAACGGTAAATCTCCATATTCAAGATCCCTACCGCACGGATTCCTTCCGGTATCTCCGGCCAGATATGTTCCGGCGAATGCCAATAACAATACTCTTTTATCAACTGCTCATCCTCTTTCAGATCCAAGGTCTGACAATATCTTTTCATAACATTGTTTTTAAAATGAAGTTGCGAAGGTACAAAAGTATCCTTAATCCAGATAAACATCTTCGCCCGGATGCTTATAATAGGCATACATCCGTTGGATCTGCTCCGGCAGCACACGCTCCAAGGACAACGGGGGCAACACCTCCAATCGAAAGAAACCTTTCCCCAAGATATCGAAGGTCTCGGTAAACGACCCGCCCTTTAACTCGCAAAGGATAAAAAACTTATATACATAATAAGGTATAGCGGGATGCGGATGCTTGCTCATATCCATCACGGCCAGCAAGCGGACCGGAAGCACATCCAAGCCCGTCTCCTCTTTCACCTCTTTCGCCGCTACCTCTTTCGGGGAATACCCCACATCGCTCCATCCGCCGGGCAACGACCAACATCCGTCCATTTTCTCACGGACCAGCAAAATCTCGTCTTTCTCGTTAAAGACAACCGCACGGATATCGACTTTCGGGGTTACATACTCTTGGGCCGGGCGGTAACCACTCGCCACATCATCGGGCTTCAATCCGGTAGCCAGAGCCGTTATTTCATCACTTAGGCGGCTCAACTCTTCATAACGTTCCGTATCGTACTCGCTTAATGAATAAACCAACCCCGTCTGAGACAAGGCCCGGATACGTTGGGCCAATAAAATCAATTCCTTACTTCTAGACATAATAGCTTTACTGTTTTAGATAACATGATCCCATATGATTCATGAATAGAACGTCTAAAGATAAAAGTTATTATCCAACCCGTCATTCTATCGTGCCAAAATAACGTATATTATGCCAATATTACAGATTTCCGTTTCATTGTATCTTATTCCAGTTTCTAAAAGATATTATTCCCTGCACCCGCATCCCCCGAATCATAAGTTCCCCATGCGTGGGTTAAACCTTATTCAATCTCTTTCATCCGAGTTAACACACACATTATCAGATTGGCATACCATTTGAAGTATCTATAGCGAATTCGAAATTAAAAAGGACGAGTTCAGAAATAAGAATAGTAAATAGAATGTTTAACTAATAATTGGAGGACTGTATTATGACACCGATGAGAAGAAGTCAAAATTGGTTACCGTATGTATTCAATGATTTATTTGACAACGACTGGATGATAAAAGCAAACTCTACAGCTCCAGCCATCAACGTGATAGAATCCGATAAGGATTATCGAGTTGAGGTAGCCGCTCCCGGTATGACGAAGAATGATTTCAACATCAAGATCGATGAGAACAACAACTTGGTCGTATCTATGGAGAAAAAAGAAGAAAAGAATGAGGATAAAAAAGACGGACGCTATCTGAGACGCGAATTCTCTTATAGCAAGTTCCAACAAACCATGGTTTTGCCTGACAATGTAGAGAAAGACAAGATTGAGGCGAAGGTTGAGAACGGCGTCTTGAGTATCAGCATACCGAAAAGAACTGAGGAAGAGGCTAAAATGGCCGAGAAAGTAATCGAGATCAAATAATCTCGATGCACTTTCCTTCGTAAAAACTCAACAAAACCGATAATGGCTTGTTCTATTTATAAACAACATAAAATAGAATAAGCCATTATGATTTTAAGCAGAAAATTATCAGATGCTCTCAACGAGCAAATCAACATGGAGATGTGGTCATCCAACCTATATTTATCCATGTCGGTACATTTCACTCAGATAGGACTGGATGGTTTCGCGCATTGGACGTTAAAACAATCGCAAGAAGAACTTGAGCACGCCTATAAAATGATCGATTACTCAATCAAGCGTGGCGGACAAGTGACGATCGGAGTAGTTAATTCCGTTCCTACAGCATGGGGAGAGCCGTTGGAGATTTTCCAGCATATCTACGAGCATGAGGTACATGTATCCGGATCAATCGACAAGATTGTCGATATCGCTTCCGAAGAGAAAGACAAGGCGACACAAGATTTCCTATGGGGCTTCGTCCGGGAACAGGTAGAGGAAGAGGCTACAGCGAAAAATATTGTCGAGAAACTTAAATTATACGGAGAACATCATGCCGTATTAATGGATCATCGATTAGGAAAAAGATAAACGAATACCTGCTTGTCATGCCTATAAATGGGCCTAAAAAGCCATGTCGTCTTCTTGGGATGGCATGGCTTTTTTATAGAGGTCAAAGCCCTAAAGCCTGACGAATCGCCTCACTCCACAATTCGCCTAACCGGACCGCTCCTTTCTCATTCGGATGAAGATAGAACACTCCGGCGTTACCCTTCTCCGCTTGGAAATCTGTCAAATGGTTTTCCTTAAAGTAATCAAATCCCTTCGTATCTCCCAGAAAGACTTGTCCGGGAAAATGAGACGCATAATAATCGACTAATCGTTGTATTTGCGGATAATAATCTTGGAGCCTCCGTAAGCCTTCTTCCAAATATTTAGCCCCATTATACGTATTCGGGCTATACCATAAAGGACGATGTACCACAATACGGCAATTCGGGTATAAAGCTAATAAGCGATTGATAATTGTCTTCATATTCTCATAATACCGCTCGGGCGCTACCGGGCAACCGTTCGTGCCTTCTATCGCGCTATCGTTCGTCCCCAGCATAATAGAGAATACCAAATCCGCCCAAGTCTCATCCTTAAATTTATCGGCAGCACGTACGGCCCACGGGAAAAGCGTATTCGTATCCGGCAAAAAATCAACGGTAGTGCATCCGCTCTGTCCTCTATTGGAATACTTGACTGAAGCCACTTCCGGGCACTTGCTTAAAAACAACGCAGCCTTTACAGGAGGCGCATCATGGACAGGCTTCGGTAACCCGGCGCCAAACGTGATACTATTCCCGATAAATACGATATTCACATAACGTTTATTGTTTGCGGCTGAAGCAGACCAACACATAACGATACTTATTAAAATACATATGACTCCCTTAATTTGTCTCATGGCTCCCATTCAATTGATTCTCCTGCGAAGGTAAGAATAATTTGATTATCTCGGGATGTTTTTCAAGCCAAGCACGGGCTGATCGCGATTCCGTACGTGTCCCGTCTTCCATATAATACATCAATTCGCTCAGTTGTTCATCGGTTAACTTAAAGTTCTTGAAAAAAGAGGCTGCATATGGATCTTTCTCAGAGAATCCTTTCGTAGCGATAACCTCGATATGCTCCGAGTCTCCAAATTCCTCTTTCGGGTCTTCCAAGAATTTTAACGGATAACGTGAGAACATCCAATGAGGGGTCCATCCGGTAACCACGATCCATTCGTTCGCATCAATCGATTTTTTCAGGAAAGCAACCATCGTAGCCCCACTGGAAGATTTCAAATCAAAATCCAAAGAATAATCTTGAACCGCCTTATCCGCCGAGTTCATCAAACCGGCACCGGCATCGATCCCTATAATCTCACCTTTAAACTGATCTTTATGGGCATTCAAATCCTCGATGGAACGAATGGTAACGTACTCCGGAACTACCAAGCCCAATTTCGCGTGCTCATAAACCGTTCCGAGTGTCTCAAGCCGGTCACCGTATTGTTCCATATAATCCGCATGGGTCACCGGTAACCATGCATCCATGAACACATCCGCTTTTCCCGAAGCGACAGAAGTAAAGATCGGGGCGATATCCGCATTTTTTAATGTTACCCGATATCCTTGATCCTCTAATATCACTTTGGCTAAGTTGGTCATAGCGATGCCCTCCGCCCAATTAGCGTACGCTATCGATATTTTCTTTCGATCCTTGCTATCCACACAACTGAAAATAAATTGTAAGGTCACCAAAAGCATACAGCATCCAATAATAATCGTAAATCGTCTCATATATCTATTTCTTTCTTTTCTATGTTTCTTATTTCTTTTGTTTATTCACTTTACCTTTCGCCCAGCCCTGCGTAATACGGTCCAAGATAATAGCCAAGATAACGACCGCTATACCTCCTTCGAAACCTAAACCTATTTTCATTTGGGTAATTCCTCGCAAGACAATCTCACCCAATCCTCCTGCCGAGATCATGGCCGCTATAACTACCATAGAAAGTGAAAGCATGATCGTTTGATTCACTCCCGTCATGATCGTTGGCAAAGCCAATGGCAATTGCACCTTATAGAGCAACTGAGTGGAAGTAGCGCCAAATGAGCGGGTAGCCTCCACAATATCGGCCGGGACTTGACGGATTCCCAGATCGGTCAACCGCACAACCGGAGGCATGGCAAAAATCACCGTTGCAAAGGCGCCGGGTACCGGACCTAAACCAAAAAACAAAACGGCTGGTATCAAGTAGACGAAAGCCGGCATCGTTTGCATCAAATCCAAGACCGGATGGATGATCTTATCCGCCCGGTCACTACGTGCGGTCCAAATTCCTAACGGAACTCCGATCATCAAGGCGATAATGGTAGAAGACAGTACCAAGGCCAAAGTCTGCATCGTTTCCACCCAGAAACCCATTCCGTAAATTAACAATAGACCCAATGCCGTGAACACGCCGACTCCTTTTCCTGCCTTGAACCAAGCCAACAATGCCAAGCCCAAAATCATCACATAAAACGGAATCCAAGTCAGCCCATCTTGAAAAGTATCGATAAATCCTCCGACCCCATCATTTATCACATCAAAAAAACGAGCGAAATGCTCAGTCAGCCAATTAATGGCAATCTCTATATATTTTCCTATATTTATCATAATTCTATCGCGTTTTGAACAATTTGATCTATTTCCTCTTTATCCTTCCCCGTCATCTCGATTATAATCGATGAAGTAGAAACCAAGCCAGCCAATTGATTGGCCTCATTAACGACCGGTAAGGCCTGCCGGATCTCCGGTAACAAAGGAAGCATATCCTCAACCGTCGTGTTTTCCAGAACCGAAGGAACCTCTTTCATCACAATCGACGAGAGATCATGATTCCCCGCTTTCCGAAGAGCCAAGACATCTTTCAAACGAACCTCGCCCAGAAATTGCCTATTTCCATCCACGACCGGCAATACATATAAGTTTTTCTCTTTCATTTTCCTCAACACGGTCTCCGGGCCATCTTTACGGATACGAGCGACAACCGGCTGGGTTATCATAATCGATGAGGCCGTAACGATACGTCCACGATCTACATTTTCCGTAAATCTAGAGACATAATGATTGGCCGGATCTGTCAAGATCTCCTCAGGGGTACCTACTTGCACGACCTCCCCGTCTTTCATAATGGCGATGCGATCCCCCAACTTAATCGCCTCGTCAAGATCATGCGTAATAAAGATGATCGTTTTTTGCATCTTCTCTTGTAGTTTCAATAGCTCATCCTGCATCTGTACACGGATCAATGGATCTAAGGCAGAAAAAGCCTCATCCATCAAGAGCACCTCGGGATCATTCGCGATCGCACGGGCCAATCCGACACGTTGCTGCATACCTCCAGACAACTCGCTAACCTTTTGGTTCTCGTATCCTTTTAACCCTACTAGGGCTACACTTTCCACAGCTTTCTGGTCTCTTTCTTTTTTAGGAACCCCTTGTAACTCCAAGCCAAAAGCGATATTACTCAATACCGTGCGATGGGGCAGCAATCCAAAATGCTGGAAAACCATAGCCATTTCCTTACGCCGTATATCCAATAATTCTTTATCCGAGGAAGTCGTTATGTTTTTTCCGTTGATAAAGACTTCTCCCAAAGAGGGCTCGTTCAATCGGTTAATACAACGTAACAGCGTAGATTTTCCACTTCCGGAAAGTCCCATTATCACAAATAACTCCCCTTCCTCAATCTTTAGGTTCGCATTACGTACAGCTACCGTGCAACCCGTTTCTTTCAAAATGTTTTGTTTACTTTTTCCCGCTACTAGCATTCTTTTCGCACGCATTTTCTCCGGGCCGAAAAGAATAGATAAATTCTTTATTTCTATTTTCGTCATATAAAATCTTTGATTACAGGTATGATACAAAAAGATTAGGCCATAAGTCCAGAATTTCTTATGGCAAAACATAAACCAAAAGCATATATAAGTTAATGCTTATTATGGAAATTGACTACAACCTAAATCATCTCTTATGTAGACAACCGAATTTCAAAGAGTTTTGTTCACTAGTTTTTCCAACTATTGGGTCTTTTCATAGGTAAAGTGAAAATAAATGTAGAACCAAATCCTTCTTTGGACATCACAGAAATATTACCGCCCATTTTTAATACCAGACCTTTACAAATCGCTAATCCCAATCCGACTCCTTGCTCAAAATCGCTTAATTGCACGAACCGAGCAAAGATATTATCCAATTCATCCTTGGGAATGCCACAGCCTGTATCCGAGACATAAAACTTAACCATTTTCCCCTCAGCCTCAAGCGTATATCCAAACCAGATACTACCTTTCTTGGTATGCTTAACCGCATTCGTCAATAAATTCATGCAAATTTGCCATAATCGATTCCGATCTATATTAAATATGATATCGGAACATGCATCCAAGGTTATTTCCACCCCTTCCGGCTTACGTAATTGTATGGAGTTATATATATCTTTCATAAAGGAGGGTAAATAAACATCCATATAAGTAAACGTCATCATATCAGACTCGATTCTGGAAATATCCAAAACATCATTTACTATACTTAAAAGTAAATCATTATTCATCTTGACCAAGCTAATATAATTTTGACGCAATTCCAAATCCTCCTCCACTCCTAACAAATCAGAGAAACCGACAATAGCGTTCAATGGCGTACGGATCTCATGGGTCATATTCGCTAAAAAAGTTGACTTAAGCATATCCGCCTCCTCCGCTTTTTCCTTGGCACGGATCAAGTCTTCCTCAAACTCCAATCGTTCTTGATCATCGATCATACAGCCAACAATCAAATTCGGGAAACCATTCTCATCCTTCTCATGCGTCTTACCGATCACCTCATAGATCCGATAGGTGTTATCATCGTTCTTTAGACGAAAATCTATTTTATATTCATCCAATTTATTCGTACGGATCGTATTGAATAGATAGAAAAAGTCGCCAGAATCGTCCGGGTGACGAAGTTGCGGCAAAGCCTGACAGATGAACTGATTACGTTTCAATAAACTATTGGTCGTGCCATAAAACTGGAAACAACGGTTACAATGTACTTTATCGCAAGACTTAAACCGGCTGAAATTAAAAGAATAAGTCGTAATCTTGCTATTCTGCAAAGCAAGCTCCATCATCATCCGGCTTTCGGACAACTTACTGCTTAACGCCTCATTCGCTTTCTCCTGCTCAACGAGCTCCGATACATTCCGTATATAAATAATCACATACCGGTCATGTACCGGTACCAACCGTAGTTTAAAATAAACGATCGGAGCGTTATGTCCCGGAATCGATAAATCTAAATTCATGATCTCCGACTTATTCAAGCAACTTTGCACGATCGCGGCCACACGACGCTTAGTCTCATCCGGATAAATGAAACCCGGAAGATCATCGATACGCCGATTGATCGACTCCGGCGTTATACAAGTCTCCACAGCATAAGCGATAATCCGCTCTACAACCAGTTGCTTGTTTACCAAAAGGATCGTATCTGGAACCGCTTCCGCCATCTTTTGCGACATGTCCGTCAATTCCTTCAATTCCCGGTCATAACCGGCTGCCTCCTGCCCGACCGCCGGATTACCCGTTAATAATAAGGTATATCCAAGAATCTCTCTATTCTCATTCATTGAGGGGATGATAGAATACGGTACAGGCAAAGAACCGGAAACCACGCTTCCCCCACGCAGATATTGTTTTTGAAGATCGGTCAACAAATCTGTACGAAAAAGATTATTTAATAAGAAGTCCGCTTCATTCGTAAAAGGAAATTTCTCGTTTAAGGACTTATTTATATCAATTAGCGCACCGTTTTTATCATACAGAGCACCTCCCATGGGATAATATGTAAAAAAATCTGTCAGCAAACGCTGTTTTACCTCGGAAACCTCCATATACTTTCTTTATTAACATCAATAAGTTACAAAGAAATAAAATCTTTGAAAATCAGAGAAATTTTAAAGCATAAACTTTAGGTCTATTTCACAAGAAAATCAGTCTCTTTACTAAAAAGCAACAACAAACCTTCACTTACGCTTGTTACTTAACAAACAAATTAATTATAATATGAAAGCATTAATAGGTAAAAAGGCACCGGAATTCCACGCTCCGGCAGTAGTGAATGGCAATGAGATCATCGAGGATTTCTCTTTGGAACAATATGTAGGCAAGAAGTATGTAGTCATGTTTTTCTATCCGATGGACTTTACATTCGTTTGCCCGACAGAATTACATGCCTTCCAACAAAAGTTACAGGAATTCGAAAGACGTAACGTAGCGGTGGTTGGTTGCTCCGTCGATTCTCAATTTTCTCATTTCGCATGGTTAAACCAAGATAAGAATAAAGGAGGTATCCATGGGGTGACTTATCCACTCGTATCCGATTTTTCCAAAACCATCTCTGAAAACTTTGGCGTATTGGCCGCTGATTATATTACGAACGAAAGTGGAGAACTTATCTCCAGAGGAAATCCGGTCGCTTACCGGGGTCTGTTCCTGATTGACAAAGAGGGCTTGATCCGTCATTATGTAATCAACGATTTACCATTAGGCCGTAACGTAGACGAGGCTCTCCGTATGGTCGACGCCTTACAGCACTTCGAAGAATATGGCGAGGTTTGCCCGGCAAATTGGTCCAAAGGAAAAGACGCCATGAAAGCGACAAACGCAGGAGTCTCTAATTATTTAAGCCATCATTGATATATTGCAAGAAAGGGGGCTAGGCCCCCTTTTTTATACTATTGAGACAATCGTTTACACTTTCCCGAGATATGCGAGATATCTAGACGTAAGATATTAGTCCGGTAAAAAGATTTCTCAATATACTTTTCGCCGATCTCCTTAAACGCCGATGAATATTTATTCACGAGTAGCCGCAAGGCATACCGACGCTCTTCTTCCGGCAAATCCAAATGCATCTCTCCAAAAGCGATAGTGCTCTCGTAACCTGTCGTGAATTTTCCCGGAACGATTTGTGTAGCGCCAACTACCGTGAAACTCACTTTCGGGTTTTCTCGTAGACATTCCAGCTTATACCCTTCCGGAGCGCAATGGAAATAAATAGAATCCCCTTCCTTTACATAATTGATCGGGATTCCATACCCATACCCATTTATCCCCGACATGGCCAAAAAACCATATTCCGCCTCCTCCAATAAACGAATTGCCAACTCATTATCTAAAATCCGGTCTTTTCGTCTGATCTCTCTAAACATAGGTCTAATTTATTTATAAACGAGTATAATACACTAATCGTGGCAAATCTATAAAAAAATAATATACATTTGCGTCATAAAGTTGACACATGATAAATATTATAGATCTATGAGAGCAAGAATAACCTTATTATTATTCGCCATTCTTTACAGTTTCACTTGTCTGGCACAAACTAATTTTGAAAAACACTTCACGAAGAAAAGTCTCCGGATTGATTTCGCATTGAGTGGAAATTGGGATTTCCAAGCCGCCGCCATACAACAACTCCGGGAAGAACCTGTCTGGGCGGGGCCGGTCAAAAACTTGATCGATCCGTTTGGTTATGGAGGGTATTATATTAATGTATATGATAAAGCCGGTAAAGAGTTGATCTACTCACGAGGATTCAATACGTTATTCGAAGAATGGAGAAGTACGGAGCAAGCGAAGACCGAGACACAATCTTGGACAAATAGCATCTCTATCCCCTATCCGAAAGCTCCTGTCATCATTGAGATTACGGCAAGAGACAAGGCCGACATGCAGTTCCATCCTTTATTGAAACAAGAGATTGATCCGGCCAGTATTTTTATTGACCGGGGGAAACTCAAGGAAAACCGAATCACAAAAATCCAATATAACGGGGATTCCTCCGGGAAAGTAGACCTCGTATTCTTAGCGGAAGGTTATACAGCGGACGAGCAAGAGAAATTTGTAGCTGATGCCAAACGTTTTACGGAGGCATTGTTTAAGACCCCGCCTTATGACACTCGCCGGGAAGATTTCAATGTCTGGGCGGTAGATGCCGTTTCGGAAGAATCGGGAACAGATGTATCCGGTAAAGGTATATTCAAGAATACAGCGTTGAATTCCGGTTATTATACGTTCGGTGTAGATCGCTATTTAACCACCCCGGATATGAAGTCTATACGTGACGCCGTATGGAACGCTCCTTGCGACGCAATCTTCATCTTGGTAAACACGGACGCTTACGGTGGTGGCGGTATGTATAATTTTTATGCCATGGGAACCGCCGATAACCCACGTACCCCAGTCGTATTCGTTCACGAGTTCGGACATAGTTTCGCCGGCCTAGCCGATGAATACTTCAGTTCCGAGGTCGCTTATCAAGATTTTTATAATTTGAAGTACGAGCCTTGGGAACCGAACATCACGACCTTGGTTAACTTCGATGCTAAATGGAAAGATCTTCTGCCGGCTAATACACCGGTACCTACCCCATTATATGACGCTCATAAAGATAAGGCAGGCGTATTCGAGGGAGGCGGTTACATCGCTAAAGGCATTTATCGCCCGATGGATCACTGTATGATGCGTGATTACGCTCCATTCTGTCCAGCTTGTAGCCGGGCGATCTTACAGATGATCGATTACTTCACGGATAAACCGATAAAACATTAAAAGGAAAGAGCGGGTACCCTAATAGCTTTGTTACATCAACTATTAAGATACCCGCCAGCACTAACCTATCAACATTTATTTCATCATCGGAACTTCTATCAAAAGAACTTTAGCGTGCTTCAAGACTTCTATCGTAATGCTTTCGGTTTCCCAGAATCCGGCCCCGTCACGCTTAGACAGGATCGTATTACTTACCTCCACCTCTCCGTCGATCACGAATAAATAAACCCCATTATTTTTACTATGTAGCTTATACTCCTTTACTTGACCGGCATCTAGGTTTCCTAAAGAGAACCAAGCGTCTTGGTTGATCGACGCAGGAGCGCTACCATCCGGAGCGATGATCAAGGACAACTTATTCTTTTCCGAAGTAACCGGACGCACGTCATAACTGGCATAATGAGGCTTGGTATTCTCCTCACGGGGAAATACCCATATTTGCAAGAACTCCAATTGTTCATTACCGCTGTCGTTGAACTCACTATGTACGATACCGGTACCGGCGCTCATCACCTGAATATCTCCCGGCGTAATCACCTCGCTATTCTTTATGCTATCCCCATGGCGTAAATATCCCTTTAACGGGATGGAGATAACCTCCATATTCTTATGTGGATGCATATCGAATCCCTCACCCGGCGCCACGGAATCATCATTCAATACACGTAGCATCCCGAAATGAACCCTTTCCGGATTGTAATAATTAGCAAAACTAAACGTGTGATGTGTTTTCAACCAACCGTGATTCGCATACCCTCTGGATTGAGCCTTATCAACTACAACTCTCATATTTTCCTCCTTTTTAAATCTACATTAATAACAAATCCATAACTATAAATGTTGCGTGACGCATATTTCGAACATTTCATGTAAACATGTGATTCATATATGAACAGAAATCGCTACTTTTGCGCAATTAAAAAAACTCATCCTGTAAATATAAAATCTTATGGCAATCTACTTAAACGATGTATCGAGAACATTTGGTGAGTATTTACTTATTCCCGGTTTAACCACCAAAGAATGTATTCCCGCAAACGTTTCATTGAAAACGCCGCTTGTGAAATTCAAGTCTGGCGAGAAATCCGCTATTGAATTAAATATTCCTTTCGTTTCCGCGATCATGCAATCGGTTTCCGGCCCTAAACTGGCAATCGAGTTGGCTCGCAACGGAGGACTTTCCTTCATCTTCGGCTCGCAACCGATCGAGAGCCAAGCGGATATGGTTCGCAAAGTAAAGAAATTCAAGGCCGGATTCGTTATCAGCGACTCTAACCTTACGCCCGAGAATACCTTGGCCGACGTGCTTGAGCTAGTCCGCCGGACAGAACATTCTACGATTGGTGTGACAGATGACGGTACGCCTAACGGCAAATTGCTAGGTATGGTAACCAGTCGCGATTACCGTGAAGGCAAAGACCCGATCGACATGAAGGTGAAAGATTTCATGACCCCGTTCGCTAAACTAATCGTTGGCGAGCTGGGCATGACCTTGAAAGAGGCGAACCAGATTATCTGGGATCATAAGTTGAATACATTGCCAATCATCGACAAGGATCAGAAGCTTCAATACTTCGTATTCCGCAAGGACTACGATAGCCACCGTGAGAATCCGAAAGAGTTATCCGGCGGAGATAAGAAATTATTAGTAGGTGCCGGTATCAACACCCGCGACTATAAGGAACGTGTTCCGGCATTGGTAGAAGCAGGCGTTGACGTATTGTGTATCGACTCTTCCGACGGCTATTCCGAATGGCAGTACGAGACCTTGCACTGGATCAAGGATACCTACGGAGACAAGGTACTGGTTGGTGCCGGAAACGTGGTTGACCAAGATGGTTTCAACTACTTGGCTGACGCCGGAGCGGATTTCATCAAGGTAGGTATCGGTGGTGGTTCCATCTGTATCACCCGTGAGCAGAAAGGTATCGGTCGCGGACAGGCTACCGCCTTGATCGACGTAGCGAAAGCCCGCGACGAGTATTTCAAGAGACACGGCGTTTATATCCCTATCTGTAGCGATGGTGGCTTGGTACACGATTACCATATGGTATTAGCGTTGGCTATGGGTGCCGACTTCCTGATGATGGGCCGTTATTTCGCCCGCTTCGACGAGTCTCCTACGAAGAAGATGAAAATCGGAAACAACTTCGTGAAGGAGTATTGGGGTGAGGGATCTAACCGTGCGAAGAACTGGCAGCGCTATGACATGGGTGGAAACGAGTCCTTGAAATTCGAGGAAGGCGTGGACAGCTATGTACCGTATGCCGGAAAATTGAAAGATAATTTAAACGTAACATTGGGTAAGATGATCGCTACGATGTGTAGCTGCGGTTCCATCTCTATCCAAGAGTTGCAGCAGCATGCCAAGATCACGCTTGTCTCCTCTACAAGTATCGTTGAGGGTGGCGCTCACGACGTGATCCTGAAAGAGCAGAATTAATTACAATATGTATTCTAGTAGAGGCGTGGCACGCTACGTCTCTACTATTTACACATTCAAATAATTTACCATGAAAAATCTATTACTTACAGTTATCCTTTTGTGTTTTTGTTTGCCATTCGTAAAAGCCGCCGATCAAAAGATGATCTTAATCTCGACCAACGAGACGGACTTGATTTTACAAGTAGCCCCCAACGGACGGCTCTACCAAACTTATCTGGGAAATAAATTAGTAAACGAATCCGAATTTGAGAACCTCTCATGGAATATCCAAGCCGGAACGGATGGCAGCGTATCAACCCGTGGATGGGAAGTGTATCCTTGCTCAGGAGCGGAGGATTATTTCGAACCGGCTTTCGCCATCCAGCACAACGACGGGAACATGACCAGTATATTCAAGTATGTTTCCAGCGAATCCAAGAAACTAGACAATAACGTTACGGAGACAATCATCTCCCTGAAAGACGACGTATACCCAGTGGAGGCTAAATTGCATTATGTAACTTTCGCTAAAGAAAACGTCATCAAGGCTTGGACCGAGATTCGTCATATGGAGAAAAAACCGGTCACGATTACCCAATACGCTTCCAATATGCTTTATTTCGAGAGTCCTCGCTATGTATTGACCGAGTTTAGCGGTGACTGGGCCAAGGAAGTACAGATGAGCAGCCAAGACTTGAAATTCGGGAAAAAGATTATCGATACGAAACTAGGCTCCCGTGCCGCCATGCACGCTTACCCGTTTTTTGAGATTGGGTTAGGTGCCCCGGCCAGCGAGAATACAGGAGATGTTTTAATGGGAACGATCGGTTGGACTGGAAACTACCGCTTTACGTTCGAGGTGGACAACGCCGGTAACCTTCGTGTCATCTCCGGCATCAATCCCTATGCGTCCGCCTATGAATTGAAGCCGAACGAATGGTTCGTCACCCCTGAGTTTATCTTTACGTTGAGTAACCAAGGAACCGGAAAAGCCAGTCGTGATATCCATGATTGGGCACGTAATTACCAGATCAAGGATGGTAAAGGCGATCGCCTTACCCTACTGAACAACTGGGAATCGACCGGTTTCAATTTCAACGAGAAGAAATTGGAGGAACTAATGAAAGAAGCCAAGCATCTAGGTGTAGATATGTTTTTGCTGGATGATGGTTGGTTCGCTAATAAATACCCTCGTCAAAACGATAAGGCCGGATTGGGAGATTGGGAGGTTACCCATGATAAGTTGCCGAACGGCATTCCTCATCTGGTGCAGACCGCTAAAGATGCCGGCGTGAAATTCGGTATCTGGATCGAGCCGGAGATGGTAAACCCCAAGAGCGAACTTTTCGAGAAACACCCGGATTGGGCGATCCATCTACCGAATCGTGAGACTTATTACTACCGCAATCAACTTGTCTTGGACTTAAGTAACCCGAAAGTACAGGATTATGTATTCAGCGTGGTGGATAATATCATGACCGAGAATCCGGATCTGGCTTTCTTCAAATGGGATTGCAACAGCCCGATTACCAATGTTTATTCTCCTTACCTCAAGGAGAAACAGAATCAATTATATATCGATCATGTACGAGGAGTCTATAACGTATTCAAACGGGTAGCCGAAAAATACCCTCACCTACCAATCATGCTTTGTTCCGGTGGTGGAGCCCGCTGTGATTACGAGGCATTGAAATACTTCACGGAATTCTGGTGCAGCGACAACACCGATCCGATCGAGCGTTTGTATATCCAATGGGGATTCTCCCAGTTTTTCCCGGCAAAGGCAATGTGCGCCCACGTGACTAGCTGGAACAAGAATACCTCCATCAAGTTCCGTACCGACGTGGCCATGATGTGTAAGATGGGCTTCGATATCAGCTTGAAGGAAATGAACGAAGACGAGATGAAATATTGCCAAGAAGCGGTTGCCAACTACAAACGTCTAAAGGGCACAATCCTCGACGGCGATCTCTACCGTCTTGTTTCCCCCTACGAGACCAACCATTCATCCGTGATGTACGTGGATAAGGCAAAAAGCAAATCCGTTCTATTCGCTTACGATATCCATCCTCGTATCGGAGAAAAGACTTTCCCCGTAAAACTACAAGGATTGGCCCCGAATAAGAAATATAAGGTACAGGAGATAAACCTTATGCCGGGCAAGAAATCCGCCTTGGCTACCGACGGAGGAACCTTCAGCGGAGATTTCTTGATGAAAATAGGTCTGAACGTATTCTCTACGGCCCATGCCCGTAGCAAGGTCATAGAGCTGACCGAGGTTCATTAACTGTCAATTGTCAACTATCAACAGTCAGCTAAACATGGACATTATCCACGAAATAACCCCACTATCGGAAAAGGATTGCTTCTACATCGTAGACCGACGTAAGACAGAATTTACCTATCCGATCCATTGCCACTTGGAGTACGAGCTCAATTTCATTGAGCACGCTCCGGGGGTAAGGCGTGTGGTCGGTGATTCCGCGGAAGTGATCGGAGAATACGAGTTAGTATTGATAACCGGGAAAGAACTGGAGCATGTCTGGGAGCAGAACGCATGTAAATCGCCTCTGATCCATGAGATCACGATCCAGTTCTCTCCCAATCTCTTCGGGAATAATATATTGGAGAAAAACCAATTCAACAGTATCCGGAAAATGTTGGAGAAAGCTCAATGCGGCATCAGTTTCCCGATGTCTTCCATCTTGAAGGTTTACCATTTACTGGAAAAGCTGGTTTCCGAGGAGCAAAGCTTTTATGCGGTCATCAACTTCTTGACCATCTTGTATGAGCTTTCCATCGAGGAGGACTACAAAGTATTGGCTAGTTCCTCGTTCGCTAAAATAACGGATATACATTCCGAGAGTCGTCGTATCCAAAAAGTACAAAATTACATCAACGAGCGATATCAACAGGATATCCGCCTGAACCTACTGGCTGAACTCGTAGGTATGGCCCCTTCCGCTTTCAGCCGTTTTTTCAAGTTAAGGACAGGGAAGACCCTCTCCGATTATATCACCGATATCCGTATCGGTTACGCCGCCCGCATGTTGGTGGACACGCAACGATCCATCGCGGAGATTTGTTATGACTGCGGCTTCAATAACCTCTCGAACTTCAACCGTATCTTTAAGAAAAAGAAAAACTGCTCTCCTAAAGAGTTCCGGGATAACTACAAAAAGACAAAAATCATTGTATAAGAGACCTTTTTAATAGGGATAAATACATATCCCCCCCTATTTCTATACAAAATCCCCCCTTCTCTTTTCCTTCACACATCTATCTTCGCGACCAGTCACAAAGGCTTTCATGCCTACGGCTACCCCATCGATGTGTTAAAAATACACTCCGGCAAAAAAGTATTATTCTTGGATAAAATAGTATTTGAACGCACTTGGGATCCGACGTAATTTTGCGACAGAAATTAACAACACATATTAACAACAAAAAACAATTGCCTATGAGGAAGGACCGAAAATCTAATGTTTTTAGCAGTTAACCGCTAATGACCCTATAGAGTAAATGAATTTTAGTTTAGCCTTATATGATTTAATGTAAAAAATAATGAATTCAACAATTAAGAAAACGACGCTGTTTTTAGGCGCATGTATGGCCTTCCAGCTAGGTGGCATACCACAAATGTTAGCCGCTCCTAGTACTTCGATGGAAGTCATGCAACAAACAAAAAGAATCACTGGTACCGTGAAAGACGCAACAGGAATGGAAGTCATCGGTGCCAATGTAGTAGTGAAAGGGACGACCAATGGAGTGATAACCGATTTGGATGGAAAATTCAGCCTTGACGTAGCCCCCGGCTCCATCATCGAGATTTCCTACATCGGCTATATGACCCAAGAGATTCCCGTAACCGCCCAAACATCCAACCTACAGATCACCATGAAAGAGGACTCACAGAGCTTGGACGAGGTAGTGGTAGTAGGTTATGGTGTACAAAAGAAAAAGTTGGTGACAGGTGCGACCGTAGAGGTAAAAGGCGATGAAGTCGCTAAACGTAATACGATCAGCCCACTAAGCGCATTACAGAATCAAAGCCCGGGTGTCAATATCGTGGCTTCTTCCGGTCAGCCGGGCGACGGATTTAAAGTAAACATCCGTGGTGCCGGTACGAATGGAGATACGGCTCCTATCTATGTTATTGATGGTGTGGCCGGTGGCGATATCAATTCCTTGAACCCTGCCGATATCGAGCGTATCGACGTATTAAAGGATGCCGCTTCCTCCGCCATCTATGGTGCCCGCGCGGCGAATGGTGTTATCTTGGTTACCACAAAACAAGGTAAAGAAGGAAAAGTGCAAGTATCCTATGACGGCAACATCGGTTGGCAGAATGTAGTAAAGATGCCGGATATGCTTACCGCCAAAGAATACATGGCCGTTCAAGACCAGATCAACTTCAACGCCGGCGTATCGCCCTTCAATTGGTCACAATACCTAGACGCAGATTTACTGGAATCCTATCAAAACGGTTCCAACCCGGGTACGAACTGGCTGGAGTTACTTCGCAACAAGAACGCGATAACCACATCTCACTCCGTGAACGTGACCGGGGGTTCAGAGCTCTCCAAGTTCTCTACTGGCGTGGGTTATCAGTATCAAGACGGTATTTTCGGTGGTCCGGTTAAATCCGACTACAGCCGCTTCACCATTCGTTTAAATTCCGAGCATATCCTTTGGAAAAACAAGGATCTGGATATCATAAAATTCGGTGAGAACGTATATTACCAACACACATCCAACCAAGGTATCCAAATCGGTAACCAATACTCCAACAGCATCTATAGCATGATGGGAGCCAATCCATTGGTTCCATTATACAATAGCCAAGGAGAGTTATTCGACTACGACGACCTAATCGCGCAAGGATCCGGAGCAATGGGTTTACTCGGGCTCAACCAATACATCAATAACCCGATGAACACCTTGCTAAATACCACCAGTGGCAATAATAAAAGCCGGAACCACAATCTTAGCGCCATCGGTTATATAGAGATACAGCCGTTAAAGGATTTGAAGTATAAAGGCCAAGTCTACTACAAACAGAACTCCAGCCTCTACAAAGCATACAACGGCATCTATAAAAATAATAACAACGACCAGAATACGGATGATTATCTGGACGAGAATATGACCATCGGCTGGAACTGGGGTATGACACATACATTGAGCTATGCCTTCGACGTAAAGGAGAATCATTTCGACGTATTGGTCGGTACAGAGTATTCCAGAGAAGGTAATAATATGTCGGAAACCATCGAAGGACACGCCACGACCAGCATCTTCGGAGATTTCTCGCATGCTTACTTCAACAACTTCTCCGGTCGTACCGCTGGTATAGTGGGAGGATATCCCGTGGATGATCACTCCATCCTATCCTATTTCGGCCGTATCAACTACGACCTCAAGGAAACTTATATGTTTAGCGCGATTGTCCGTGCCGATGGTTCCTCCAATTTCTCCAGCGGTCATCGCTGGGGTTACTTCCCCTCATTCTCCGCAGGTTGGGTGATGAGTAACGAGAGCTGGATGGAAAACACGAAAAACTGGATGGATTTCTTGAAGGTTCGCGCCAGTTGGGGACAAAATGGTAACGAGAATATTGGAGCGTACAAATACGCCTCCACATACGCGTTCGGTGATTTAGGACTTTATTCCTTCAATAATAATAAAAACGGAGGAACCCAAGGCGCTTACCCCTCTTTGTTACCCAATAACGAGATTACATGGGAAACATCGGAGCAGACGAACGTAGGTTTAGACGCACGCTTCTTGAACGGCCGGTTAAACGCAAACTTCGATTGGTATAGTAAGAAAACAAAAGATTTGCTGATCGACGTACCCGTATCTTCAATCAACGGTTTCTCTTCCATGATCGCAAATGCCGGTACTGTAAAGAACACGGGTATCGAGCTTGCCTTAAATTGGAGGGATGAGGTAGGCTCAGACTTTAGCTACGGCGTCGGCTTGAACCTCGCGCATAACAAGAATGAGGTAACAGAAGTTAATAACGGTACCCATTACGTAAATGGAGGTAACGCTCTTCTGTCCGAGGGAACCACCTATATGGCCCGTATGGAAGAAGGACATCCTATCGGTTACTTCTGGGGTTATAAGACCGATGGCGTGATGCAAAATCAAGCGGATATACAGGCTTATCTTGACCAGAATTGCGGTGGGGATGCCTCTAACTCCCTGCAAGGCACCTCGATAGCCCCGGGTGACTTGAAATTTGTCGATGTCAATGGCGATGGCGTGATCAACGACAGCGATAAGACGGAGATCGGTAATCCTCATCCAGACCTCACGATGGGCTTGAATCTAGATTTTAGCTGGAAAGGCTTTGACTTGAACATCTCCACTTACGGAGCGTTCGGCATGCAGGTTGCCCACACGTATCGTAAGTTTGGTAACGGACAGTTCGATAACTATAGCAGCAACGTCTACAATTACTGGCATGGCGAGGGAACATCCAACCGATACCCGATCCTGTTGCCCGGTAACACCGTGAACCATATCAACATTTCCGATATTTACGTGGACGACGCAGACTATTTCCGTATCCAAAACGTAACCCTAGGCTATGACATCAAACGTCTATGGAAAAGTTGCAAATTCCAGCAGCTTCGCTTGTATGTCTCCGCCCAAAACCTCTTTACCTTCACAGGTTATAAAGGAATGGATCCAGAGTGCGGAACCGCTCTCAACGATAAAGAGAGCTGGGTTACGGGCGTGGATGTAGGTAACTACCCCCAAGCGAGAACCTATATGGTAGGAGTTAATGTCAAATTCTAATAATTGATTATCAAGATGAAAAAAACAATATATTTAATCGGTATCGCGGCCTCGATCATGGGAGGAATCACCTCTTGTACGCTGGATGCCGAGGATTACGTAACAAAAAGTAGCGAGAACTTTCCCGCTACGACCGAGGATGCCACACAAGCGTTAGCCGGTATCTATCAGAACTTGAACCAAGTGTCCGCCACACCTGAGTGCTCTTTCCTTTATGCCGCTATGCTGGCCAGCGACGATTGTCTAGGGGGCGGAGGTCCAAACGACTTGCATATGCAATCTATGGATATGTTGCTGAACTCCAAGCAAGACATGACCCAACAATTCTGGAAAGACCGTTACCAAGGTATTAACCGTGCGAACTCCTTGCTGGATGGTATTGAAAATATCCAACTGGCAGAATCCGACAAGAACCAGATAGAGGGAGAAGCGAAATTCCTACGCGCTTTCTATTATTACGAGCTGGCCTCCATGTACGGTCGTGTTCCTCTCACTATCACCTCACAATCCGTTGAGCCAAGCCAACCGACCGCCGCTGAGCTATGGGGACAAATCCTACAAGACCTGCGTGACGCAGCGGAAATTATGCCCGCCACTCGCAAGACGGACGGACATGTCGATAAATACACCGCCGAAGCCATGTTGGGCCGTGCTTGGTTATTCTATACAGGCATGTATTGCAATGGCGAGGATTTGGCCGCGCTTACCAGCACCACTTACTCACCGTTGACTTCCGTGGCTTTGCCCGACGGCTCCACACTGACGAAAGACCAAGTGATCAGTTACATCGACGATTGCGTGAACAATTCTGGTTACTCGCTGGTCACGTCGGACTTCCGCAACCTTTGGGCCTATACAAACCGGTTTACGGTAGAAGATTACGACTATACCACCGGACAGGGCCTGAAATGGGTGGAAGATGACAACGCCGTGAATCCGGAGACTTTGTTCGCTATCAAATACAACAAATTAGCCGACTGGAGCACAAGCATTGGTTACGCGAATAACTTCGCCCTACACTTCGGCGTACGCGGCATGGCAGGCGTGGCCGAGTCCTTCCCCTTCGGGCAAGGCTGGGGAGCAGGACCCGCCGCCCCGAACCTCGTAAGCGATTGGAAAAGTTCCGAGCCTAACGACAAACGCCGTGATGCCTCCATTTCGGATTGCGCCGCTTGGACCGAGCAAGGATGGGCATTCGGCGGCGGTGGTGAGTTTATCCAAGAGACCGGATACCTCTCCAAGAAGTGGCTCCCTGTTGCCGCTAAAAATGGAGACACGTACTCCGTATGCTTCGAGAACCTAATGTACGGGACTGACGGCTGGGCACAGGGTTCCGAGAATTTACAGCTGAACAATATCCACGACCTCGTGCTTATCCGTTTCGCCGATGTATTACTAATGCAATCCGAGCTGAAAGAGAACACGGACGGAATCAACCGGGTTCGAGAGAGAGCTGGCTTGAGCCCCATCTCGTCTTACTCACTCCAAGCCCTGCAAAACGAGCGTCGCTGGGAACTCGCTTTTGAGAGTATCCGCTGGAACGACATCCGCCGCTGGCACATCGCCGCGGACGCCTTGGAGAAACAGGTCAACGTCAAGGTCTATACCAACGGCGTGGAAGATACCAACAAAGCCCACAACGGCGGATACGCGGCCCGCTACAACGCCACGGCCGGATTCTTCAAGATACCGGAGAGCGAGGTGGATATGTCGAACGGAGGCATCACGCAGAACCCGGGTTGGGAGGGTGCTGACAGCCAATACAACCGCTGGTAAGCGAGAGACGATATCTCAACAAACAATGTAAAACGTTTAATTTGCAAATCATGAAGAAATATATTTTAGCGTTATCGCTGTGTACCGCTCTCTTCACCGCCTGCGACCCGACAGTCGAGGAGGAAGGGGCTATCGCGGCAAGTCTGACCGCCGATCAATTGGCGCAACGGGTCTCTATCACGCAGACGACCGCCGGACAAAACAAGTTCACATTCGAGACCAATCCGACCCTTCCCGTGCAAGTATTGGATCAAGACGGAAACATCCTGTCCTCCGGAAGCTCCGGTTCCATCATCGGAACGCCTCCGTTAACGAGCCTTATCGTACGGGCGATCAATCAAGACGGTAGCATAGTCACCTTCACGAAGGAGATCACCGTCAATGAGTACGTCGACGTACCTTCTATCTACAAGCAGCTCTTCGGTCCGGAATTCGCTTCCCGCACGTGGGTTTGGGATACCGAAGCCACAGATGGAGTCTGGGGTAATGGAGGTTACATGAGTAACTCCGGCCCGGGTTGGTGGGTTATCCAAGCGGCCGATCTTGACCAGCAAGCTATTGATAAAGGATATGCGGATGATACGATCGACAAAGGTTGGATGACATTCACCCTAGGCGGCAAGAAAGTAGAGATGAGCCGTGGCGAGACAGGTACTATCTCTTGGGATCTATCTGCCGTGGCCAAGGAAGGCTGGGACATAGGTACATTGTCATTCGCCGGAACGACTCCTTTATTAGGTGTACAACCGAACGATAATAATTCAAAGGAATATAATTATCATATTTTGATAACAGACGAGAACCACTTACGTCTTTGCGCTCCCGAGGCTGGCGCGGGCGAAGGAGGTACGGCTTGGTTCTGGAACTTCAAGGCCAAGGAATAAGGACAGGCACCTGTATATTTAGGTGACATTATCCCTACAATTCATCCAATCTTGTCAGATAAGGGGCGGGGCGTTTATCGTTCCGCCCCTCTTTTTTATGTTACTCGGCAGTTTCCCGCGAATATCCCCCGAAAAAGCTTGCCGCCTCCCTTTATTCATTACCTTTACCGCCGTGACCAACCCGCCGGGAACGGGAGGACGCAACGAGAGCGAACATAAATTCAGGCGATCTAAACAGGAGGCGAAATCAAAGTCCGACCTTGATGATGTCGAAGGTAACCTTCGGCAACCTCGAAGGTAACCTTTGGCAAGATCGAAGGTAACCTTCGGCAAAACCACCCCTTAGAAGACCTTTAACACCTAAAAATCATTGCCATGTTATTTTGGAAAAGAGTAAAGCAAAAAATCAACGGTAAGTGGTATCCACACACCATAGTCATAGGAAAAACGGCCGGTACGCAGGAAGTGGCCGAGCGGCTGGCGCGCGAGTCGACGGTAAGCCCCGCCGACGTGCACGCCGTCATCCGCGCCCTGCCCACGGTAATGGCCGAGATCATGGCCGAGAGCCGCAGTGTCAACCTAGAGGGCCTTGGCTCCTTCCATTTCACCGCCCAGGCCACCGGCAAGGGCGTGGAGACGGAAGACAAGGTGAGCGCCGACCAATTCACCTCCGTTCGCGTGCAATTCATCCCCGCCCGCCAAAAGCAAGGCACCGGCTACACCCGCAGCCTCGTGGGGAACGTATCCTTCATGGAGTGGAAAGGCCCGGAGCCAAAGCCCGAGCAAGGCGGCGACAGCGAGAGCCCCGACGAGATCTGATCCCGCCGACCCGGATAAAGAGAGAGAGAGACAAGACCCGGCTTGTCTCTCTCTCTTTATCCCTAGATCCTTGGCACATTCCTCGTTTTCGTTAAGCACAAGATGAAGAAGCAATCGATCATACTCATAACCGGAGCCTCTTCCGGTCCCGGAAAAACAACGGCGCAGAAGCTAGCCCAACAAGGGCACATCGTATACGGAAATTCTATAACATCCCCAAAGTCTCGAACATCCCCCGGTAAATAGCGGCCTTCTCCTCCAACGGCCTCGGATAAGCTCTAGAGGATGAAGGCATACGGAACAGCCTCATCGTCCTTCCCATACAAGAAAATTCCGACGAGAAGCCCACTTTCGGCTCCTCCGTGCCGGGCAATACGGAGAGGAGGGTATCCATCGCTTTCTGCCCGGTTACCACGATCGCCACGCATTCCGGTATCTGGGACAAGACCTTTTCCGGATCGATCGGCCGTACCACCTCAAGGAACTTATCGGAGGCGTTCGCTTTCAAGCGGATCACCTCCATGGCGGTATCACCGATCCCGATCCCCTTCTCCCGGCAGAAAGCCTTCGCCTTCTCCTCGCTGAACGCCTTCTTGTCTCGCAGGAACGCATCCTTGTTCCCATAGAAAATCAAGCCAAGGATGCGCCACATATCATTCTGGATATTCGGGTAATAAAAATCCATGCTCCAACGAGCTTTTGGAGGCGGGAAACTTCCCAGCATCAGCAATCTCGTATTCTCCGGGAGGAAGAAACCTAGCGGATGCAACTCGGTGGTCATGCTTCCTTGTTCTTTTTGAGTTCCTTCTTCTGGTCCTCTTTCGCCAGAAGCACGACGTTATACACGAAGTCCGTGATCCATTGCTCGGAGTAGCCTAGTTTCTCGGCATACTTACGCACGCTCCACGCAGCCTTCTGCACGCTGATATCCTTCCACTCGGACTTGGTCAAGATATCGTGAACCGTCTTCGTCGTCATATTATACAGCAACTTCTTCACCAGCATGGAAAAGCGGAACTTCCACTGCATCAGATTACCAAGCAAGTTGAACAAGTCATTGCAGAAACCTTGGAACATGAAGAAATACGTCTTGATATCGTTCTGGTTCTTGCAGTTCTTCTTCACCGAGCTGTCGATCTCCTTGAAGAAAGCCTCGCTTAGGCCGTAATCCTCCATCAACACCTTGCGCACACGGGATTTCTCGGCGACACCCAATTTGTTATTCTGGGTCGGTATCTTCAACATGCGTTTGAACAAAGCCATATCGGCGAGCATGTTCAAGTTGGTGATACCCAAGTTCACGGCCATAACGGCTTGATAATATACACGGATTAAAGATACGAACTCCTCCACGGAACCTTTGCCGGCCTCTTCCGCCTCAGATACGTTCTTCTTGAATAGCTTAGAGATAAAATTCATCGTACGATAATTAATTAGTTTTCGGGGGGCGAATATACGAAAACTTACTGATTCAGCCGCCATTCACGGTGATAAGAATCGATCGCCTCCCGGACGGAGCCATGTAGGAGCAGGAGGTTCTTGCTCTGCTCGTAATCCAGACGAAGCTCTTCCATGATCATACGGGTGCCACGGTCCACCAATTTTTGGTTGGTCAGTTGCATGTTCACCATCCGGTTCCCCTTCACCCGGCCAAGCTTGATCATCGTGGAGGTCGTGATCATATTCAGCACCATCTTCTGGGCCGTACCGCTCTTCATCCGCGTACTTCCGGTGACGAACTCCGGACCTACTACCGGCTCGATGGCGATCTCCGCCTCCGCCGCCATCGGAGAGTCCGGGTTGCAGGAGATAGAGGCCGTCAGGATTCCCTCGGAGCGTGCCTTACGCAGGGCGCCGATCACGTAGGGAGTCGTACCCGAGGCGGCTATCCCCACCAAGGTATCGTTCGTATTGATATGATATTGTTGAAGTTCCTCCCAAGCCTTATCCAGATCGTCTTCCGCCGACTCCACTGGATTCCGGAGCGCCCGGTCGCCGCCGGCGATCAAACCGATCACCAAGGTATTCGGCATACCATACGTGGGAGGGATCTCGGAGGCGTCCAAGACGCCCAAGCGACCACTCGTACCCGCCCCGATATAGAAGAGCCTACCGCCTCTCCGCATTCGCTCTACGATACGGGTTACCAGCTTCTCGATCTTCGGGATCTCCCGGCCAACGGCGATCGCCACTTTCCGGTCCTCGTTATTGATGCCTTCCAGCAACTCCCGGACAGACATCTGATCCAGATTATCGTACAACGATTCCGACTCGGTTATCTTTTGAAATGCCATAACTCATTCATTTTTTTCTTCGTTCGTAAAATGATACCGGATCAATCCGTTCATGGGAGCCTGTACGACCGTACCGACCTTCAAGCCTAAGGATAAGGCCGCCGCTCTCAATACCTCCTGATAATAATAGGCGATAGAGCCTACGAAATGAATCGGGTACGTATCAGCTCCCGGATATAACGCCACGTTACGGAGGAAAAAGCTACGGAAACTCGTATAGACCAAATTATAAATCGGTTGCTCGGTGATATTCTCCAACAAGAAACGGGATAAGGTCGCCAAGAAACGATTCGGGAAAGGTTGTTTATATACCCGCTCCAACAATAAGGCGGGCGTCAACTCATATTGATCCATAAACTTCTGAACCAAAGGCGCCGGCAACTGACGCTTCAAGCAATCCCCTACCAATAACTTCCCGAGCACGGCGCCACTACCCTCATCCCCCAGAATGAATCCCAAGGGAGAGATATGCTCCGTTATCTCCGTCCCGTCATACAGACAAGAATTCGATCCCGTCCCCAATATACAGGCGATTCCCGGACGGCTCCCGCATAAAGCACGAGCAGCCGCCATCAAGTCGCTATACACCTCTATGGGAGCCGGGATATAAGGCGTGATCGCCTCTTCCACGATCCGGTTCTTCTCCGGGAAGGCGCAACCGGCGCCATAGAAGTAAATGGCATCGATCCGCTCACCCCTCAACGCGGGCAATAAGGCACCCCGGATTTCTCCGGCAATCTCCTCCCGTGTCTGGAAATAAGGATTGGTACCCGCTGTCACGACCGTACGCACCGGTCTGCCTTGATCCGCCAGGCACCACTCCGTCTTTGTAGATCCGCTATCCGCAATTAATATCATACACTTATTATAATATCAAATTCTGGAGAATATATACCACCGCGCCGGACAGGTATCCCGCCAAGGCCAACAGAGAGATATTCTTCAAGTACCAAATAAAATTGATCCGTTCCAAGCCCATCACGACGACTCCGGCGGCGGAACCGATGATCAACATACTTCCACCCACACCGGCGCAATAAGCCAAGAACTGCCAGAACACGCCGTCTTGCATGAAGTTCGCCAGATAAGCCGGATCAGTCGCCGCAGCCACCATAGCGTCCGTAGCCACCGGGTACATACCGATAGCACCCGCAACCAACGGAACATTATCTACGATAGACGATAAGGCGCCGATAATCAGGTTCACCGCATACACATTGCCTACCGTATCGTCCAGCCAAAAAGCGAAATCCGACAATACGCCGCTGCAACGCAAGGCATCCACCGCCAAAAGGATTCCGAGGAAGAATAACAAGGTCGCCCCGTCTATACGGTGAACCACCTTGGACAAACGCAATTTCAAGTCCTCGTCGATCGGTTTACGAGCGTATAGCATCTCCGTATAGAACCAAAGGATACCCACTCCCATCAAGATACCCATAAACGGGGGAAGATGAGTAACCGTCTTGAATACAGGCACGAACAATAAACACAACACACCGATGATCAAGATCGATAACTTCTCCTTATCCTTCAATTTCTTCAGCAACTCATTGTCCGCCTCCATTTGCGAGAACGCGTTAGGGGGCGTCACGTTTCCATGCAAGAAACGCATGGCGATCAAGACCGGGATCAACGCCGATACGATACTCGGCAGGATCAAATGGGGGATCGTGGATGAGGTGGAGATATTTCCTCTTACCCAAAGCATGATCGTAGTCACGTCGCCGATCGGTGACCAAGCGCCACCGCTATTCGCCGCTATAATAATGATACTGCCGAACACCCACCGCTCTTTATAATTCCCGAGCAACTTACGGATCAGCATGATCATGACGATCGAGGTCGTAAGGTTGTCCAACACGGCCGACATAAAGAACGTGATCACGGCGATCAACGCCAGCAGTTTCTTCTTTTTCTTCGTGGTAATATGATTCGTGATAAACATGAAACCGCCATGGGCATCGATCAGCTCCACGGTTATCATCGCCCCGATCAGGAATATAAGCGTCTCGGCGATCTCTCCGATACTATCCAGAACCTGATGCTCCACGACGAACCGGGTACATTGTTCCTTAAACGTTAAAGAACCCAAAGAGGGGAACGATTCCAAGAACAAGCTGAATTCCTCTGCTGAGGCCCTCGGGATGAAAAACGGGGCCGCGTACGTGTACATAACCCATAAGATAGTACCAATAAGCAAAGCCGTTCCCGCCTTGTTTATCTTTAGAGGATGTTCCAATGCGATCATCAAATAACCGACAAGGAACACAATGACCATTGCTGTCAACATAACTTCATGATTTAGGTTTAAACGCTACAAATGTAGAAATAATAACTCTGTAACACGATAGAAAAACAGAATGTTTTTTAAGATAATTTTACCAAACATGCGAAAGGAACCGGACTACTCCGATTCCTTTCCTATTCTCTCGAGGGAAAACTATAACCCCGAGACAATTCACTCTACAACCAACATCTTATCACCCACGGAGACCTTGTCTGTCTCATTGATATACACCTCTTTCACCACTCCATCGATCGGCGTACGGATCTCGTTCTCCATCTTCATGGCAACCAATACGCAAAGCGGGTCTCCCGCCTTTACCTCATCGCCTACCTTGACATATACCTTCTGGATCACGCCCGGCATCTGGGCCTGTATGACCTGACGGCCGACCGTCTTGGAACTGGTTCTCGACAGGCGTAATTTCTTCAACTCGTCAATCACCTGTACTTGGAAATAATCACCTTTATTCTTTACCTCATAGGTGGAATCTCCAACACTGGATATTTGTACGCCATGAGATTTATGGTTCATGATGATCGAGTGGATCGTATCTCCGCCCAGATTGTAATCTACATCATAAACGGTACCGTTTACGGATACTTTCTTGATAGGCCCGTCTTCCAGAATCTCTACCTTGAACTCCGTGTCGGGAATATCGTTAACCGTGGCAAAATAAGTCGCTAAAGCCTTTGACATAATCATTCCTCCTCTCATTAAAAGTTATTAGCCAACATTTGTAACTTCCCGTAGTGCTTCCACAGGGATTCTCCGACCAGCGGAACGGTCGTCGCACGGGCGGCCGCCTCTTTCTCCTCCTCGTAATGCTTCAAGGCGGCGGCGATCACGGCGACGGTCGGGTCGCTGTTCTGGCGACGCTTCAAGTCTTCCTTATCGAACTTGGTGTCGATGAAGGTCGTATCGTAATTCCCCTTCAAGAAGGTCGCGTTATGCAACACACGCAGGTGAAAGGGAATCGTTGTCTTGATTCCCAAGATCTTGTATTCCCGCAAGGCACGTATCATGTTCGAGATGGCGGACTCGCGGGTCCGGCCCCATGTGCAAAGCTTGGCGATCATCGGATCGTAATGCAAGGACACCTCGAAACCGGCGTAAGCGGCGCTATCCAGACGCACGTTACGTCCCTCGGGAGCCTCGCGCACCTTGATCACGCCCGGGGAGGGCATAAAGTTATTTTCCGGGTCCTCGGCGTAGATGCGGCATTCCAAGGCATGTCCCCGGCAAGCTACATCTTCCTGTTTATAAGGCAGACGATTTCCTGCGGCCACCAAGATCATATCGCGCACCAAGTCCACGCCCGTTGTCTCCTCCGTCACCAGATGCTCCACTTGAAGGCGGGTATTCATCTCGAGGAAATAGAAGTTCTGGTCCTTATCCATCATGAACTCCAACGTCCCGGCGCTGTAGTAACCGATTTTCTTGCAAGCCTCCACCGCTACGGCCAACATCTTCTGGCGAGCGGCCTCCTTCACGAATGGAGAGGGCGCTTCCTCGATCACTTTCTGGTTACGGCGCTGGATAGAGCACTCACGCTCATACAGATGGATCACGTTCCCATATTTATCCCCGAGTACCTGCACCTCGATATGATGGGGGTTCTCGATATACTTCTCGATATAGATGGCGTCGTTTCCGAATGAGTTGGCAGCCTCGGAACGAGACATACGGAAAGCCGCTTCCATCTCATCCTCGCTATGAACCAAACGCATACCCTTTCCACCGCCTCCGGCAAGCGCCTTTAGCATAATTGGATAACCCACCTCGGCGGCTACCTTCTTGGCATCCTCTATGTCCGTCACCGGCTTTTCCGTTCCGGGTACAACCGGCACACCGGCTTCTTTCATGATCTTACGAGCCTCGGTCTTGATACCCATCTTCGCGATCACGTCGGCGCTCGGGCCGATAAAGATCACGCCCTCCTCCTCGCAACGACGGGCGAAGTCGGCGTTCTCCGACAAAAAGCCGTAACCCGGATGAATGGCGGCTCCTGTCTTCTTGGCGATCTCAAGGATCAAGTCCGGCTTCAAGTAAGAGGTATCCGCTTCATCTTCCGAGATGCAGTAGGCTTCCTCCGCATAACGTACATGTAATGCTCCGCGATCCACATGCGTATAGATCGCTACGGTCGGGATGTTCATCACCCGGCAGGTGCGGAATATCCGCATCGCTATCTCGCCACGATTGGCTACTAATACTTTCTTTATCATAAGGATTCGTTTTTAAAGAGGAATATTGGAATGCTTCTTCGGAGGATTGGATTGCCGTTTGTTGGCCAGCAACTCAAAACTACGGATCAAGCGGCTGCGTGTGATAGACGGCTCGATGATCTCGTCTACATAGCCTAACTCAGCGGCCCGGTACGGGTTAGCGAACTTTTCCCGGTAATCGGCTTGCAATTCCTTCCGTTTGCCTTCGGGATCTTCCGCGGTCTTCAAATCCTTACGGAACAAGATATTCACGGCACCATCCGGTCCCATGACAGCGATCTCGGCGGTTGGATAAGCGAAGTTGATATCGCCCCGGATATGCTTGGAGCTCATCACGTCGTAAGCGCCGCCATAAGCCTTTCGGGTAATGACGGTCACTTTCGGCACGGTAGCCTCGCAATACGCGTACAATAACTTAGCGCCATGACGGATAATTCCCTCGTACTCTTGGTTCACGCCCGGCAAGAAACCCGGTACATCCACCAGCGTCAACAACGGTATATTAAATGCGTCGCAGAAACGGACGAAACGGGCGGCCTTTACGGACGCGTTGATATCCAGCGTACCGGCCAACGCGGCAGGTTGATTCGCCACGACACCGATCGTCTTTCCATTCAAACGGATATAACCGATAATGATGTTCTTGGCATATTCCTCTTGTATCTCGAAGAAGTTTTGATCATCAGCCACGGAAAGGATCAACTCTTTCATGTCGTACGGCTGGTTGGGATTAGTAGGAACCAGCAGATCCAATTGCGGATCGATGCGGTTCGGGCTATCGGTAGTAGGAACGAATGGCGGCTCTTCCATATTATTATTCGGCAAGAACGACATCAACTCACGTATCTTCAAGATACAATCCATATCGTTATCCGCCGTGCAATGAGCCACTCCGGAACGGGTGCTATGCACTTCCGAGCCTCCCAGATTCTCCATCGTAACCTCTTCTTGCGTCACGCTTTTCACGACCTCCGGGCCGGTGATAAACATATAGCTCGTTTGTTTTACCATAAAGATAAAGTCCGTCAACGCCGGTGAGTAAACCGCTCCACCCGCACACGGGCCCATAATAGCGCTAATCTGCGGGATCACGCCCGAAGCCAACGAGTTCCGGAGGAATATCTCGGCGTATCCCGCCAAGGAACGAACTCCTTCTTGAATACGTGCGCCTCCCGAATCGTTCAACCCGATCACCGGAGCGCCTAGTTCCGTTGCCATATCCATGATCTTACAGATCTTACGAGCATACGTCTCGGACAAGGCTCCACCGAATACCGTGAAGTCCTGAGCGAAAACAAATACCGTGCGTTGCCCGATCATTCCGTAACCGGTGACCACGCCATCCCCTAATGGACGCTGTTTTTCTAAACCGAACTCATGGCACGTATGTGTCACGAACTTGTCGATTTCCACGAAACTACCTTTTTCCAATAGTAGTTCGATTCTTTCTCTAGCGGTTAGTTTACCTGCCGCATGTTGCTTCGCGATGCGGTCTTCTCCGCCCCCTAACTCAGCTTTGTGGTTGAGAGCTTTTAATTGTTCAATTTTTTCCTTCATGGCGTATCTCTTTAATTATCCGGGAAACGTTCAATATATTAGAAAACAAAGTCTGTAAATGTATTGTTTCCTAAAGAAACGAAATGTATCATATATTACATCTATCGCCCGATCAATGAGATCTATCAAGAAGGATATTTTTTAGTAAATACTGAAATCTTGCGGCTTGATCACGAAACCGATCCGCAGCATGCTTTTGTATTGATTGTATTCCAAAAGGTTCTCACCGTAACCATTATAATATTGCAGGAAGAAATATTGGTTCTCGTTATTATTAAACTTATAGCTCAACTCGATCTGAGTGTTAAAGCTGAACCAAGTCTTTCGTTTGGTCAAGATAACCCCGCAGTTAAAGCGCCTGTTGTCTGTCCGGTAATTGGCGGCTACTTGGAATATACCATTATATTTAAGGATGTCTTTATTTTCCTTGCCGTCCACGATCGGTATCCAGCCCTTGAATTGAACTTCCCAGTTCTTATTCAACAGGACAGCCGCCGCTAGGGTGATCTTGTTCCAACTTCGGGAGAAGATGCTATCTTTACCGTTCGACTCGTGCTCGACCATCAAATAGCCTTTCCCGATATATTTATTCTTATGCACGATAAGGTGCCCCAAACCGATACCCGGATTAAAATTCAAGTCGCGCATCGGCAAGGACTCTTGAAAGACATTCCAAAAAGCCTTTTGCGTGTATTGCAAGAAAAGATAGGTATCGAAGGGGAGTTTACTTTTCGTAAGACGCTGGGCGATGCTCAACTGGAATTTAACGTCGGAGTTTCTCGCCGTAGGCTTGTTGCCGATAGGGATACCGCCAATAAAATAATTGTCCTTGAATAAGGTAAAATAAGGTGACTTATCCAAAATCGCACGAATACTATCCGCATTATAACTCTCTTCCGGCCCTTTCGCTAAAACTTGCGAATGTGCCATACCGCAAACAAGAAGGAAGAGAAAGGATATAATCGTTTTTTTCATAAATGATCTTAAATTATAAATGTGTCCGCGAATATAGGGGAAACGGCAGTTGGCTTTATCGCCCAAATTACATGAATAATGGTCATTTCACCTATGAATATAATATATAAACCAAAATTCAAGAGGTTAGTTCATTTTTCCTATATTCGCGCCTATGGAAGAAGTCTATAGTTATTACAAAGAAAATATCGACGCTTATACACGGCGCTTGGGTAATTTGAAAAAGAAGATCCATTTGATGGGGAGTATCCGGTTGGCTTTAGTGGTGGGAGCGATCCTCTCCTTATGGATATTCAGGGATGAGAGTTGGCAATGGCTGACGGGGATCACCTTCGCTTATATCATCCCGTTCGCGCTCCTGATGTGGTACCATAATAAAATGTACGCACGGAAAGTATACGCCGAGACCTTGATCAAACTGAACGAGGATGAGCTAAAAGGACTAGACTATGATTTCAGCGCGTTCGACGGGGCGGCCGATAAGATCTCGGGCGAGCACTCTTTCTGCTTGGATCTGGATGTGTTTGGAGACCGCTCCTTGTTTCAATCGCTCAATCGTACCGTAACCGGGTTCGGGCGGGAACGACTGGCCGGTTGGCTCTCGAATCCCTTGACGGATAAGAAGGAGATCGTCAAACGGCAAGAGGCTGTCAAGGAATTAGCGGCTTTATCCGCCTTACGGCAGCATTTCTATGTGACGGGAATCATCCGGCAGGACACGCAAGATACGAGAGACAACGATATCAACTTTATGGACCGACTCACTCAGCGTAAGCATAAATTCGTTGATAGCCTACCGTGGAAACTATTGATCTGGGCGGTCCCAGTGTTGTGGATCGTATTGGGTATCGCTTACTCGCTGGATTGGATCAGCGGGAGTTTATTGAATATTTATTTCTTAATCACGTTAGTGATCGCTTACGGACGAGCCAAGGAAATCAACGCGCTTTACGCGACCGTCAATAAGATGGAGTCTATTTTCAATCGGTACTCAAAGCTGATGCGATGTGTGGAAGAAGATAATTTCCAGTCGGAAGAGCTGAAAGAGATCAGCGGGCAATTAGCGAATGAGAAGGAATTGGCCTCGCATGCTATCAAACGCTTGTCGTCGTATATCGGAGGATTAGACCAACGATTCAGTTTGGCGGGTATCATTTTCAATCTTTTCTACTTGCGGGATACACGCCATGCCATCCTTCTGGAACGCTGGATTCAGACTTACTCCGATAAACTTCCGCTTTGGTTCGACGCGCTGGCTCGTTTCGACGCGCTGAACTCGTTGGGTGGTTTCGCTTTCAACCATCCGGAATACATCTATCCGGAGATCGCCGACACTTATTTCCAGATGGAAGGCAAGGCTTTGGGACATCCTCTTTTGAACCGGGATGTCTGCGTAAAGAACGATATCGATATCCGCAAAAGTCCTTGGTTCCTGATTATCACCGGAGCGAATATGGCCGGAAAAAGTACATACCTCCGGACGATCGGTGTCAATTACTTATTGGCTTGCGTAGGCGCTCCGGTCTGTGCCGCCTCCTTGACGGTTTATCCCGCCCACATGGTTACCAGCTTGCGTACCTCGGATTCCTTGGCTAGCAACGAGTCTTATTTCTTCGCAGAGTTGAAACGGCTGAAAATGATTATCGACAGGCTGCAATACGGGGAGAAGCTATTTATCATCTTAGACGAGATCTTGAAGGGAACAAATTCTATCGACAAGCAGAAAGGCTCTCTTGCCCTTATGAAACAGTTGGTCGCTTATAAGGCTTGCGGCATCATCGCCACCCACGATTTAGTGTTGGGTACTTTGGAGGAAGAGTTCCCGGAACAAATAAAGAATTACCGCTTCGAAGCGGATATAAAAGACGAGGAGCTATCCTTCTCTTATCAACTAAGAGAAGGGATAGCCCAGAATATGAATGCTTGTTTCTTAATGAACAAGATGGGAATCTTGTTTAATTGAAAATTGAGAATTGAAAATTGAGACAAGTGGTAAAATAGCTGTCACTTGTCAACTGTCAACTACTTTTTGTATTTGGTTTTGATTGCGGGTAGGACTTTTTGGATTTCCGCTATACGAGTGGCATCACTGGGATGCGTACTCATAAATTCCGGCGTAGAGCCACTCTTTCCGGCGGACATCTTTTGCCAGAAGTTGACTGCCACGTCCGGATTGTATCCCGCCATAGTCATGAATACCAATCCCATATAATCCGCTTCCGACTCGTGCTTACGGGAGAAAGGAAGCATTACGCCATACTGCGCTCCCACACCATATACCGTATTGGCCGCTTGCTGTACCGCCGCGCTCTTATTGCTTACGGCCGCACCTAAAATCGCCGCCCCATATTGGGCCATTAGTTGCTGGCTCATACGCTCATTGCTGTGTTTAGCTACGGCATGGGCGACCTCATGCCCGATGACCACCGCCAATTCATCGTCCGAGGAAACTAAAGGCAGCAATCCCTCGTACACCACGATCTTGCCTCCCGGCATACAGAAGGCGTTCACCTGCGGATCATTCACCAAATTAAACTCCCAAGAGAAGTTTTTTACCTCATCCGCCATACCGTTCGCCCGCAAATAGTCCTCCGTAGCGGCGGCTATCTTCTTTCCGACCCGGGTTACCATAGCGCTCTTGTTCGCGTTCGTCGACTTCTTCGCCGTCTTTATATAATCGTTGTACTGGGTAAGGCTGGACGATAACACCTCTTGGTCCGAAACCAACAGCACTTGCTTACGTCCTGTCAACGGTACGCTGGAACAGCCTGCCAATAAAAGCAAGGCCACGAATAAACTTGCTATTTTTCTCATATCCTTTTACTTGAAATTAAACCTGATACTCTCTTTTTAATAACGCAAAGATACTACCATTTTGTTCAAAACGACCACCCCCTTTCGTTCTTTCTATAGGGAGTATTAGCCTTTTCTTTGAATGACATTCATCATCTACCATCCGTTGCATGATCATCCACCAATTGGTACATGATCTTCTAACAGCTGTTGCATGATCATCCAACGGCTGATAGAAGATGAATATAAATAGATGAAATGCCTAACACTTACAGTGATTAAACCTAAGCTAAGCAGGAAAATCCCTTCCCCCCTACTTATATCAGAAAAAAAAAGCCCTTGATTGTATATTTATTCAACAATACTCTTTATATTTGCAGCCTGTTTTGCATAAATATACAACATGAGTACAAAGAAGGAACGATTGGATGCCATTTGCGGTATTATACAGACGAAAGTGATAAGTAATCAAGAAGAACTGCTTAAAGAACTGGAAGATAGCGGATTCTCGGTTACGCAAGCTACGCTTTCCCGCGACATCAAGCAACTGAAAGTGGCCAAGGTACACGACGGAAACGGAGATTATGTATATCGCCTTCCCGAAGAGAGTATAAGCAAACAAGCACAGCCTGAAGGCAAGAAAAAGCCGAATATCGAGTTTTCCGGAAACTTGGCGGTGGTGAAGACACGACCGGGTTACGCCATGGGAATCGCCTCGGACATAGACTCCCATGCCCCCAGCGAGATACTGGCCACCATAGCCGGAGACGATACGATCTTGGTAATCCCCCGCAACGGTGTGAGCCAAGAGAAGGTGATTGCCGCTTTATCACATTTTATATAAAAGGAAAAAACTAAGAACAAACAATAAAATGGAACAAGAAATAGAAATTGATGTTATGATCGCTGATGCCTCTCACGAGGTATATGTGGATACGATCCTAGATACGATCGAGTCTGCCGCTAAAGTCCGGGGCACGGGTATCGCCAAACGTACGCACGAGTATGTGGCCCAGAAGATGAAAGAGGGCAAAGCGGTGATCGCCTTGGCGGGAAACGAGTTCGCCGGGTTTAGTTATATCGAGTCATGGGGAAACAAGCAGTACGTGACTACCTCCGGCTTGATCGTACATCCGAATTTCCGGGGCTTGGGTATCGCGAAACGCATCAAGGACATGACTTTCCAACTTGCCCGCATGCGCTGGCCGAAAGCGAAGATATTCAGCCTTACCTCCGGCGCTGCCGTGATGAAGATGAATACCGAGCTGGGATATGTACCGGTTACGTTCTCCGACTTGACGGACGATGAGGCTTTCTGGCGAGGTTGCAACGGTTGCGTGAACCACGATATCTTGGAACGCACCGAACGTAAGTATTGCATCTGCACGGCCATGCTGTTCGACCCGGCCGATCCGCATCGTGCGCAACGAGAGCGGGAGGCCCGTAATCAGACTAAAAAGGACTAAATTAATACGATAGAAAAACAACATAAAATAAAGAAACGATGAAGAAGAAAGTAGTAGTAGCGTTCAGCGGAGGTTTGGATACCTCATTCACGGTCATGTATCTGGCTAAAGAAAAAGGATACGAGGTATACGCCGCTTGCGCTAACACAGGTGGTTTCAGCGAGGAACAATTGAAACAAAACGAGGAGAACGCCTATAAGCTAGGCGCCACGAAATACGTGACGATCGACGTTACGAAAGAGTATTACGAGAAGAGCTTGAAGTACATGATTTTCGGAAACGTGCTGCGTAATGGTACATATCCGATCTCCGTAAGCTCCGAGCGTATCTTCCAAGCCTTGGCGATCGCCCGCTACGCGAACGAGATTGGCGCCGACGCTATCGCCCATGGTTCTACCGGAGCCGGTAACGACCAGATCCGTTTCGATATGACTTTCTTGGTATTGGCTCCGAACGTGGAGATTATCACGTTGACCCGCGATATGGCCTTGAGCCGTGATTTTGAGATCAACTACTTGAAGGAGCATGGTTTCGAGGCCGATTTCACGAAGTTGAAATATTCCTATAACGTAGGTCTTTGGGGAACCTCTATCTGCGGTGGCGAGATTCTTGATTCTGCGCAAGGACTGCCCGAGAGCGCTTATCTGAAACAAGTGGAAAAAACCGGCAGCGAGCAATTGCGCATCGAGTTCAAGAACGGTGAGGTTCATGCCGTGAATGGTGAGGTGTTCGAGGATAAGATCGCCGCTATCCAGAAGATCGAGGAGATCGGGGCCGCTTACGGTATCGGCCGTGATATGCACGTGGGCGATACGATCATCGGCATCAAGGGACGGGTCGGTTTCGAGGCCGCCGCTCCTATGTTGATTATCGGGGCGCACCGCTTCCTAGAGAAATATACGTTGAGTAAATGGCAACAATACTGGAAGGATCAGGTAGCGAACTGGTACGGCATGTTCTTGCACGAGAGCCAATATCTGGAACCGGTGATGCGCGATATCGAAGCGATGTTGCAAGAGTCTCAGCGTAACGTGAACGGTACGGCTATTCTGGAGCTTCGTCCGTTGTCCTTCTCTACCGTTGGCGTAGAATCTGAGGATGACTTGGTGAAGACGAAATTCGGTGAGTACGGAGAGATGCAGAAAGGCTGGACCGCCGAGGACGCTAAAGGCTTCATCAAGGTTCTTTCCACTCCGTTGCGTGTTTATTATACGAACCATAAAGACGAAGAGATATGATTAAATGCGGAATTATAGGCGGAGCGGGTTACACGGCGGGTGAATTGATCCGCCTGCTCCTAAACCACCCTGATGCCGAGCTTACATTTATAAACAGTAGCAGTAACGCCGGTAACAAGATCACGGACGTGCATGGCGGTCTTTATGGCGAGACGGATTTGGTGTTCACCAGCGAGTTGCCGTTAGATAGCATCGACCTTCTGTTCTTCTGTACCGCTCATGGCGATACGAAAAAGTTCATGGAGAGCCACACGGTCCCCGAGAACGTGAAGATTATCGACCTGAGCATGGACTACCGGATCGAAGGCCCGGAGCACGATTTCGTGTACGGCCTGCCGGAATTGAACCGCCGCCGGATTTGCAACGCCCGGCATATAGCGAACCCCGGTTGTTTCGCTACTTGCATCCAATTGGGCGTATTGCCGTTGGCGAAGCACTTGATGCTGAATTCCGACTTGCATGTCAATGCCATCACGGGATCGACGGGAGCGGGCGTGAAGCCTTCTTCCACCTCTCACTTTAGCTGGCGCAACGACAACATATCGATCTATAAGCCTTTTACGCATCAGCACTTGGCCGAGATCAACCAAAGCTTGAGCCAGTTGCAGAAGAGCTATTCAAGCCGGATCAACTTCATCCCCGTACGCGGTAATTTCTCCCGTGGTATATTCGCCACGACATACATCGATTGCAAGATCGACTTGGTGGAGATCCGACGTATTTATGAGGAATACTATGATGATCACAGCTTCACGTTTATCACTGATAAGAACCCGGATTTGAAACAAGTGGTAAATACGAATAAATGCTTGATCCATTTACAGAAAATAGATGATAAGCTTCTTATCATCTCTATGATCGATAACTTATTGAAGGGCGCTAGCGGCCAAGCGGTCCACAACATGAATCTATTGTTCGGGTTGGAGGAGACGGTTGGTTTACACTTAAAACCCTCCGCGTTTTAAAAAATACTATAAAGATGAATTTATTCGACGTATATCCATTATTTAATATAGAGATCGTACAAGGCAAAGGATGCCATGTATGGGATAGCGAGGGAAACGAGTACCTCGACTTATATGGCGGCCATGCCGTGATCTCGGTGGGGCACAGCCACCCTACTTACGTAAAGGCGATTACCGAGCAGGTAAATAAATTAGGCTTTTACTCGAACTCGGTTATCAATAGCTTGCAACAAAAATTAGCGGATAAGCTAGGGAAGGCTTCCGGCTACGATGATTATTCGTTGTTCTTGATCAACTCCGGAGCGGAGGCGAACGAGAACGCGTTAAAGCTCGCCTCTTTCCATAATGGCAAGAAGCGGGTGATCGCATTCAAGCACGCCTTTCATGGGCGTACCTCCGCCGCCGTCCGTGTCACGGATAACCCGAAGATCATCGCTCCGGTAAATGAGGATCTAGCGGTTACTTATCTTCCATTGAACGACGCTTCCGCCGTAGAGGAAGAGTTGAAGAAGGGGGATGTATCGTCCGTGATCATCGAAGGTATCCAAGGTGTAGGTGGCATCCAATTGCCAACGGATGATTTTATGCGTGAGTTACGCAACCTGTGTACGACTTATGATGCCTGTCTGATCTTGGATGAGATCCAGTCCGGATATGGAAGAAGCGGTAAATTCTTCGCGCATCAATATGCCGGTATCAAGCCGGATTTGATCTCGGTAGCGAAAGGTATCGCCAATGGCTTCCCGATGGGTGGGTTATTGATCAGCCCGAAATTCAAGCCGGTTTATGGTATGCTCGGCACTACTTTCGGCGGTAACCATTTGGCTTGCGCAGCCGCTATCGCCGTTCTCGATATTATGGAAGACGAGCGTTTGATTGATAACGCAGCGAAAGTGGGTGCCTATTTATTGGAAGAGCTTCATAGACTTCCGGGTATCAAGGAAATTCGGGGCCGTGGTTTGATGATCGGTATCGAGTTCGAGGAATCTATCAAGGAAGTGCGTAGCAAACTTCTCTTTGAGGAGAAAGTGTTCACGGGTGTAGCCGGAACCCATACGATCCGTCTGCTTCCTCCGCTTTGCTTGACGATGGATGAGGCCAAGGAATTTATCCGTCGCTTTAAGAAAGTCCTAAACGCTTAATTGTTCTTTATTTCATAAAAAGGGAGGATGTCTTAATCAGCGTTCTCCTTTTTTCATTCCTCCCCAACAGCTACGTAAATTAAGTATCACCCTTTGTCAAAAAAACATCATTCCCTTTTCCGAAAAAAACATTAACTTTACGCAGTTTAAACTTTGAGTCTCTAATTACTAATGAACACGATCGATGAAATATCTATTTATAGGAATATTCACTTTGTTGTGCCTATTTGCCTGTCAATCTAACGATTCCAAATACATCATAGAAGGCACCCTACCCACCGCGCAGCAGGATGGGGAATGGATTTATCTGGCACCCATGGAAAACGCCTCGATCGAAAATATCGATTCTACGAGAATAGAGAACGCACGGTTTACTTTCCAAGGAACGGGAGAAGAGATGAAAGTCCTCCGTATGCGTATCCTCTTGCGTCTCAAGTTCCAAGAGCTACTGGTCGTAACGGAACCGGGTGTGACCTCAGTACGGATAGACTCCATCAGCTCGGCCTCCGGTACACCGCAAAACGACGCCTTGCAGCATTGGAAAGACTGGAAACAAAAGACCGATGGCGAATCCTATGCCCTATGGACAGCGCTTAAGACTTGCTCGCCGGAAGATTCCATCCGCATCAAGCAGACATGGGATTCCTTGAGAGTAGAGACGCAAGCTTTTAATTATGCGTTCATGAAAGAACATATCAACCAAACGGTCGGGAAATTCCTCTATAAGATGATAAAAACCTCCTTGACCGAAGAGCAACGAAAGGAACTGGATGAAGCGAATCATTAAACAGGATCTGTCGATCACGCTAGCGGTACTGGCGATAGCGATCTTCGCTTTCTTCTTCTGGATGTACCCCTATCATTTGTTCCACAAAGAGCAAATGATGCTGTTCTTGTACAGCGGTGAGTTTCTCCGTGGATATTTTCAGGAGGAAGCGTGGCTGGCTTGTCTCACCGGCGATTTCCTCACGCAATTCTTTTATTATATCGGGGGAGGCCCGTTCATCCTAAGCGTTGTCTTAACTTTATTTGCCCTGCTTACCTATCGGACATTCCGGCAATTCGTCAGCAAGAGATACGCCCTTCCTCTTATGATACTACTCGTATTATGGGAGACGGGAAGGTCTTGCGGACTCGCCTATCCGTTATCCGCGACTCTCTCCTTGATCGGAGCAGAAGGTGTTTTCCTGTTATATAGCCGGAGCCAAACTGAGGGGCAACGTCTTCTTACCTGCATTCCTGCCATGCTTCTTTGCTATTGGTGCTTCGGGTACGGGGCATGGCTCTGTCTGGCCCTTATGCTGGCCGCCGGAATCATAGCGCACCATCAAAAGCTAAGTGCCCTGCTCGCGGTTGGTATATTGCTTCTTCCAGCGACCCAATATCCCGCTACCACTTGGTGGAGTAAGCCGGATCTCGACCGGGAGTATGTACTCAGCCTCGATGTGGAACATTATTTCGGAAATATACAAAAGATGAGGAAACATCTCGAGACAGACCGCCAAATCCTTTGGGTGACCTATTACCGGAACCTGTACAATGCCACGCATCCGTCCGAGATCAACTCACCCGTATCTCTCTCCCGGAACCTCCTAGCGTGGAATCAACCGGGTACGAATGGGTTGATCCTTCCCGTGAACCCATCCGCTTCTTTTCTCTCTATCCTATTCGCCAACGAGTTATGGTTCACGTTAGGAGATATGACTATGGCCGAGCATTGCGCCATGCTAAGTATGATCTTCTCTCCTCGCAATTCGGGTAGCCGTATGATCAAACGGCTGGCTGAGATCAATCTGGTCAATGGGGATGATGAGGCTGCTCTTAAATATCTACGTATATTAGACAAGACACTCCTTCATAAAAGCTGGGCCGAAAAGAGAATACCCGGTCAGCAAACCCTGCGAGTAAAGGAGTGGCTGGAGAAGAAACGCAGAGACATCCCGACCCAAGACCAACTACGTTCCGGTAACGATGCCGTGACTTCCTTACGGAACTTAGTCGCCTCGAACGCCGGCAATCTCCGTGCTTACGAATACTTACTCTGCTATCATTTACTCTCCAAAGATCTCCGTTCTTTTGTAGAAGATTATGTACCGGGTAAGGTCTCTAGTCCCATTTTCGCCGAGGCCCTGCTGATCCATCTCGCCCGCCAAGGTAATATCCGTGCGGAAGAGCTTATAAAATACCAAATCCCGGTAGAGATAGCAAAAGAATTCGCCGATTATACCCGGCTTTATGAGGCAAAGGACACGAGTTTGAAAGAGAAATACGGCAAGACCTATTGGTTCTATTATCATTTTGCGACCACAGAGCCCGGAAAGGAGAGTAAGCCATGAAAGAAGCAAGAATCATGAAAGAGAACATAACCTATTACCTCGTCTGGATAATCTGCTTGCTGGCAGGATGTGCCCCTACCCCGAAGCAAATAGAGGATACCACAGACCCAATCCCCATGTATCCCGATTATACGGATATCATGATTCCCACGAATATCGCCCCTCTCAACTTCTTATTGAGAAACGATGCGGACGCTATGCAAGTAACTTTGAAAGGGGAATCAAAAGAGATACAATTATCTTTCGGAAAGAAAGCTATTTTCCCTTTAAACCTATGGGAAAGCCTTTTAGAGCAGGAAGTGGGCAACCGCCTGCAAATAACTGTAGTCGCCCGTATCAAGGGTAAATGGTTTCGTTACCCCTCTTTCTACTGGCAAGTAGTTCCGGAGAAACTGGATAGTTATATAAGCTACCGGCTTATAGAACCCGGCTACGAGGTATGGAACAAGATCCAATTATGCGAGCGGGAAATCAATACCTTCGAGGAACGGGTTATCGCCGACAACAAAGATACCGACGGTTCTTGCATGAACTGCCATATTTACGGAAATAAGAAAGGAAGTTTATCCATGTTCCATTTACGGGGAAAGCAAGGAGGCACACTGCTGAACCGTAACGGACATTTGAGGAAGTTGAAACTGAGCAACGACAATCTGCCAAACGGGGCTGTTTATGGCGATTTCCATCCATCGGGGCAGTTCGCCGTTTTTTCCACGAATATTATCATCCCTGCTTTTCATTCGTTAGGGAGTAAGCGATTGGAAGTCTATGATACGACCTCCGACCTAGTGGTCGCCGATTTCAGAAAGAAACAACTCATCACCTCCCCATTGACTAGCCGGAAGGATGAGTTAGAGACCTTCCCAACTTTCTCGCCCGATGGGAACTGGATCTATTATTGCTCCGCTCCCATCCAGCCGTTGCCCGATAGTATCCATAACCTAAAATATTCCCTATGCCGCATAGCTTTCCATAAAGATACCAAAGAATGGGGCCGACAGATCGAAACTGTATGGGATGCCCAGAAGCATAATGGCTCCGCCTGCCATCCCAAGATATCGCCCGACGGTAAATACCTGCTTTTCACGGTAGCCGATTATGGAACCTTCCCGATCTGGCACCGAGAAACAGACCTGCATATGATGAACCTCCAGACCGGGAAGATAGATACCTTACCTGCCGTCAACTCCGATAAATCGGATACCTACCATAGCTGGTCCTCTAACAGCCATTGGTTTGTCTTTGCCAGTAAGCGGGATGACGGACTATACGGAAAGCCTTATTTTTCTTACGTGGATAGTACGGGAAAAGCCTATAAACCGTTCGTACTCCCGCAAGAGGATCCGGAACATTACGATATCACGTTAAAATCTTATAATATACCTGAATTATCCACTAGCGAGCTTCCTTTCGACGCTGAAGATGTACAAGAGATCTACTACGACGAGGAAGCTGAGACTTTTAAATAATAGAATCATGGAAAATACACGTAAATATAGATACATAAGAGGAATCGCCTCCTTATTATTCGGCTGTGCGATTTGCCTGTTTTGGGGACTTTATTATCCTCATCATTTACATTACCACGAGCAATTCCAGTTATTCCTGTTCACGCCGGAATATGGAATCGACAAATGTCTCCATCCCGGAGGCATCGCTGAATATATAGCGGAGTTCCTGACGCAATTCTATTATTTCGCTTGGGCAGGGGCTACGATCTTGGCGATCGTTCTCGTGCTTATCCAACGGCAAATAAACTGGCTGGCCAAACAAATGGGGGCTTCCGACTTTTGGTATCCGCTCAGCTTTCTCCCTTCCATCCTGCTCTGGGTATTTTTATGTGATGAGAATGCCCTGCTAGCATTCCCCATCTCCATAGCAATCGCTCTCTTCGCCCTAATCATCCAGCGAAAAATCGCTCATCCATGGGGACGAATCATCTATACGCTCCTAATAATGCCGGTACTCTACTGGGTGGTAGGTGGCGGGGCCTATTTCATCTTCGTGATCGGAGTAATAATCGGGCATTGCATCAAATCCGTGCCGACCGTATCCAACAAATCTTATATCTGGATTCCTATCTACATCTTGCTTGGAATCTTATACCCCTTATTGGCACAAAGCCTCACGCAATATCCATTGCTTAGCCTCATGACCGGCATCGATTATTATCGTTTCCCCATGATCGTTCCCAACACCCTGTTGCTTGTTATTGCTACCGTTGCCATAACCCCCGGGGCACTTACTTTACTTCCCCCACCCGTAAAGAGCACGAAGGCATGGATGGGTATTATCTCCACCCTGCTCCTTATCGGTGGTGGCACATGGATCTATGCCGCCAGCAATCCGGATAAGGAAGAGGCCATGAAATACGACTACCTCACCCGCATGAAACAATGGAACCAGATCATCAAGGCGGCGGAAAACAAAGAGCCTAATTCACCTTTTTCCGTCACCTGCCTAAATCTGGCTCTTGCCAAGACCGGACAATTAGGGGATCGCATGTTCCATTTCTATCAGAATGGAACGGAAGGATTGATCCCGGCCTTCCAAAGAGATTTTACCTCACCGCTCCCAACCAGTGAGATATTCTATCATCTGGGAATGATCAACTCCTCACAACGCTATATGTTCGAGGCGATGGAGGCTATCCCCGACTATAAGAAAAGCGGACGTGCCTATATGCGTCTGGCCGAGACCAACTTGATCAATGGACAATACGCTGTCGCCGCCAAATACCTGCGGGCTTTGCAGCATACCTTGTTCTATAAGAAATGGGCGACCAACGCCATGAGCTATCTAAATAACGATGAAAAGATAGAGAAGCATCCCGAATGGGGATGGTTGAGAAAAGCCCGATATACAGAAGATTTCTTGTTCAGCGACACGGAAATGGATGTCATGCTAGGCTTATTGCTGCAACATAACAAAAGTAACCGGATGACTTTCGAGTATATGTTAGCCTATGTCTTGCAAAAGAAGGATCTGGAACGTTTCATGAAATATTATCCGCTGGGAAAAGATCTGGGCTATAACCACATACCCATCTCTTATCAAGAGGCATTGATTTTCATTTGGACACAGCAGCATCCTAATTTCCAAGGCCTTCCTTGGAGCATCTCCCGCAATGTATTGGAAGGGGTAAGCGAGTTCGCCCGTGTCTATATGACGCAGAAAGACTCCGAGCCTATCCTTCGCCCGAAATACGAGAAGACATTTTGGTATTACTTATTATTCAGAAAATAAACGGCCATGAGAAAGCTTATCTTATTATATAGTATATGTATAGCGTTATTTACCGCTTGTGGGGATTCGGTGGTATCCCCCGAACAAATAGAGAAATACCCGTCCATCTATCCGGATTATATCGGGGTGACAATTCCCGCCACGATAGCTCCAATGAATTTCTCTTATACGGATACCTCCTATGAGCGGATAGATGTTATCGTAAAAGGGCACCAAGGCAAAGAGGTACATATAAACGCGAAGCATGTCAATTTCCCGGAAAAAGAGTGGAAACAACTGCTCAACTCCAATCAAGGCGATAGTTTACTCTTTACTGTCAGTATCAAGCAAAAGGGTAAATGGAGTACTTACAAACCTTTCCCCATGTACATCAGCCCCCACCCGATCGATTACGGCCTAGTATACCGAAAGATCGCTCCCGGTTATGAAGTCTATAGCCGTATGGGTATTTATGAGCGTGATCTATCGTCTCATAAAGAAAGACCTTTGGTGGAAAACACGCTGGTCAAAGGTATGTGCGTAAACTGCCATGCCTTCAATCGTACGGACCCGAGCCATTTCAGTCTTCACATCCGAGGGACGCATGGAGCCACTTTTATGAGAACCGGCAATAAGGATGAATACCTCAACACGAAAACAGATCAGACAATCGCCGCTTGCGTCTATCCCTACTGGCATCCCGGAGGCGGATATATAGCGTATTCCACGAACAACACCCGGCAATCGTTCCATACGGTTAAGGACGAGCGGGTAGAAGTCTTGGATTTGGAATCTGATGTAGTCGTTTACCATCCGGCAGATCATCGTCTACTTCTTTGCGATTCTTTGCAAAAGAAAGACAGGTTCGAGACCTTCCCCGCATTCTCCCCGGATGGTCGTACGCTTTACTTTTGTTCCGCCGAGGCTAAAAAGATTCCCGAAGAATATAAAGAGATAAGATATAATTTATGTAGTATAGATTTTGATCCCTCTGCCGGTACATTCGGGAGCCGTATCGATACATTGGTGAACGCTGAGGCTTTAGGGAAAAGCGTATCTTTCCCCCGTCCTTCCTATGACGGCAAATATATTATGTTCACCTTATCCGATTACGGAAACTTTTCGATCTGGCATAAAGAGGCGGATCTATGGTTACTGGACTTGACAAGCGGAGACCTCCGCAAGCTATCCGAAGTAAATAGCGATGACACCGAAAGCTTTCACAACTGGAGTAGCAACTCCCGCTGGTTTGTCTTCAGTAGCCGCCGGGGTGACGGCCTTTATACCCGCCTTTATCTGGCTAGCATGGATGAGAATGGCAAGATAAGCAAGCCCTTTCTCCTTCCCCAGGAAGATCCGGAAACCTATTACGATCGCTCTGTTTATTCCTATAATGTCCCGGATTTCGTAAATGCCCCTATTCAGCTGGACACGAAAGTATTTGAGAAGAGGATCATTTCGAAAGAACGTATGCAGGTTCAAGCAGGAAACTAGAAACCAAGGGGCACCAAAAACAATACACGGATCTTATAGAAAAAATAAATAATTCCATAAGATCCGTGTATTGGGTATAGTTCTATATCTAGATGTTCACTATAGGTTCTTCAACCACTTCTTCCCGGATTTGGTATAAGTCCATGCAAGAAATATCCCCATTACCACGATAATAATTAAAAACATAAATGTTAAGTTATTCATATTGATTATCATTTAAATATTCTATTCGCACTAGCTGCAATTACCCCTGTACAAACCAATCCAGTCACTACCAACATCCATAATGACAGATCTCCCGGATTTTTCCATAAAGGGATTATCCCCGCTATCACACTACCCGCAAACGTAAGCTTCGCCAAATCATAAAAGAACTTCCCAAGATTCTCCTTTCGGGTTTTCTCCTGTTCTTTCCCCTCCTTCACTTGTACTTGTAAATCATTCCATTTTCCCATAGTTACATTGTTTGATTATTTCATGGACACAAAGATAACAATGAATTCCAAATCAAACAACCGTTCCGGTTAAAATGAAAATAATATCGCTATCAGATAAAATAATACTAGATTGTAACCCAAATACCTCTTACTTTTGCATCCATAAAGAATAGAATCATGAAGAACACGAAATTAATTACCATGTTATGCCTAGGGGCATTAATCGCCTGTTCACCGTCGAAGAAAGGACTAGAGCCGACAAGCGAACAGGTTTCGCCGAGAGAACGTTTAATAGAGAACCTACGTGCGATTCCACAAAAAGGAATCATGTTCGGACATCACGATGATACGGTTTATGGGATCGGATGGGAATTTGACGAAGGAGGCTCAGACGTGCAAAAAGTATGCGGCGATTATCCGGCCGTTATCAGCTTTGATCTTGGAGAGATCGAACTCGGGGGAGATAAAAGCCTTGATAAAGTACCTTTCGAGAAAATACGCAAGGAAATCATCAACCAATATAACCGGGGAGGCTTGGTATCTTTAAGTTGGCATCCCCGTAACCCTAAAACCGGAGGGGACGCTTGGGACGTATCAGACCATGCTGTCGTGAAATCGATCCTTCCGGAAGGGGAGAACTATGAGAAATTCCAAAGTTGGCTAGGCAAAGTGAATGATTTCATCCTTTCCTTGAAAACAAGCGATGGCACCAAGATTCCCGTCCTATTCCGTCCTTGGCACGAACACACCGGAAGTTGGTTCTGGTGGGGACAGAATTTATGTACCACGGATGAATACAAAGCGCTATGGCGAATGACCGCCGATTATCTAAACGCTCACGGAGCAACAGACCAGATCGTATACGCTTATTCCACAGGTACAGAGCCGCAGGATCAAGCGTCTTATCTGGAACGTTACCCCGGACATGACTTGATCGATGTCCTAGGCTTCGACGCTTACCAACGGGAAGATAAGGATTTTTTCTTGAAAAGCATGGATACCAGTCTTTCCGTAATAGACAGCATAGGCAAAGCCAACCATAAGATCATAGCGGTCACGGAGACCGGCTACGAAGGGATACCAGACTCCACATGGTGGACGGGAACCCTGCTGCCTGCCATGGAGAAATATCCGGTCGCTTATGTATTGGTATGGAGAAACGCCCGTGAAAAAGTCACTCACTTCTTTGGCCCTTATCCCGGACAAGCCTCTGCCGAGGATTTCAAGAAGTTCTTTGAAAATCCGAAAACATTGTTCGCCTCCGATATCAACCTATATAAATAACATCATACATAACCAGATAAATCACGTCATATCCAGTTGTAGAGACGGGGCATGCCCCGTCTCCCACCATCTGATAATATCATTTAAAGCAAAAACATCATGGAACAATTTCAAGAAAAAGTAAACGAACTCTTCGCTAAACACGAAACCTTGTTAAGCCGGAAAAATATCCCTTTAGAAGACGGAAACGGAATCTTCACCCGTTATCAACACCCTGTACTGACAGCCGCGCATACCCCGATCTTCTGGAGATATGACTTAAATGAAAAGACAAACCCCTACTTGATGGAACGCATCGGCATGAACGCAACCATGAACTCCGGCGCAATCAAATGGAATGGTAAATATATATTAATGGTACGTGTAGAAGGAAGCGACCGTAAATCCTTCTTCGCCGTAGCCGAAAGCCCGAACGGAGTAGACAATTTCCGTTTTTGGGATTACCCGGTAACCATGCCGGACGATCTTGTCCCGGCCACGAATATTTACGACATGCGCCTAACCGCTCATGAAGACGGCTGGGTTTACGGAATCTTTTGCGCCGAGCGCCATGACCCGAACGCAGCTCCCGGAGATCTATCCTCGGCAACCGCCACGGCAGCTATCGCCCGGACAAAAGACTTGAAAAACTGGGAACGTCTCCCGGATTTAAAGACCAAGAGCCAACAACGTAACGTCGTATTACACCCGGAATTCGTAAATGGTAAATATGCCCTTTACACCCGCCCCCAAGACGGATTTATCGACGCGGGAAGTGGCGGTGGTATCGGATGGGCCTTGATTGATGATATCACGCACGCCGAAGTCAAGGAAGAAACCATCATCGACCAACGTTACTACCATACGATCAAGGAAGTGAAAAATGGCGAAGGCCCCCACCCGATCAAAACACCGAGAGGCTGGTTACATCTCGCCCATGGCGTACGGGGATGCGCCGCCGGATTACGTTACGTGCTTTATATGTATATGACCGCATTGGAAGATCCCACGAGACCTATCGCCACACCCGCCGGCTATTTCATGGCTCCGGAAAATGAGGAACGGATCGGCGATGTATCCAACGTTTTATTCTCTAACGGATGGATCGCGGATGAGGATGGAACCGTATATATTTACTACGCATCCTCCGATACCCGTATGCACGTGGCTGTATCCACAATCGATAAATTGGTAGATTACTGCATGAACACTCCGGCCGACGGGCTGACTACGACCGCATCTGTCGAGACGCTGAAAAAGCTGATCGATCGAAATCTTCCACTCCTGAAATAACCTACAAAAACCACTCATATGATTAAACTAACAGAGAAGATAGGCTACGGTTTCGGGGACATGGCATCGTCCATGTTCTGGAAACTGTTTGGCGCTTACTTGATGATTTTCTATACGGACGTATTCGGATTACCGGCAGCAGCCGTAGGTACGATGTTCTTGATAACTCGTATATGGGACTCGGTCTTTGACCCGATTGTCGGCGTCGCGGCGGATCGTACGCAAACACGCTGGGGAAAATTTCGCCCTTATTTGCTTTGGCTGGCGATCCCGTTCGCCGCTATCGGAGTGCTCACTTTCACGACTCCTTCTTTCGGACAAACAGGTAATTTGATCTATGCCTATATCACCTATTCCTTGATGATGATGGTGTACTCCGCCATAAACGTGCCTTATGCGTCCCTGCTTGGAGTAATGAGCCCGTTGCCACAAGACCGCAATACCCTTTCTACGTATCGAATGGTATTCGCTTATATCGGTAGCTTTATAGCTCTGTTGCTATTCATGCCGATGGTACGCTTCTTTAGCGAAAATAGCGATGAATTGGCGGATCAACAACATGGATGGACCCTAGCGGTCGTAGTTATCGCTATCCTGTGCGCCATTCTCTTTTATGGATGTTTCGCATGGACAAAAGAACGGGTAAAACCGATTAAAGAGCAACAAGGCTCGTTAAAAGATGACTTGAGAGACCTATTGCGCAACAAGCCTTGGTGGATACTATTGGGAGCAGGTGTCTCCGCTCTGGTTTTCAATTCCATCCGCGACGGGGCTACCGTATATTATTTCAAATACTTTATCGTTGAGGAAGCCTATGCCAATGTATCTCTTTTCGGAGTCTCCTTCGTCTTAAGCGGATTATATCTGGCGGTAGGACAGGCGGCAAACATTATCGGAGTAATCTTGGCCGCCCCATTAAGCAACCGGATCGGAAAGAAAAGAACCTATATGGGCTCCATGCTGATCGCCTCAGTCTTAAGCATCCTCTTTTTCTGGCTCGACAAGACGGATCTAGCCCTGATATTCACGTTCCAAGTGTTCATCAGTATTTGCGCCGGTAGTATTTTCCCCTTACTTTGGTCCATGTACGCCGATTGCACGGATTACTCAGAACTAAAAACCGGGAACCGTGCCACAGGATTGATCTTCAGTTCCTCGTCTATGAGCCAGAAATTCGGATGGGCGATCGGCACGGCTATCACAGGCTGGCTGCTCGCTTTCTTCGGATTTCAGGCCAATACCGTACAAAGCGAGGAAACGATTAGCGGAATCAAGATGTTCCTCAGTTTCTTACCGGCCGTAGGTACGATCCTGTCTGTTGTATTTATCGCTTTCTATCCGCTTAGCGAGACAAAGATGAAGGAAATCACCGCTACATTAGAAACCAAAAGAAAAGAAACAAATGAATAAAATCACCGAAGATTTACAAAACGAGGTTCAATGGGAGCTAGAGAACAATATCCTCCCTTTTTGGATGAACCGAATGATTGATAATGAGTATGGTGGTTTCCATGGGCAAATCACGGGAAACGGCCAACGAGTCGTACATGCCCCTAAAGGCGCCATCTTGAACGCCCGTATCCTATGGACATTCTCCGCCGCATACCGTTTATTACGAAAGCCGGAATATCTGGAAACGGCGACCCGTGCCAAACGTTACTTTATCGATAAATTCTACGACCAAGAATTCGAGGGTATTTACTGGGAATTAGACTATACCGGTCAACCGGTGCAAACCAAAAAGCAAATCTACGCCTTAGGATTCGCTATCTACGGATTAAGCGAGTACAACCGGGCTACCGGAGATAAAGAAGCGTTAGATTATGCGATCCGTCTCTTCAAGGCAATCGAACAATATAGTTTCGACCCGGAAAAGAACGGTTATATGGAAGCCTTTAGGAAAGACTGGAAACTGATAGAGGATATGCGACTCAGCGACAAGGATGAGAATGAGAAAAAAACAATGAATACCCACCTGCATATCCTCGAACCTTATACTAACTTGTACCGGGTATGGAAAGACGAGCACCTCAAAAAACAACTCCGAAACTTGATCCTGATTTTCACCGACAAGATTTTGGATCACCGTACCTATCATTTAAACCTCTTTTTCAACGAGGATTGGGAAAGCAAATACCGTATCATCTCCTACGGTCATGATATAGAGGCATCTTGGTTACTGCATGAGGCCGCTATCGAATTGGGAGACAACGAGATCCTTCGGAAAGTAGAGCCTTTGGTTCAAAAGATAGCGATAGCGGCCGAAGACGGGTTATTAGCGAACGGTAGCCTCATTTACGAGTATCACCCGGATGAGAAGAAAGCCGACACGGACCTGCATTGGTGGGTGCAAGCCGAGAATGTAGTGGGTCATTTCAACTTGTATCAACATTTCGGAGATGAGCCTGCCTTAGGCACAGCCTATACATGCTGGAAATTCATTCAGCGTTATTTGATCGACAAGGAACAAGGGGAATGGCATTGGAGCGTATCGCTCGATCACAAGATCAATCGCGAGGATGACAAGGCCGGTTTCTGGAAATGTCCCTATCACAACGGACGGATGTGTATGGAGATTATCGAACGACTTGCCGGCGAATAACCGTCCGGCAGACCGCCTGCCGGCTCTTTTTTATCAGATTAACAACCGTCGGAAGCTTCCGACATCAAAAAAACAAGCGATATGAACAAATTCTATTGGATGGCGATAGGCCTCCTTCTCGGTTTGGTGAACCTCCGGGCCGAGATCAAGCTGCCAGCTTTGGTAAGCGACAACATGGTACTCCAACAAGCCACTAAAGTACGGCTCTGGGGAAATGCAACCCCAAATTCAAGCCTGAAAGTCCGTAGTTCTTGGGACAATACGGAATACACGGCCCAAGTAAACGATCAAGGCAGATGGGAAATCTGGGTTCAGACGCCCTCGGCCAGTTTCGAAAAGCAACAGTTAACATTAGAGAATGGACAAGACAAGATTGTCTTGCATGATCTTCTGATCGGCGAGGTATGGTTCGGTTCCGGCCAATCCAATATGGAAATGCCATTAAGAGGTTTCTGGCACTGCCCTATCGAGGGAGGAAACCACGCTATCGCTACATCCGGGAAATATAAGAACTCGATCCGTTACGCTACGATCCAACGGGTCGGAGCCTTGGAACCGAAAGATTATCCGGTAGGTGGCGAATGGAAAGTATGTGATCCGCGAAACGCCCCGGAGTTCGGAGCTACCGCCTATTTCTTCGCGACTCTATTGACCGAGGTATTGAATGTCCCGGTAGGTATCATCAATTGTAGCTGGGGCGGTTCCACGGTTGAAGGTTGGTTGCCCAAAGACATCCTGCTAAATTATAGCGATATCGATCTATCCTTAGCGGGTAACGATGAGAAAATCCATCCGATGCTACAACCCATGATCATGTATAATGGAATGCTGAAACCAGCCAGCAAATATACGGTCAGAGGTTTCCTATGGTATCAAGGAGAGTCAAATGTCGGACACCCGGACTACGCTAAACGCCTAGCGACAATGGTAGAACATTGGAGAGGATTATGGGGACAAGGAGAATTACCTTTCTATCTGGTAGAAATCGCCCCTTACGAATATGGAGAAGGAGACCAAGCCGCATACCTTCGTGAAAAGCAATACAAAGCCACCCGGTTGATCCCCAATAGCGGTATTGTTTCCACAAACGATCTGGTACAGGATTACGAGAAACGGCAAATACACCCCAAAGAGAAACAAAAGATCGGTGAGCGTCTTTGTTATATGGCTCTAAACAAAACCTATGGTTATACAACCATCGCTTGTGAGGGCCCCCAATACGATCATATGGAAATAGATAAAGATAAAATCATTCTTTTTTTCAAGAATGCGGAAGATGGCTTCAATCGAGATAACGGGATCATAGGCTTCGAGATAGCCGGAAAAGACATGCGTTTCCACAAGGCAAACGCAACTATAGACGCTAACAAGAAAACCGTTATTATCTCAGCTCCGGGCGTAAAAGCCCCAATAGCCGCTCGTTATGGTTTCCGGAATTTCCAAATTGGCAACTTGCAAAACGTACAAGGATTACCGGTGCTTCCATTCCGCACGGATAAATAAAACGACTTAGAAAATAAAACACAATACGTTATAATATTCAAGCTTGTTCATACGTAATGTCTTATTTTCATTTGTAAGACGTATTTAGTTTTTATTTCATTCTATTGTGATAATAGAAATTACCCTCCTAAAGTATTAGTAAACTTAATTCTTCCCATAAAAAAATGGGAGATCTTATTTTACAAGGAATCAGAGACCTCCTCTGATTCCTATTTATTTTTCATTCATATCATAATGTATACAAAAAATGATAGTTTGTATACAGACCATACTAATACATCTGTCTCTTATACACATCTGACGCTGCCGACGATCGC